>Ga0335071_10004105_pt1 | contig 15239 bp, 15 predicted proteins | sample Lox_Sample_15_FD_206724 | JGI IMG/M metagenome (GOLD analysis project Ga0335071, IMG submission 206724) | Soil microbial communities from Loxahatchee National Wildlife Refuge, Florida, United States - Lox_Sample_1.5 | ecosystem: Environmental > Terrestrial > Soil > Wetlands | place: USA... | reverse complement strand
GGCGTTCCGGGCGGCAAGGCGTGCCGGGCGATCCGGGTCGGGGGCGGGTGGGTGCACGACGTGTACGAGCCGGCCTCGCGCTTCTGGCACATGCAAGCGGTCGAGCTCGTGCTGTACGCGGGCGTCGCGCTGCTCCTGATCGCGTTCGCCGCCTGGTGGACGAACACGCGCGCGTCCTGACCTGCCGCCGAAGGTAGGCTCGGCCGAGGAGGTGGCAGCAGTGGTCGACTCGAAGCTCGAGGTGGTCGTCATCCCGGTGTCGGATGTCGACCGCGCCAAGGAGTTCTACGCCGGGCTCGGCTGGAGGATCGACGCGGACGCCGCCGTCGGCGACAGCTTCCGCATCGTCCAGCTCAACCCGCCCGGCTCCCCGTGCTCGATCCAGTTCGGCACGGGCGTCACCTCGGCCGCGCCCGGCTCGGCGGCGAGCTACCTGGTCGTCGACGACATCGAAGCGGCGCGCGCCGAGCTCGCCGCCGCCGGCGTCGCCGTCGGCGAGACCTTCCACGAGGCGGCGCTCGGCGCCCGCTTCGGCAGCGGCGAACGCCTTCCCGGCCCCGACCCGGAGCGCGGCACGTACAGGTCGTTCGCCACGTTCGAGGACCCGGACGGCAACACGTGGCTGCTGCAGGAGATCACCGGCCGCCTGCCCGGGCGCGTCGACGCCGCGGAGACGTCGTACGCCTCGGCGAGCGACCTCGCGGACGCGATGCGGCGCGCGGCGGCGGCGCACGGCGAGCACGAGAAGCGCATCGGCGCCGCCGACGAGAACTGGCCCGACTGGTACGCCTCGTACATGGTCGCCGAGCGGGCCGGGACCCCGCTCCCGGAGTGAGCGACTACGACGTCATCGTCATCGGCGGCGGCTCGCCCGGCGAGCACTGCGCCGGCGCGCTCGCCGCGGGCGGCCTCCGGGTCGCCCTCGTGGAGCGCGAGCTCGTCGGCGGCGAGTGCTCCTACTACGCGTGCATCCCGTCGAAGACGCTGCTGCGCCCCGGCGAGGCGGCGCACGCGGCGAACGAGGCGGCCGCGCATGCCACGGTCGATGTCGACGCCGCGCTCGCCTGGCGCGACTTCATGGTGTCCGACTACTCCGACGCCGGGCAGGAGCGCTGGCTCGCCGACAACGGCATCGCCCTGCTGCGCGGCCAGGGCCGCCTGGCCGGCCCGGGCGCGGTCGAGGTCGACGGCACGCGCTACACCGCCGACAACGTCGTGCTCGCGAACGGCGCCGACCCGTTCGTCCCGCCCGTGCCGGGGCTCCGCGAGCTGGACGGCGTCTGGACGAACCGCGAGGTGACGGGTATGAAGGCGGTCCCGCGGCGGCTGCTCGTCCTCGGCGGCGGTCCGGTCGGCGTGGAGATGGCGCAGGCCGTCCGGCGCTTCGGCGGCGAGGTGGCGATCGTCGAGAACGGCTCGCGTGTCCTTCCGCGCGAGGCGGCGCCGCTCGGCGACGCCCTCGGCGAGATGCTGCGCCGCGACGGCGTCGAGCTCGCCCTGAACGCGAAGGCGACGGGCGCGCGCCGCGACGGCGGGGAGTTCGTGCTCGAGCTCGACACGGGCGACGAGCTGCGCGGCGATCGCCTGCTCGTCGCCACGGGGCGCAGGCCGCGCGTCGAGGGGATCGGGCTCGAGACCGTCGGCGTCGCCGCCGAGCCGCGCGGCGTCCCGGTCGACGCGCGCCTGCAGGTGGCCGAAGGCCTGTGGGCGGTCGGCGACGTCACCGGCATCTGGCAGCTCACCCACGTCGGCAAGTACCAGGGCGAGGTCGTCGCCTCGAACATCCTCGGCGAGCCCCGCGAGGCGAGCTACGACGCGGTGCCGCGCGTCGTCTACACCGATCCGGAGGCGGCGGCCGTGGGCGCGACCGAGGGGGCGGTCAGCTCGACCGCGCTGCTCCGCGAGATCGCGAAGACCGAGACGTATACGCGCGCCTACGCCGAGAGCCTCGGCTTCCTGACGCTGATCAGCGACGGCACGACGCTGACCGGCGCCTACGCGCTCGGCCCGGAGGCGGGCGAATGGCTGCAGCAGGCGACGCTCGCGATCCGCGCGCGGGTGCCGGTGGACGTGCTCCGCGACGTCATCCAGCCGTTCCCGACCTTCTCCGAGATCTATGTCGCCGCGCTCGCCGGCCTGGTCAGGGCACCGGCGGCGTAGCGAGCGCGGCGACGCTCGGGCGCTCACGGCGGCGAAGGTCCGCGAGGCGATCCAGGGCACGGGCGGCTAACGTTTCGAATGGTGGCCGAGGCGAAGCGCAAGAAGCAGCCGTCCGAGGGGTTCTCGGCCGAGGAGCGCGCCGCGATGCGCGCCCGCGCCAAGGAGATGAAGGCGGCCGAGAACGGGGAGGCCGCCGTCCGCGAGGCGCTCGCCGCGATGGACCCGCACGACCGCAAGCTCGGCGAGAACGTGCATGCGATCGTCAAGGAGGCCGCACCGGAGCTCACGCCGAGGACGTGGTACGGCATGCCCGCGTATGCCAACAAGGACGGCAAGGTCGTCTGCTTCTTCCGCAACGCGACCAAGTTCAAGGAGCGCTACGCGATGTTCGGCTTCAACGACAGCGCGAAGATCGACGCCGGAACCATGTGGCCGATCGCGTTCGCGCTGAAGGAGCTGACCGCGGCCGACGAGAAGCGCCTCCGCGCGCTCGTCAAGAAGGCCGTGAGCTGACGCCGCCTACGACGTCCAGATGAAGCTGTAGCGCGCGCTCTCCTCGGCCGTCGGCCCGGAGACGAGGATCGCGTAGAACATCGGCCCGCCGCCCGGGGTCGGCGCGCCGTACTCGCGCCGTAGGCGTTGTTCGTCGAGACGGCCTCGTCGTGCGCCGGTCAGCTCACGTCGCGGCGTGCGGCGAGGGCGGCGGCGGCGAGCGCGAACGCGATTGTCCAGGCGAGCAGGACGGCGCCGGCTGCTGCGGCGGGGAGGAGGTGCCTGCTGGTGAGGCCCATCAGGCCGTCCTGGGCGTGGACCGGTGCGAAGCGCCCGACGGAGGGCACGAACGCGAAGAGGAGGTTCTCCGCGATCAGGCCCCAGGCGAGCAGGCCGACGATCGCTCCCACCTGATTGCGGACGATCGCGCCGATGCCGACGCCGAGTGCGCCCCAGAGGGCGACGCCGGCGAGGGCTCCGAGGAGCAGCAGCGCTGTCTGGGCGGCGTCGAGGTTGTAGTCGATGCCGCGGCCCGCGAGGCTGGCGTAGCCGATCGCGAAGCCGAGCCCCTCGCCGACGACGCCGAACACGATGCCGGCGAGCAGCCCGGCGGCGAGCTTGGCGGCGAGCACGCGCGAGCGGCGGGGATTGAAGAGGAAGGTGGGGCGGATCGTGCCGAACCGGTACTCGCTGGTCACGAGCATGATCCCCGCGAGCGCCGAGAAGACGCCGGCGGTGCTTCCGACGCTGAGCAGCCCGCGTTGGTCCTCGCTGCTGGTCAGGTTCGGCGCCTTGGTCAGCAGTCCCGAGAGCAGAGAGAAGAGCAGGATCAGGGCGATCATGCCGAGCACGATCCCGAGCGTCGTTCGGGTCGAGCGGATCTTGAGCAGCTCGGCGCGTGTCTGGGCGATCACTGCTGGGGCTCCGACGTGAGCTCCAGGAAGACGTCCTCGAGCGAGGAGCCTTCGGCGACGAGCTCGTGGACCGGCACGCCGGCGGCGAACGCGAGATCGCCGACTCGCTCGCTGCTCGCCCCGTGCACGACCAGGGTGTGGTCGTTGATCGGTGTCGCCTCGATCCGCTCGCGTGCGAGCGCCTGCTCGAGCTTCGTCCGTTCCGGCGTGCGGACGCGAACCGATCCTCCGACCCGGGCGGTCAGCTGTTCCAGCGAGGACTCGACGACGAGCTTGCCACGGTTGATGATCAGCACCTTGTCGACGGTCTGCGCGACCTCCGCGAGGACGTGGCTCGAGATCAGCACGGTTCGGTTGCCGGCGGCGAACGCGCGGAGGAAGTCGCGCAGCCAGCGCACGCCTTCCGGGTCGAGGCCGTTCGCCGGCTCGTCGAGGATCAGCAGCTCCGGATCGCCGAGCAGCGCCGCTGCAAGCCCGAGCCGCTGCCGCATTCCGAGTGAGTAGCCCTTGACGCGGCGGTCGGCCGCGACGTCGAGCTCCACGAGACGCAGCACCTCGTCCACACGCGAGTCCGGCAGCTCCGCTGCCCGGCTCAGCATCCGGAGGTGGTTCCGGCCGGTGCGACCCGGATGGAAGTCCGTCGCCTCGAGCACCGCTCCGACCTGCAGCGCCGCCCCGTCGAGCTCCGAGTAGGGGCGTCCGAAGACGAGCGCGCTTCCGCTGCTCGGCCTGGCGAGCCCGAGCAGCATGCGCAGCGTCGTCGTCTTGCCCGCGCCGTTCGGGCCGAGGAAGCCCGTGATCGTGCCGGGCGCCAGCGCGAACGAGAGCGAGTCGACCGCGAGCACCGATCCGAACCGCTTGCTGAGACCGTCGGATACAACCGCGGGCGCCGCCATCGGCGCATCATGCCCGGTCGTCGTCCGGCTCAGCCGTTTTGGCCGATGCCGTCCCGGACCTCCTGGTCGTAGCGTTCGGCTGCCGACCGATCCGGAAGGCCTCAACTGGAAGGAGCTTCAGATGCTTCTCGCAAGCAGCCCGAGTTTCTGGGACGTGGTCTGGTGGATGTGCATCTTCTTCGTGTGGGTGATGTGGATCTATGTCGTCATCCGCGTGTTCATCGACAACTTCGCCCGGCAGGACCACAGCGGGTTCGCGAAGGCGATGTGGACGATCTTCATCATCTTCGTGCCGATCATCGGCGTGGTCTGCTACCTGATCTCGCGCCCAGCCGAAGTTGCCGTCGTCTAGCAGGAGGTGACGTCGCCGTGGACGGCGCTCCCACGCCCGGCGCGTCGCCGTAACCGGCGCCGACCGAACCACGGCCCGGCCGGGCCGCGGTTCGGTCGCCGACCGAGCCCACGACTCAGCTATACGACAGCGATGTCGGCCGCAGTCGGCCGAGCGATCATGTAGATGATCACGCCGAGAATCGGCAGGAAGACGATCAGGATCGTCCACATCGCCTTCGCGAATCCGCTGTGGTCCTGCCGGCGGAAGTTGTCGATGAAGACCTGGATCACGACGGCAATCCACATGATCCAGAAGCTGACGATGCAGATCCACCACACGACATCCCAGAAGCTGGGTGACGATGCGAGCAGCATTTCTATCCTCTCTTTCGTTGGCCGTTCTTACGGAGCCACGCCCGTGGGGCATCGGTGACGGGAGTGCTCACGCGCTCGACGCTATGACAGGCAAAACCGCCGCGTCATCGGCCGATAAGGCTGAGATGCAGGCTCGGTCGGACCGACCACCGCATATCAGCCTTTGTGGCCGATGACGTTCGGGAGGCGCGAGCCCTACGGTCGTTGAGCTAGCGCCCCACGGCAAGGGCCGGCTCCCGGCACGAGAGGAGTGACCATGACCACCGTCGCGGAGACACCCGACGCGAGCGGCACGTCTGCAGAGCCGAAGAGCGTGCCCCACCTGACACCGGCCGAGTCGGCTGCCCGGGGGAAAGCGGAGCGGGCCGAGGTGAGCCGTAGTGCCCACGGCGACTGGCAGCCGTTTCCGGACCGGCGGGACCCGGTCGAGCTGCTGGAGGAGCAGGCCGCCTCGCGTGTGCCCGAGCTCGTTCCCATCCGCTACGGGCGCATGCTCGTCTCGCCGTTCACCTTCTACCGCGGCGCGGCGAACATCATGGCCTCCGACCTCGCGGGCGTGCCGAGGACGGGGCTGCACGTCCAGCTGTGCGGCGATGCCCACCTGTCGAACTTCGGTGCCTATGCAGCACCGGATCGCCGGCTCGTCTTCAGCGTCAACGATTTCGACGAGACGCTTCCCGGCCCCTTCGAATGGGACCTCAAGCGCCTCGTGGCGAGCTTCGAGATCGCCGGTCGCGACCGGGCCTTCACCGCGAAGGAGCGGCGGGCGATCAACCGCAGGGTCACTCATTCGTATCGCGCGGCGATGAAGGCGTTCGCCGGCATGGACACCCTCGATCAGTGGTACTCGCGCATCGAAGTCGACGAGATCGTCGACGTGTTTCGCCGGCAGGGAGACAAGAAGCAGCTGAAGCAGCTGGACAGCACCGTCGCGAAGGCCGAATCGAAGACCAGCCTCAAGGCGTTCTCGAAGCTGACCCACGTGGTCGACGGCGAAGCGCGGATCGTCAGCGACCCGCCGACGATCGTCCCGATCGAAGACCTCACGAAGCCGGGGGAGGCGAAGGCTCTCGACACCTTCCTGCACGGGTTGTGGCACTCGTATCGTGCGACGCTCGCAGGAGATCGTCGCCGACTGCTCGAGCGCTTCCGCTATGCGGATGCGGCGCGGAAGGTGGTCGGGGTCGGCAGCGTCGGGACGCGCGCGTGGATCATCCTGCTGCTCGGGCCTCAGGGCGACCCGGTCTTCCTTCAGGCCAAGGAGGCGCAGGCATCGGTGCTCGAGCCGTTCCTCGGGAGGAGCGCCTTCCGCCATCACGGCCGGCGCGTGGTGGAGGGCCAGCAGCTGACCCAGGCCGCGAGCGACATCATGCTCGGCTGGCTTCGCGCGACGAGCGCGGACGGCGTTGCCCGCGACTTCTACGTGCGCCAGCTCTGGGACTCGAAGGGCTCGGCAGACGTGGCGACGATGGATCCGAAGACGATGGGAACCTACGCCGAGGTCTGCGGGCGGGCGCTCGCCACGGGGCACGCCCGCTCCGGAGACGCCGTCGCGATCTCCAGCTACCTCGGCGCCTCGGATGCCTTCGACCAGGCGCTCGCGCGGTTCGCGGAGGCCTACGCCGACCAGAACGACCAGGACTACGCGGCGCTGGAGGCGGCGGCCGCCTCCGGCCGCATCGCGGCGGAGAGGGGCGTCTGACGAGCACGGGCGGCGCGCAGGAATCGCTGAGGACGAGCCGCTGGGGCACGGGGAGAATCGCGTCCTTCAGCGACGGCGTCTTCGCGATCGCGATCACGCTGCTGATCCTCGACGTCCGCGTCCCGACGTCATCGTTCGACGACCTCTGGGGTGGGATCGCTCACGAGTGGCCCTCGTATCTCGCCTACGTCACCAGTTTCGTGACGATCGGCGGGCTGTGGATGGCGCATCACGCGATCTTCCGGCGGTTGGAGTACGCAGACGCACGGGTCATGCGGCTCAACCTCGTGCTCCTGATGGTCGTCTCCTTCCTGCCGTTCCCCACGGGACTGATGGCACAGGCGATTCGGGACGCGCAGGCGGAGCGTGCCGCGGTCGTGTTCTACGGCCTGACACTGCTGCTGATCTCGATTCTTCTCCGCGTCCTCTGGGCGGCGATCGCTCGCCGCCCCGATCTGCTCGATCCGAAAGTGAGCACCGAGGAGCTCAGAGAGAACCGCAGCGCTGCGAACCCGAACATCGGCTTCTACGCCGCGATGATCACGCTGGCCCTGCTGTTTCCGCAGGTGGCCGTCTTCGGATACCTCGTGATCGCCGTCGCCGCCGTGTGGCGGGCGCACGGCGATGAGCTGTCGCAGCCGCGGCGGCTGGCCCGTTCCTGAGCAGCTCCTTCGGACGGCAGGACCGGCGGCTCACGTTCGGGGACCCGTGAGAGCCGACGAATCATCCTTTTTGGCCGATGTCGAAAAGGCGTGCACGAAACTAGCGTCGCATCGTGAGACCGAAGCCGCAGGCTCGCGTGAGAGGGCGAAGGAAGATCGCGATCGTCGACGAGTCCGTGTGGCTCCGGCGATGAGCGTCGCAGCCTCGACCCCAACGGCGGCGCCTGCGCCCGCACAGCACTTCCACATTCACTGGAAGCGGCTGCTGACCGGACTGCTCGTGCTCGTTGTGATCGGCGCGGCAGCGAACATCCTCGGATGGGACATCGGCGGCTGGTTGCACCACGTCTGGAAGACGATCACGAGCATCAGTCTCGTCTCGCTGCTTGCGGCCCTCGCGTTCAAGACGCTGCAGACCTCGCTGACCGCGTTTGCCTGGTACTCGGTTCTCCGGTTCGCCTATCCGGGCCATGTGCGCTGGAAGGAGATCCTCGCCTGCTACGCGGCCTCCGTCGCACTCAACGGCATCCTTCCGGCGAACCTCGGCACGCTCGCGATGATGATCATGTTCACGACGATCATCGCGGGCGCCACGTTCGCCGGCATCCTCGGCAGCTACGCGATCGAGAAGATCTTCTTCACGCTGATCGGCGCGTTCGTCTACGTCTACCTCTTCGTCAGCGTCGGTGGGTCGTTCGACATCAAGTTCAGCTGGGTGAAGGCCCGGCCGTGGGGAACCGCGCTCCTGCTGCTGGGCGTCGTCGTGCTCCTCTATCTGCTCGCGCGCGCGTTCTGGCCGCACATTGTCAGATGGTGGAACGAAGCGAAGGTGGGTGGCGGGATCGTCGTCCATCCCCGCCTGTATCTCGGGCGCGTCTTCCTGCCGTCGCTCCTCGCGTGGTTCGCGAGCCTCGGTTGCATGGCCGTGTTCCTCCATGCGTATGGCATTCCGAACGACTTCCACACGCTGATGCGGATCTGCGGCGGCAACTCGCTGGCGAACGTCACGTCTGCCACGCCCGGCGGGGCAGGCGTCAACCAGGCGTTCAGCGTCGCTTCCCTCAACGGCGTCACGAGCGCGGCGAACGCCACTGCTTACTCCGTCGCCCAGCAGTTCTTCACGACGGCGTGGAACGTCGTCTTCGCGATCGTGACGCTCGCGTGGGCCTTTGGTTGGAGCGGCGGCAGGGCTCTCGTGAAGACGTCGTATGCGGAGGCCAAGGAAGAGACGGCAGAGAAGGCCGCGACGCGGAAGCAGAACAGGCAGGCGAAGAGAGCAGGCGCGTGACGTGGCCGGCCCGGCGTTCGCCGGAGCTGGCGCTCACGCCCCCTTGTGGAACGCGGCGACGGCCGCGCGGACGGTGGGATACAGGTGCTCGCGGCTGATCGCCTGCAGCACGCCCGCGCCGTCGAGCTCGTCCTCCATCCGTGTCCGAAGCCGCGCGATCACCAGCGTGATCTCGTCGCGTCGCAGGTCTCCTGCAAGGTCGAGCAGGGCGTCGAGCCCGGTGGCGTCGGCATGCGTCATCGCGTCCGCGTCGAGCACGAGCCACTCGACGCGCCCGGGCGCGGCCCGGACGGCCTCACGGACGCGCCCCCTGAAATAGCGCGCGTTTGCGAAGAAGAGCCGGTCGTCGAGCCGGTAGACGAGCACGCCCGGAGTCACGCGTGCGGATGGATGCAGGGAGACGTCGGCATAGCGGCCGAGGCGCTCGACCCAGCCCAGGACGGCGTCATGCGGACGCGCGCTGCGTCGCACCGTGTCGATCATCGACAGGCCGACGGCGACGACGAGAGCGGACAGGACGCCGAAGAAGATGACGCAGCCGGTGGTCACGGCGGCGATTGCGACCTCGACCGGGTCGATCGCGGCGAGCGCGCGCCACGCCTGCGGCTCGATCAGCCCGATCGCGGCGAAGACGATGACCGCCCCGAGCACCGACTTCGGCAGGTACTTCACCGGCTCGGTCAGGAAGAGGAGGATCACGGCGACGGTGGCGGCCGCGAAGAGGCCAGCGATCTGGGTGCGGGCGCCCATGTTGTCGTTGACGGCCGTGCGTGAGCCGCTCGCTCCGATCGAGAAGCCCTGTGTGAAGCCGGCCGCCGCGTTCGCTGCACCCATCGCAAGCAGCTCCTGAGACCCGCGGACGCTCTGGTTGTGCTTTCCGGCGAATGTGCGCGCCGTGAGGATCTCGTCGGCGAAGCCGACCAGGAAGATGCCCATCGCCGCGGGCACGAGCCGAACGATGTCGGCGAGGGAGGGCGTCGGTAGGTCGAAGCTCGGCAGCCCGGCCGGGATCTGCCCCACGATCGCGATGCCGTGACTCGAGAAGTCGAGCCCCCAGGAGACGCCGATCGCAGCAACGACGATGAGAAGCGCCGCCGGCAGCTTCGGCATCACGAGCCGGAAGGCGAACAGCGCCGCCAGCGCGGCCACGCTGACCGCGACCGTCGCAGCACTCACGCTGCCGATCCCGGTGATGACCTCCCAGAGCTGGGGGAGCGGATCCTTCGCGTCGATCGACAGGCCGAGCAGCTTCCCGAGCTGGCCGATGATGAGCACGACCGCGACACCGTGGATGTACCCGACCAGGACGGGCCGAGAGAAGTAGTCCGCGATCCAGCCGAGCCGGAGCAGCCAGGCGGCCGCGAAGCAGATCGCAACCAGGATCGCGAGCATGGCCGCGAGCTCGGCGGCGTTCGGAGAGCCGGCGACCGCGAGCGGGAGGACGGCCGCGGCGACGAGGGTCGCGATCGAGCCTTCGGGGCCGACCGACAGCTGCTTCGACGAGCCGAGGAATACGTATGCGACGACCGGGAGCAGGAGCGCATAGAGCCCGTTCACGGGCGAGACGCCTGCGACCTCGGCGTACGCCATGGCCGACGGGATCGCGAGAGCCGCCACGGTCAGGCCGGCGAGGGCATCGCGTCCCGCGCTCGGGGCTCGATAGCCCGGCAGCTCGGCGGTGACCGGGATCGCGCGCGTCAGAAGCGGCTGTTGGCGGGCAGGGCGAAACGGGGAGCTCTGGTCGTAGTCGACAGTGCCCATGTCGAGCGATGACGCTACGCTCGCCGAGCGTGCGGGCTCGTCGGCCAAAGAGGGTGAACCTCAGATCGGCTCGGCGCCGTGGCAGTGCTTCCATTTGCGGCCGGAGCCGCAGGTGCAGAGATCGTTGCGGCTGCGACGTGCGTCCTGGGCCGCGTAGAGCTGGACGATCTCGGATGGTGCGCGACCCTGGGCGAGGAGCCGGCTCATGATCTGCATCGGCTGGTCGACGTGGTGGAAGAACTCCTTGAAGCCGGCGCAGAGGTAGTTGAGGCCGGGTTGGCCGTCGGGTGCAGCGACGAATCGGTCTTTGGGGCAGCCGCCGTGGCAGGCGAAGCGGACGTCGCAGTCCAGGCAGTACTGCGGCAGGCTGTCGCGCTTGTCGAGCCCGAATCTCTGTTGCTGCTGGGAGGCGACCAGCTGCAGCATCGGTGTCTCCTTGATGTTCCCGAGCTTGTAGGCGGGCTCGACGAAGTGGTCGCAGCTGTAGAGGTCGCCGGTGTGCTCGAGTGCAAGCGCGAGCCCGCAGGTCTCGGAGTGCACGCAGAGGCCGGACGGCTCGCCGACCCAGTTGGCGAGCGAGACGTCGAACATCTGCACGTAGACCTCGCCGACGTCGCGGCGCACCCACTCCTCGAACACATCGATCAGGAAGCGCCCGTACTTGGCGGGGGTGATCGAGCGCCCGGTCACCACATCGCCCTTCTGCTCGTAGAGCGGACGGTCGCGCCACGACGTCCACGGCACCGTCCCGTCTGCGGCGGCCTCCGCGACACGCTCGATGATCGGGATGAACTGGATGAACGTGGCGCCGCACTCGTCGCGCAGGAAGCGGTAGACCTCGCGGCCGTGGTCGCCGTTTGCGGCGTGCACGGTCGTCAGCACGTTCCACTCCACGCCGGCCGCCTTCAGGTGCTCGAGGCCGCGAATCACCTGGTCGAACGAGCCGCGGCCGCCCTTGTTGACCCGATAGGTGTCGTGCAGCGCGCGCGGGCCGTCGATCGAGATCCCGACCAGGAACTCGTTCTCCCTGAAGAAGTCCGCCCACTCCTCGTCGAGGAGCGTGCCGTTCGTCTGGATCGTGTAGGCCGCCTTCTGCCCGGGCTTCAGATACCGGTCGGCGAGCTCGACGGACCGCCGGAAGAACTCCACGCCCATCATCGTCGGCTCGCCGCCTTGCCAGGCGACCTGCACCTCCGGGACGGTCGCGTGCGCCTCGATCAGCTGACGGAGGTAGGTCTCGAGCAGCTCGTCGGCCATCCGGAAGCGAGAGCCGGGATACAGCATCTCCTTGGAGAGGAAGAAGCAATAGGCACAGTCGAGGTTGCAGACCGCACCCGTCGGCTTCGCCAGAAGATGAAACGCACGCGGCGCCGTCACGACGTCGGTCATCGGCGGTCATTCTGCAGCGGAATCCAGCCTGCGGTCTCGGCGCACTGCACTGCCTCGGCCCGCGTAGTAACTCCGAGCTTCTCGTAGATGTGCTGTACGTGCGTCTTTACCGTCGACCGGCCGATGCCGAGCTCGTCGCCGATCGCGGCGAGGGTGCGGTATGTCGCGAGAAGGCCGAGGACGCGGGCCTCGGCCGGCGACAGGGCGCTTCGCTTGCGGAGAGGTCTTGGCGGCATGGCCATCCGCAGCGGAGGCTAGGACGCTGCCGGTTGTCGCGGCATCGGCCAAAGTGGATGATATCTTCGCTGACAACGCTTGGTACTGACCTCGAACCCGGACGAGGCTGACGCTTCGTTTCGAGGGAGGTGGCACTCAGCCGCAGTCATGGCCGTCACTGACCTTCCTAGTGGGGCGCTGCTCGTCGACGAATCGAAGATCCGGCCTCCGGCCGTGCGGCCGGGCGTCGTCCCGAGGGCTCGGCTCGCGGGCCTGCGAGAGACAGCGGCGGGCAGTCGCGTGGTCGTGGTCTCCGCACCGGCCGGCTACGGGAAGTCGACGCTCGCCGCGGAATGGAGCAGCCTCGACGAGAGGGTCAGCTGCTGGGTTCATCTCGACCGTGGCGACAACGACCCGGTGCTCTTGCTCTCCACGATCACAACGGCGCTCGACCGCGCCGAGTCGTGCAGCGACCGGCTCGTGGGGGAGCTGTCGCGGCCGAGGCCGAGGATCGACGAGATCGCTCTGCCGCTCCTCGCGGCGGAGGTCGACGAGCGCGCGCCGTTCGTGCTGCTGCTCGACGACGTGCACGTCGTCGTCTCCGAGAAGAGCCGCGCGATTCTCGCGTTCCTCGCAGATCACATCCCGGCCGGGTCTCAACTGCTGCTCGTGACTCGCGGCGACCCCGGTATGCCGCTCGCCCGGTTGCGCGCGAGCGGGGACCTGGTCGAGGTCGGGACCGCGGATATCGCCCTGGACGCGCAGGAGACCCGCGCCGTGGCCGCGAGTGGCGGTCTGGAGCTGACAGAGGAGTCGGCCGAGGCCCTCCGCGGGAGAACGGAGGGGTGGGCTGCCGCGGTCGTGCTCGCGGCGCTGTCGTTTGCGGGTCGCGAAGACGCGGCTGAACGAGCCGCTGCCGTGTCCGGCGACCAGCGGGACATCGCCGACTACCTCGTCGAAGAGGTCCTGAAGACCCAGCCGGACGATCTGCGGACGTTCCTGCTCGGCACGTCGGTGCTCGAGCGCATGACGGCTCCTCTCTGCAACGCCGTTCTCGAGGTTGGCGATGCCGCCGATTCGCTGGAGGAACTCGTGCGCTCCAACGTGTTCGTCGTTCCGCTCGACGACCGGCGCGAGTGGTACCGCTATCACCACCTCTTCGGCGAACTACTGCGCGCCGAGCTCGGGCGGCGCCATCCGGAGCTCATGCAGCAGTACCTGGCCCGGGCCGCGAGCTGGTGCGAGCTGCACGCGCGCCCCGGCGAGGCGTTCGGCTACGCCCACGATTGCGGCGACTTCGCCCAGGCGGGCCGCCTCGCGCTCGCGAATCGCGACATGTTCACCCGTCGTGGCCAGAGCGAGACGGTGCGGCTCTGGTTCGACCGCTGTGCCGACGAGGAGATCACGGCGGACCCCCAGCTCGCGATCGCGGCTGCCTGGGCGTACGCCTATCAGGGCGACGAGACTCGAGCGCGGCGTTTCATTGCGGCGGCCGAGCACGCGCCGCTCGACGTGCCCTCGGCCGACGGGGCGAGCTCGCTTCGGTCCTCGCTCGCCTGTCTGCGCGCGGCGGTGGCGCCCGACGGGGTCTCGCAGATGCTCCTCGACGCCGAGTTCGTCGTCGCAGCCGAGAACGACGCGCGCACTCGGTGGTACTTCGCCGGCTTGCGTGCGCTCGGGATGTCGTACGTGCTTCTCGGCCGGCCGCAGGAGGCGATCGACCCGCTTCTGGAGGTGGTGTCGAGCCAGCAGCCCGAGGTCGCCGCGCTGCGCGTCCTGTCTCTCGGCTATCTCGTCTTCGCCGCCCGGGAGCTCGGCGATCGCCGAGACGCGCACCGCTTCGCCGCTCAGGCGATGATGGCGGTCGAGGAACACGACCTCGAGGGGACGGTGTTCAGCGCCGTCGCGCTCACCGCGAGCGCGCTGATGCTCGCGGAGCGGGGAGAGCATCTGATCGCAGCGCGGAAGCTCGAGGACATCCGCCGGGTCCGTCCGCTTCTCCGCGCCGCCCGCTGGCTCGACGCCGACCTCGCGCTCCACTGCGCCGATGTGAGCCTCGACATCGGCGATCGGGTCGGCGCCGTCGAGTTCGCCCGGGCTGCCGCCGACGCGTTGCACGGATATCCCAGCGCCGGAGCGTTGCCGCTCCGGCTGCAGCGCCTGGAGGACCGAATCAGCCTCGGGCGCGACTACGAGCTCACCGGTGCAGAGCTTCGGCTCATCCACTTCCTGCCGACGCATCTCTCGCTCCAGGAGATCGCCGATCACCTTCATCTCTCCCGGCCGACCGTCAAGACGCACATTGCGTCGATCTATCGAAAGCTCGGCGTCGAGGGCAGATCCCAGGCGGTCGAGCTGATCGACGAGCTCGGCCTCGGGTCGCGCACTTCATCCTAATCGGCCGATGCCTTCTCCCCTGCCGCGTCCCTAGCGTCGTAGCACTGAGGCGACCCGTTGGACGGGCGCAGAAAGGGAGGCATCATGGACAGCGAGAATCTTGTCCTCGTCGTCGGCTCCTACGCCGATGCCGGGGCAGCAGCCGACGACTTCAAGGCGCTGAAGGAGAGCCAGGAGTCCGGGGAGTACGAGATCGTCGGCGCCGTCGTGATGAATCGCGACGCGAGCGGCAAGGTCGACGTCGAGGAGCACGGCGACCATGTCGTCGCAGGTGGCACGACGCTCGGCGCGATCGGCGGCCTCGTCGTTGGCCTGTTCGCGCCGCCGCTGCTCGCGGCGACGGTGATCGGCGCCGGGATCGGCGCTCTCCTCGGCGAGCTGACCAAGAAGCACGAGGAGAAGAAGCTCGGCGTCGACGTCGAGGAGTACCTGCCGAAGGGGTCATCCGCGGTCGTCGCCGTCGTCGATGACAAGTGGGCCGACAAGGTCGAAGAAGCGCTTGTGAAGTCGGACAAGCGCATCAACAAGGCGATCGACGCGAAGGACTACGAGCAGCTGCAGAAGGCGATCTCGAAGTCCACTGCCCAGGTCGCCGACGCGATCACGACCTGACGCGCAGCGGGGCGGTGGTGCCGGCGCAATGTCGGCCCCCGC
>Ga0335071_10004104_pt1 | contig 15239 bp, 15 predicted proteins | sample Lox_Sample_15_FD_206724 | JGI IMG/M metagenome (GOLD analysis project Ga0335071, IMG submission 206724) | Soil microbial communities from Loxahatchee National Wildlife Refuge, Florida, United States - Lox_Sample_1.5 | ecosystem: Environmental > Terrestrial > Soil > Wetlands | place: USA... | reverse complement strand
GGCCCATCTAGCGCGACTGGCGGATGACCTGCTCCGCGATCTGGAACAGCTGGTAGAAAGCCGGGCCGAGCGTCACGACGAAGATGCCCGGCAAGAAGCAGAACAGCATGGGGAAGATGAGCTTGACGGGAAGAGACTGGGCCTGGGCCAGCGCCCGCTCGCGCGTCTGGCCGCGAACCTCCTGCGCCTGGGTGCGCAGCACATCCGAGACCGAGGCTCCGAGGTGCTCGGCCGCGAGCAGCGCCGACACGAAGGTGTTGACGGCGGGGATGTCGAGGCGCTCCCGGAAACGGCGGAAGCATTCGACGCGCGGCCGGCCGCTCCGCAGCTCGAGCTGGAGGAGACGCAGCTCCCCGGTCAGTGGGCGGTCGGTGGTCTGGGAGTCGAGAATGCGCGCGAGGGCCGCGTCGAACCCGAGGCCGGCCTCGGCCAAGGTGGCGAGGAGCTCCAGGGTGATCGGCATATCCCGGTCGACGGCAGCGCCCAGCACCCGGCGACGCCGCCGGACGACCATCCACGGCGCCGCAGCGATGAGGACGCCGAGGATGACCGGACCCGCCAGCATCACGGGCGCCAGGCCCTCGCCGATGCCGCCCGGGCTCTCACTGATCCAGGAGGTGAGTTGAGCGAACACCCCGATGGACGACAGGAACAGAGGCACGCCCATGCCGAAGAGCGCGGCGGCGGCCGCCAGGGTGACGAAGACGGGCAGCGCCGTCGCGCGGCGCATGCCCGCCCGTGCCAGCCAGCGGACAAGCCAGATCTCGCCATCGCCACCGCGATGCGTCGCCTCGGCCGGCCCCTTGTCGAGGATGAGCCCGCGCAGGCGATCCGCGCCGCGGCCCTGGACGATGGCCTGCCGGGCGAGCAGCGCGGCCAGGACCAGGGCGGCCACACTCCCCGCCGCGAGCCAGAGCGCACCCACCGCTAGGCCCGCACGCGGGTCAGCCGCGAGACCCAAAGGAGTCCGAGCGCCTGGAGCAGCACCGCCATCGCGGCAATCCAGGTGCCCCCCGTCGTCACGAAGAATGCGACGGTGCGCTCGGGGTAGCGGCTCCAAAGCAGATAGGCAAGGACGTAGACGATGGCCATGATGCCGACCACGGAGGCCAGGGCCTCCGCGGACTGCGTGCGGATGCGCCGGGCAAGCTCCAGGCGATCGCGGATCACGCGGCCGGTGGTGGCGAGGGCGGGAGCCAGGCTCCCGCCCCCCTCCCAGTGCACGCCCAAGGTGAACGCGAACAGGCGAAAGCTGTCGAGCGGCACGCGAACCGTGAGCTCCCGCAGGACGGCCTGCGGGTCGTCGGCCAGCTTGAGACGCCCCACGACCTCCTCGAGCGGCGGTCGCAGAGGCGGGCCGCTCGCCTGCGTCGCGGCATCGAGCGCCCACACCGCGCTGCTGCCGACGCGCATCGCGCCAACCATGATGTCGATGGCGTCGCCGAGCTGCGCTTCCATGCGGGCGAGACGGGTCTGCGCGTAGAAGTCCTCGGCCAGCCAGGCGAGAATGGCGGCGACGGCGGCCAGGCTCAGGAGCAGGACAATGGGCGCTCCCACGAGGACCAGGATGAGCCCAACGAGGGCGGCGGCGGCGCCCGCGAGCCATCGCCGCCGGGGCACGGCAGGCCGGATCGGGGCCGCGGGGGCGACCCGCGCGGCCTCACCCCCCCGCACGCCGACGGCAAGGCGGCGGCGCGCCCGACGCCGTCCCATCCACGCACGCAGGCCGAGCATACCCGCCACCGCGGCCGCTCCGAGCAGAACGACGGCGAGCCACTCAACCATGCGTGCCGGCCGTGGTCTCGAAGAGCCGTACGGGCAAGGCGAAGCCACGCTCGCGCATCTCCTCGGCGAAGCGCGGCACGATGCCGGTGGGCTCGAAGCTCCCGAGGAGCCGGCGACCGTCCCGCCCCCGCCGGAAGAACCGGAACAGCTCCTGGGTGGTCGGGGTCACACCCTCCAGTCCCGTGATCTCAACGACGCTCTCCACGCGCCGGACTCCGTCCTCGAAGCGCCGGATGTGGAGGAGCAGGTGTATCGTCGAGGCGACCTGCTGGCGGATCGCGCCGATCGGCAGATCGATGCCGGCCATCAGCACCATGGTCTCGAGGCGTGAGAGGGCGTCCCGGGCCGAGTTGGCGTGGATGGTGCAGAGTCCTCCGTCGTGCCCCGTGTTCATGGCCTGGAGCATGACCAGCGCCTCCGGGCCCCGCACCTCCCCGACGATGATCCGGTCGGGTCGCATGCGCAGCGTGTTGACCATGAGATCGAGGGCGGTTATCCGGCCCCGGCCGTCCGCGTTCGCAGGGCGGGCTTCCAGTCGGATGACGTGCTCCTGGTCCAGCTGCAGCTCGAGGGTGTCCTCGATGGTCACGATGCGCTCCTCGGGAGGGATGACCTCGCACAGGGCGCCCAGCAACGTCGACTTGCCCGCCCCCGTGCCGCCGGAGATCAGGATGTTCTTCCGCGCCCGCACTACGAGCCCGAGAAAGTCCATGAGACCTTCGGAGAGGGAGCCCAGCTCGAGGAGGTTCTCGCGCCTGAGCCGGCGGCGCCCGAAACGGCGGATCGAGATGGTCGGGCCATCGGGCGATGCAGGCGGAATGGTGGCGTTCACCCGGCTCCCGTCGGGGAGCCGAAGATCGACCATGGGCGAGGCGACGTCGAGGCGGCGTCCCATTCGCGCCGCGATGCGCTCGATGACGCGCATGATGTGCTCGGCGTCTCGAAACCGGACGTCGGTCGACTCGAGGCGCCCGAATCGCTCGATGTACACGCGGTCCGGCGCGTTGACGAGGATGTCGGTCACCGCGGGATCGCCCATGAACGGCGCGAGCGGGCCGAGCCCCAGCGTCTCGGCGGTAAGCTCGACGGCCAGCCGCTCCTGCTCGCGCTCGTTGAGCGGCAGCTCCTCCGCCGCGAGCACACGAGCGACGAAGTCGCGGACGAAGGCCGCGAGGGCCTCATCGTCGGCCTCCAGCATGTCCCGGGCCGTGACCTCGTCCAGGAGGCGCACCTGCAGGTCAGCCTTGAGGGCAAGGTAGTCCGATGGGCGCCGGCGTGGGACTCCGGACACGCCACTCATGGCTTGCGCCAGACGATCCATCTGGGGCCGGCGCGGCTGTGGCCGCAAGCGCGCGAGCGCGTCTCCCTCGAAGGGATGATCGAACCAGTCGCGAACCCGGTCGCGCGGACCCTCCTCCGGGCTCACGGCTCGACCTCCTCGGTCACGCGGGGTCGACGACGCCCGTTGAGCGAGAGGCGCCGCCACCAGGGCCGCGGCGGGCTCGCCTCTCCGCGGGTCAATTCGATCTCGGTCGCGATCTGACCCACCGTCCGTCCGAAACCCCGCCACGCGCCGGAGTGCAGGATGTACGGCATCCCGGCATTGGCGGAACGGATCACTCTCCGGTCATACGCCACCCAGTGGTCGACACCCCGCCCGAGCGACTCCTCCGCGTCCTCGGGGCGGAGGTCCCCCGGAAAGGACGGAAAGTTGTGGCAGAGCACGACACGCTGGCGCGCCTCGCCGAAGCCCACATGATCCAGCGTCCGCAGGAGCCCCACCGCCCCCATCACCCCGGTCACCGTCGGCTGGATGATCATGTAGGCGAGATCGCTCAGGTCCAGGATGCTCAGGAGGAAGCGTCCGACCATGGGGAACGTGTCGACGATGACGTAGTCGAACCTCTGTCGGCCGAGGCCCAGCACGCGGGAGACCGTGCCGTCCGTCACCTCGGCGCCCTCGATGGCGTCGGCGGGGGAGGCGAGGAGCCGGAGCCCGGACGGATGCGGCGTCGTCAACTGGTGCACCAGCGTCTCGTCGAGCCGCTCCCGCTCGCGGGCGGCATCGACCAGAGACGACGGGGGCGTGAGGTCCAGCATCTGCGCGCAGGCGCCCGCCTGGAGGGCGGCGTCGACGAGCAGCACCCGGCCGGGATGTCGCGCAGCCAGGGCCACCGCTGTGTTGACGGCGAGGGTGGACTTGCCCACACCACCCTTGTTGCTGACGAAGGCCACGACACGTCCGAGAGACACGGCGGGGGCTTCGGCGCCATGCAGGCGGCGATCGAGGAGCTGCTGGACCTCCACGCTGGAGATGGGGCGGCGAAGGAAGTCCTGGACGCGCGCCCGCATGGCCTCGATGACGACCTGCCCGGCGGACTCGTGGCCGGCCAGATCCTCGTGTCGGTAGACGGCCGCGAGGAAGGTCTGGGGCGCCACCGCCACGATGTCCCGCACGAAGGCCTTGAGCCGCGCCAGGTCCCTGCCCATCTCGACGCACACGATATCGGGGCTCCGGTACCGGGCCACCTCCACGCCCTGCCGGTGACCGGCCACATGGTGGGTGATGACGCGCTGGGACCCGATACCGACGAGCGCGGCATCGAGCTCCGGCCCGAGCGTGGGGTCCTCCCCGACCACGAGGACCTGCACGACTCCGTCCCGAGGGGGCATGGCGGGCCGTCCGCTCAGCGGACCATCGAGGGCGCCAGGAGCGGCGCCGAGACCGACTCGCGGGCGACCTGGAGGGCCGCCCAGGCGCTCTCGCCCAGCGCGGGCAGCGCGCGCACCGCCCCGGCCGTGGCATTGCTGGTGGCCACCACGCTGACCATGCCCTTCGTGATCGTCCCGGCGGCGCAATCCAGCATCACCACGCCGAAGCCAATGACGCGCGAGGCGTCTTCGATGGAGTCGACGATGGGCACAAACCCGGTCGTGAGCGTCACCGGCAGACCGGCAGGCCCGATCGCATCCACCGGATCGCCGATCTGGACGATGCCACGCCCGGAGCCGCACGACAGCGTCCCGGCCACGGCGGTCGAAGGCGGCACCGTGGCATCTGGGCCCATGGTGTTCCAGAACGTACGAGAGAGGCCGAACGACGTCACCCCTTGGGGAACCTCGCCACTCGCCCCGCCCACGGCGACGGCACGGCGAGCGGCAGCGATGGCGGTCCCGCGCGCCGTGATGCCGTGGTGTCTCGGCGAGTACCCAGCAGCCGGATCGCCGCCCGGCATGGCGGAGCCTCGGCCGAACAGGAAGGGCAGTGGCGGCCCCCCCGAGCTGGTTCCCGCCTCGTCGTCGAGCCCTTCGGCATTCCTGGTACGGCGGAGCCGCACGAGAAAAGCATCGGCCACCGGGGAGGTGGCGGGCGGAGACGGCAGGAAGTCCCTCCGGCAATAGCCGGCTGCTTCGGCCGGGGCCGGGTTCGAGAGATCCTCGTCGCAGGCGTTCGCCCCGAACGTGCCTGCCACCATGTCTCCGTGCCGCGCATTGTCGGATATATTGAGCTCGAGCTGGGGGCGGTACACGGGCGGCGCGCCTGCGCGGAGGGTCTGGAGCGCATTGCCGGGCCCCACCCCTCCCTCGAGCTCCAGGATCGGACCCGCGCCCAGGTTCAGGCTGTCGCCCGCAAGCTCGAAGCGATCGTTGAACGAGCGTTCCACCAGGTCTCGGGCGCGCGCACGGCGGGCGAGATCTCGATCCGCGGGCGGCACGGCGGGATCGTCGCGCCACCGCAGGCCCTCGAGGGCGGCCGTGTCGGCTGCGGTCTGCATGGCCACCTGGGCGAGGACGGCCAGACCGAGGTCCACGGACAGCGCGGCCACCGCCATGAGGGCGAACATGAGGAGAGCCACCCACACCGTCACGAAGCCACGCCGATCCCGTGCCGCCGAGGCGCCCCGCCGGACACGCTCCCACCATCCGAAAGGCATCGGCTACTTCCGCTGGGGAACGGCCGAGAGTGCCCGCTGGGTCCCCGAGATGGTCTCGACGACCGACATCGAACTCGGGACTCCCGCCTCTTCCGTGAACGGAGTATGCGGCGACCGGTTCGGCGTGAAGCTGTCCGGAGGATCATCGGGACTGCCGGAGCGGGGCACGCAGGTGATCTCCGCTCCCACGGCCAGCGCCTCGGTGAATCGAGCCACCTCGTCCGGGGAGACAGCGATCACGACCTCCTGAACCGGCCGGGTCTGCGTCACCTGTCCCTGGGTCAGCGTGCGCGAGCTCACCGGGACGAGGCGGTTGGTGAGAGGGGAGACCACCGTTCCGTTCTGCACGATGACCCGGACGGTGGCCTGCTTCTGTGCGTTGGACAGGCGCGCCTGCATGTCGAGCTGCGGGGCGAAGATGCCCTTGAGGGCGGGACCGGTCACGGCCTTGGCGTCGATGGGAATGGTCGCGACCAGGTCGAACCGGTCGCCGCGCTTGAGTCCATGCACGCCCTGTATCTTCCCCGCGTCGATCCGGATGGCCCGCATGCCGGGAGGTATGCCGGCGACGAGCCCGGGCCGTGTGCCGGGCGGCAGGAGGTCGCTCTCCGTGAAGACGTAACCGGCGGGCTTGTCGTGGTCGAGCACGCGCCCGATGAGTTGGTCGAACCGCGTGATGATGACGTCGCCCACCTGTTGCTTGTCGAGGTATGCGACGGCGAGACGATTGTTCCGGGCGTCCCAGAAGTGGTCCCGGGTCAGCTGCGTGTAGGCGGGAATCGCCACGGCGCTCAGCGGTACCGGCGTCTTGCCAATGCGCTCCCGCGCGAGCCTGGCCTCGCTCAACCAGCGGTCGAGTATCGGCACGGGGATCCCTTGCGAAACGAGCAAGGCACCAAGCCCCATGACGGCGGCGACCCCCACCAGCACGATGAACACGAGCCACCGCGCTCCACCCAGGAGGCGGCGAGATGATCCGGGCCTCACGTCGGCCTCCTGGTCACTCGAAGATCTCGCGCCGGAAGACGGCCTGCGCCGCAAGCAGCTTGCGGAACGGGCGGACCTGCTTGGCCAGCGCGAACTGCCGGCCGAGACCGTAGGGGCCCGCGTACGGGCCGACAGCTCCGTCATCCGGCAGGGGAGTCCCGGGTGCGGTGCCGATGTCCGAGACACCGCCGTCGGCGGCGACGATGGGGCGGTCGAGGTTCGGCGGCATGGGATCCTCGGTGGTGGGCGGGCGCGGAATGTAAGCGCTGAGGGCCGCGGCCTGGTACGGATAGTTGATCCTGAGCGCCACCACGCCTCTCGGCTGGCCCGCGGGCGCCGAGGGACAGCCAATGGGATCGGGTGCCGCGACGCTGAACGGCCCGGAGCAGGCGTCGGCGTCGGGCCGGACTTCCTCCAGCACGCCCACCCATTTGATGGTCTCGACCCCGTCCGACCCGCGGCTGGTGACGACAGGTATGCCCACGATGAACTCGACGGGCGGCGTGCAGGCACCCGCCGGAGGTCGCAGCAGGGCCCCGGGATAGCGGAGGAGCCGGCGAGGAGCCCCGTCGATCGTCACCAGATCCACGATCATGGCGGCCCTGAGCATCTGGTTGACCACGGGAAACGTGGCGAACAGCGCGTCGAGATCGGGTGTCGCATCGATGTCGACGACGAGCTTGCACGGATCGAGAACATTGTTGAGCGCGGCCTGAACGACCGGGTCATCGAAGCCGCCTGCGGGCGCGGGCGGCAACGGCGTGAGCGCCAGCTCGCGGGCGGCGACTCGCGCGGCATCCTGTATCACCCGAGCCGAGAACACCATGCGCCCCAGCTCGATGCCGGCCGCCACCACCAGGTACACCACCAGCATCACGAGCGCGAGCTCGACCATCACCCCTCCGTGTGAGCCCGTCAGGAGCCCAGACACGAGATGTCGCCGGCCCCCCTCCTGGGCGGAGGGGAGCCGGCGTCGATCCGACAGCACGATCCGTCGGCCTAGGCCAGCTCTATGTGGTCGTGGGCACCTCGATGATCAGCTCGGTGCCGAGATTGGGAACCCCGAGGTTGTTCCCGAGACGCTCGGTCCCACCATTGGCGGCGATGGCCGCGGCGTCCAGGCCGATGGGGGTGGCGGTGCTTGAGCTACCCGGCGTGGTCTCGATCAGCTTCGCCGCGGCAATCGGGCCATTGTCGTCGGCATGGGCGCCGGGAAGGATGGCGGCCACGGTTCCCACCATGTCATTGGTCTTGTGGCCGAGGACCGAGACCGAGGCGGCGGTGACGAGCGCGATCCCGGCGACAAGCAGAGCGTACTCGACCATGGCCGCGCCCTTCTTGCAGCGAAACACGTTTCGAATCAGCTTCATCGACAGATCTCCTTCGGGCTATGGGACGTACGAGGAGACGACCCGGGGAATTCCGGACCGATCCTGCCCCGTCTTGCAGGGTAAGTGCCGGTGCGGGCCGGAAAGTTCCGTACGGGCGGGTCGAGAGGAGAAGAGGCTCGGTTACGTGGCCTCTACGCAGGGCGCGCAGAGACCGTACACGACGAGATCATGGCGCTCGACCCGGAATCGCCGGGGCGCCAGACGATCGACGCCGCCCGCGCACCCATCGAGATCGTAGACGCGGTCACACTTGCGGCAATGGAATGGTGATGGTGGGCAGCGGACTCGGCGACCTCGTACCGGCTGGCCTGACCGGGGAGATCCACCTGCGCGAGCCAGCCTTCCCCCAGCAGGTCCTTGATCGTCCGGTACACCGTTGCGATCCGGATCCCGCGCATCCGGCGACGCGTCGCGCGCAACACCTCCCGAGGCCCCAGGGGGCGTGCCGCGACGAGGAAGGCTTGCTGAATTGCCTCTCGCTGACGCGTGTTCCGGACCTTGGCATCTGCATGGTAAAGGAAGTGCTGTCGGAGCGGGCTCAGAGTTGCTCCCGGCTCCGCCGGTATCCTCGCCGACGACTGACCCCCGCCCCGCCGTCAGCGCAAACAGCCCTCTTGACATCCAAATGATAATCCGTTATCAGATGACACCCATGGTGCCGGACGGAGTCGCGGGAGTAGAATCTCTTGGGTCGCTCGAACAGTCCCGACTCCACCCTCCCATCCGTCGACATGCCGCATCCAAGCGGCACCCTTACCGTGTCCACGAGCGACCCACCAGTCATCTCCGCGGCCGCACCGCGGACGAGGCGTTCGCTATCATGGTCCGCCCCCACATCCCGGGGCTCGTCCGGCTCGCCCGCCGCGTGGTGCGAACGGATTGTCTCGCCTGGGACGCCGTGCAGGAAAGCTTGCTCTCCCTCTGGCAAACGGAAGCACCTCCGCCGCAACCCGCCGCGTGGCTTGCGAGAACCGTGATCCATCGCTCCCTCCACCTGCGCCGCACCTCGGCGCGGCGGCGCGCGCACGAGGAGGGGGCGGGAGCGGAAGTGCTCCGGCATGACTGCCCGGACGGGCCCGCGCACCGGGCCGAGATCGGCGAGCTCGCGACGGCATTGCGTCGAGCCATCTCCGCCCTGCCGGCGGACCAGCGGGTCGCCTTTCTCCTGCGTGAGGTGGAAGGCGAGAGCTACGAGACCATTGCCCGGAGGCTCCGTCTGCCCATCGGCACGGTACGATCGAGGCTTCACCGCGCTCGCCACCAGCTGCAAGAGGCGCTGTCCGCCTGGAGAGCGCCACGGTGCGCAGACAGGTCGGCGGCTGGATGCCACACCCCAGATGCGGAGCGGATGTCTCCCGTGCCGGCAGGCCGGTGACTCGCCTCTCGGTGGTCCTCGCCGCCCTGCTGGCCACCACCACGCCTCTCGTGGCATTTGCCGCCCCACCGTCGCCCCCGGACGGCACCGAGCAGCTCCCCGGCGTGCGGTACGCGAACGGGAGCCCGGCCACGCGCGAGACCGTGGTGATCAAGGGCCAGCATCTGCGCCTGCTCACCACCAAGAGCATCGAGCGCATGGCCGTGGGGGACAGCGACATCGCGGCCGCCGACCTGCTCACCAACCAGGAGGTGCTCGTCTTCGGCCGGCAGCCCGGCATGACCAGCTTGATCTTCTGGTTCAAGGACGGAACCTCCGAGGCGATGCGTCTGGCCATCCGACGCGACCTCGCGGTCCTCGAGGCCGCACTCCTCGAGATCTATCCGACGATCAGTGTCGAGGGCGCCCCCGACCGTGACGCCCTCATCCTGCGCGGCGTGGTGCCCGACATCAGCTACTCGCGGGCCGCGGAGGCCGCGGCGCGGTCGTACCTCTCGAGCGGCCGGCGCCTGAGTCCGGCGCCGGTCATCCAGGCGCCCGGCGGCCAGGCCCCCAGCGGCGGCAAGCGCCCTCCGGGGGTATCCGAGCCGGGGGGCGCCGCCGCGCCGGGCGCGACCGCGGACGAGCCGCCCTTCCGCGGCGGTGCGGTCGTCGGGGGATCCGAGGTGGCGGTGATCAACCTGATCCGCCTCGAGAAGCTCCCGGCCGCGCGCGAGGAGCGCATTCTCGAGGCCATCCGGCCTCTCGGCGGTCAAGTCACGGTACGGCGCATCAGCAAGGGCCCGGTGCCCAACGACGATGTGGACGTCTTCCTGCTCGAGGGCCGGGTGCCGAACCAGGTCACGCTGACCCGGGTCCTGAACGTGGCCGCGCGAGCGGTGGTCGACGCCGTCCGTGACGAGACGCTGATCACGGAGAGCCCGCTCGGCCGTCAGTCGACGTTCACTCGACAGACCAACGCGATCGACATTTCGGTCATCGGGGACGAGGCAGGAGGGGTGCACGGGTCGGCGCTCTCCCCTCAGGGGGGCGGGCGAGGGCGTGGCTCGGCGATCGCGACCGAAGGAGGCTCGGGTGCCGCGGGCCTCAGCGGAATCGGGACCGGCCGGCGACTCACCAACCTCGTCTCGAGAAACATCGCGCGGGCCCGCGCGCTGACCGTCGCGGACGGGCGGATCCTTTCGTTTATCGAGACGACCGACATCCCCCAGGTCCGCGTGGCGATCAGGCTCTACGAGGTCAAGCGCTCGAAGCTCCTGGACTATCAGCCCCGCTTGACCACATTCATCAGCAACTTCGGCAGTCCTACGTTACCGGCTAACCCTAACGCCAACGTCGGCTCGAGCACCGGTTCAGGAGGCGGCACCGAGATCCTCCAGGTGTTCAACTTCCTGGCGGGAGCGTTCACCAGCAACACGCAGCTCGTGGCCGGCAAGTTCGCCCTCGACCTGCTCCTGTCCGTCCTCGAGACGGAAGGGATAGCGCGCACCCTGTCCGCGCCCGCCCTGGCAGTGCTGTCGGGCGAAACGGCGGAGTTCCTGGTGGGGGGAGAGGTCCCGATTTCCGAATCCTTCTACTCCCCTGCCGTGTCAGGACCGAGCAGTACGACGGGCGTCTTCACCACGACCACCTTCAAGACCTTCGGGGTGGGGCTCGGCATTCGCCCCCTCGTCAACGAGGACGACACGATCACGCTCGACGTCTTGCCCGAGGTCGTCACGCCGGATTTCGCACTGACCAGCCTCGTGCGCACGACCACCGGCACGGACCAGACGACCATCGCCTTCGAGGTTCGCACCCTGCGAACCACCACCCAGCTCCAGGATGGCCAGGCCCTGCTCATCGGAGGTCTGCTCAGCCAGGCTCTCAATCGCCGGGACGGATCCACGCCGATCGTGGATCAGATTCCCCTCGTCCGCTATCTGTTCAGGAGCTTCACCGACTCCAAGGAGGAGACGGACCTCGTGATCGTGGTGAGCCCCGACATCGTGCGCCCGCCGGTGCCGGATGCAGCCCTCTGGGCCTTTCCCGGCCCACCCGATCTGAGCGCAGCGCTCAACCCGTCGCGTAGGGGCACGTCGCCTCGTCCCGAGCCCGGAGGACCTCCGAGGCCCTGAGCGATCGCTCGACGCGGGACCCTCACCCGCACCGCAACGACACGCGCAGCCGGTGAACTAGGTTGATCATGCCAAGCACCCGAGCCACGTAACCCTCCGTTTCCGGGTAGGGCGGGATCCCGCCGTACGCGGCGACGGCCTCTGGGCCAGCGTTGTAGGCAGCCAGCGCCAAGCGTGTGTCGCCACCGAAGCGATCCAGGAGCCAGCGCAAGTAGCGGACGCCGCCGTCCAGATTCTCTCGGGCGTCGAGGCTGTCACGCACGCCGAGCGACGCCGCAGTGTCCGGCATGATCTGCATGAGGCCTCGCGCCCCCGCTTTGGAGACCGCGCATCGGTCGAACCCCGATTCAGCGTGGATGACGGCGAGGATGAGCCGGGCCGGCACGCGATGCCTCATGGCCACCAACTCAATCTCCCGCGAGAGTCCATGGTCCCCCAGCCGGCCGCCGGAGTTGCGGATGCCCTCCGAGCGTCTGACTCGCCCCTCCACGAGGAAGGAGGCTGGGAACGACTGCGGACCCGAACCTGCGTTCCGCTCCACCCACATGATCCCGATGACGACGGGCGCGACCAGACCGATGAGGGGCAACCACCACCACGAGGTCCTTGCCTTATGGGTCCTATCCACCGACAACCATCTCCTTGTCGGACGCGGGTGGTGCCATGCTATGGCAACCGAGTTGCGCGAACAAGCCGGCCCGCAGTGGAGACCCTTGACGACCGTGCGGTCCAGATCGTTTAGAACGATTGCGCAGGTGAAGGGGCGGTGTCCATCGAACATTCTTCGCGAGATCGGGGGGTTGCCGGCGCGCTTTCAATACGACGCATGGGCCGGATGGCTACCGCCCAAGGAAGGCCTGCGCGACCGCGGCGAAGGTCTCCGGACACTCGAGCCACGGGTAGTGTCCGGAGTCGGTCAGGATGAGCAGCCGCCCGTCGCGAGGAGCGGTGGCCCATTCCCTGCTCGCATCGGGGGAAATGGCGTCAGCCAACCCGTGCACGCAGAGCGTCGGGGCGTCGAGCGCTCGGGCGACGGAACGCCAGTCCCAGTCCCGGGGCGCCAGCCACCGCGGATCGCCGAGCGGGCCGACGCGCCAAGGCCACTCGTTGTGAAGCGCGAAGGGGTCACTCCGCATCCGGCCCAGCGCGGCGGCGTTCGCCATGTGGGCTGGGGCATGCACCTGGTGGTATGCGCGCGCGTATGCGCAGGGGTGATTGCTCTCCATTCCGTCGCTGTTGAGCCGCTCCAGGCGAGCGACGGCCTCGTGGTCCAGGCGCTCGACGAACGTCTTGCACGCCAGTCCCATGTGCGGATCGCGCTGCAGCGGCCAAGGTGCGACGAAGAGGAGTCGTCGAGCACGTCCTGGATGCAGGGCGGTGAAGTGGGCGACGACGCCGGCGTGGTACCCCCAGCCGATGAGGGCAGGACTGGCAAGCCCGAGGCCGTCGCACACGTCCTCGAGGTCGGCGATCTCGGTCCCAAGATCCGTCCTGTCCGTCGCTTGCATCCTTTCGGACCGACCACGGCCGCGGGGATCGAACGTCACGAGCGTCCACGAGGCGCTCAGCTCGGCGAAATCGTCCGCGAGCCAGCAAGCGAGTGGGAGGACGACGACCTCCGGGCCATCGCCGTCGACACGGTAATAGAGATGGTGGCCCTCCCGACCGCGGAGGAATCCCTCGGTGTGCTTCATCGACCAAGTAGTGCCAGTCGGCCTCGCGAAGTTCCCCCTCCGTGCCGTCGCCGCCTCGTGGGGGCACAAGTTGCTGAAAGATGATCAATCAGACTGCTACCCGGAACCGGACTGAAGCAGTCTGTTTGCCGGCAAGTGATCGCGGGGCCCGCGCAACTCAGTCTAGATCAGATCGACCTCGCAGCTGAGCGCTTTTGATATTCGGTAGTTGCAGGCCCGTGTGACGAGCGAAGCGCCGGCCGTACAGGGGGCAAGTTGCCAGCCCAGCGCCGCCGCCCTCGAAACGAGGATTGGAAGTCCTCTGCCCCGAGCCCGGCCACCGAGTGCCCGCGCCGAGGCCACGGAACTCCGAGCGCCCGAGCGGCACCTCTCAAGCGATGGAGCAGAGCGAAGGCTTCGTAACTGGCCGGGCCCGACCGGCATCGCTGCGGCTCGACAAGATCGCCATCGCGATCTCCGGGCTCTGTCTCGCCCACTGCCTCGCGGGGCCGTTGCTCGTCGTGCTGGCTCCGGCGATGCTGGTGGCCTTTGGCGTCTCCGACACGCTGTTTCACCTCCTGCTGTTGCTGGTCGTCGTGCCCTGCAGCGCCGTTGGCCTGGGGCTGGGCTGCCGCCAGCACCGTAACCGAGCGGTCATCGGGCTCGGCCTCCTGGGCCTTGCGACGCTGTGTTTCACGGCGCTCACCGGCCACGAGCTTCTGGGCGAGCTCGGTGAGCGGGCGCTGACGGTGGGCGGGGCGCTCATCATGGCGGCCGCGCACGTGCGCAACTTCCGGCTCTGCCGGCGAGCACCCTGTCATGTCGCCGCCTGCGAACCGTCGAGAGCCTGAGGTCCAGGTGAACGATGCCTGCTGCGCGTGGTGACGAGAGTGTGCGAACGTCCGTTCGTCCTCGCCTCAGCGCATGGCCAGGAGGACCGAGTCGTCGTGAAGGCGCCACACGTCGGCGATCTCCTGAAATCCCACGGTGCGCAGGGCCTCGCGGTGAAAGTCGAACGGCAAGGCCCGCGCGCGTCGGCGGCCGGCGAAGCGCCGCTCGCGCTCGGCGAGGAGCTCCATGAAGGCCGGCTCGCGCCGCGCCGACTCCCAGAACTGCTCCCAGCTCTCTGCGCCCGCCTCCCCGAGGTTGCCGGCCTGCCAGGTGTCGATGAAGGCTCGGCCCCACGACGCCGTCGTCGGCGCGCTCTGCGGAACGTGGTCGGCGTTCAGGAGGAGCCCGCCCGGGGCGAGCAGGTGGGCGAGAGAGTCGTAGAGGCGAACCAGCTCGTCGGGATGGAACCAGTGAAGAGCCGTGGCGCTCACCACCACATCGAACCCCGCCTCGGGCAGGGACGATGTCCATTCTTCGCGACGGAGGTCGGCCTCGATCCACTGCACCCGCGCGGAGTCGGTGATCGTCCGCCGGCCCATCTCGATCAGCCAGGGGTCGACGTCGACGGCGACCACACGCGCGGAGGGGAATCGGTCGAGCATGACTTGCGCGAGCGACCCAGGGCCACAGCAGCAGTCGAGGATTCGGAGTGCACCGTCCCCCCGGGCCCGCGCCAGGTAGTCGCCCATCAGGGCAAAATGCTCGGCACGCCCGGGCACGTAGCGCTCCTGCTGGCGGTGCCACCGGATCAACCACGATGCTGTGCCTGCGGCTCCAGCGGGGGGGGGGCGGCGTGCGGGGTTGGGGGCGTGATGGCCTGGGAACGGGGGCGTAGGCGTGGGGGAGCGGGGGCGCGAGGGCGTTCATGTTGACTACGCTCTCGGGCGCATGCGGGCGTGATTCGACCGCCCTCTCGGAGAGGTCGGCGCGCCGTCAGCGCCGGTACTTCTCCACCTGGGCCGCGTCGATGCGGTAGCCGACCACGCCGTGCCTGGTGTGAGCCTGGGCGATGGTGAGGGCGCCGGTCACCCAGATGGCCTCCCCGGCGAGACTGTCTGGGACAGGCTCGCGCGGGAACACGTGGA
>Ga0335071_10004103_pt1 | contig 15240 bp, 15 predicted proteins | sample Lox_Sample_15_FD_206724 | JGI IMG/M metagenome (GOLD analysis project Ga0335071, IMG submission 206724) | Soil microbial communities from Loxahatchee National Wildlife Refuge, Florida, United States - Lox_Sample_1.5 | ecosystem: Environmental > Terrestrial > Soil > Wetlands | place: USA... | reverse complement strand
TCGGGCTCTTCACGGTGCAGCTGGTCGTCGGCGCAGTGGTCGCCCTCGCGCCCGGGAACCTGATCTCGCTCGTCGTGAACATGCAGCTCCTGAACGGCGTGATCACGCCTGTCCTGCTCACGTTCGTCCTCATCCTCGCCAACCGGCGCAGCGTCCTCGGCGACGCGGCGAACGGCCGCGTGTTCAAGGTCATCGCCACGATCTGCGTCGCCACGGTCGGCGTGCTGGCGTTCGCGGTGCTAATGCTGAAGCTGCTCGGCAAGGCGTGAGCCGCTACGTGCCGGCAAGCGCCTCGCAGGCATGCAGGCCGGCGAGGAACATGAGTCGCACGGGCAGCCAGGTCCAGAAGACGATGAACCGCATGCCCCAGCCGGACTCGCGGTAGTCCTGCGCCAGCGTGGCCTGCGCACGGCCGAGGAGCACGGTCACCGGCACGAGCCAGCGGAGGACGGCGGGCATCCGCTCAGTCAACGCTCCTCGCCTCCCGCCGAATCGCATCCCAGAGCAGCACCGCCACCGCGGCAGGCAGCAGCCACCAGGCGTTGACGCCGTGATGCGCGAGCAGCGCGGTAAGCCCGAGCGCAACGGCAAGCCCGACCGCGACCCGCCAGTCGTCACCGACGATGAAGTTCCACCAGAAGGCAAGAAATGACCGGAGATACCTCACGCCTCGGCCCCGAGCGGCCGCACGGCGAGCCGCTGCCGGCGAAGCCGGCGCGTGAGCACGAAGGACACGAGGCCGAGGAAGGCGACGATGCCGAGGATCGCGAGGTCGGAGCCGGGCCAGACGACACCGGCTCCCTCGCCGCTCCAGAAGATGCCGAAGCTCGTGAGCAGCAGGCCGACCGCGTACTTGATCGTGTTCTCGGGGACCCGCTCCAGGGGCCCACGCACGAAGACGCCGACAGCGACGACGACCACTGCAGCGGCGGCGGCCGCCGCCGCCAGCCCGATCCTTCCCTGCGTCGCTCCGCACGTGACGACGATGAAGACGACCTCCAGCCCTTCGAGCAGCACGCCCTTGAACGCGACGGTGAACGAGTACCAGTCCATGCGGGCGCTGCCGCGCGCGGCTGCGCCGGCCTGTTCGCGCTCACGCTGAAATGCCGACGCCTCGTCGTGCAGCGGCTTGTACCCGCTGCTGCGGAGGATCGCCTTGCGGAGCCACTGGAGGCCGAACGCCAGCAGGAGCGCCCCCACGACGAAGCGAAGCGTCCCGATCGGGATCAGGCGCAGCGCAGGGCCGAGCACCGCCACGATGCCGGCGAGCACGAGCGTCGCGGCGCCGACGCCGACGAGTGTCGAGCGCCAGCCGCGCACCACCCCGACCGCGAGGACGATCGTCAACGCTTCGACCGCCTCGACCGCGCTGGCAAGGAACGTGGTGGCAAAGAGGAGAAGGTCTGAGCGCATACCGGTCACCGGATGTCGAACTGCTCCCAGCGCACGCGGCTCGCCGGAATCTCGAGGCCCCGGAAGCCGTTGGCAAGCGCGTTCATCATCGGCGGCGGTCCGCACATGTAGACCCAGACATCGGCGCCGCGCGGGCGCCCGGCCATGGTCTTCTCCGCCGTGAGGAAGCCGTCTCGCTCCGCGTCGACGAGATGAACGCCGAACGTCGGGTGAGAAGCCGCGGCTGCCTCGACCTCGTCCAGGTAGAGGGCGTCTGGCGCGTGGCCCACCGAGTAGTAGAAGTCGACGGTCCGGTCGAAGCTCCCGTCCATGGCGCGGATCCAGCTGAGGAACGGCGTGACTCCGATCCCGCCCGCGATCCAGATCTGGTCGTGTCCGCCACGGGTGTAGTCGAAGCCGCCGAACGGGCCGGCCACCTTGGCAGGAGTCCCCGGCTGCAGCTTGTCGCGGAGGTCGCGCGTGTAGTCGCCGGCTGCCTTGATCGAGACCCGGAGCCGGCGCTCCGACGGCGCGCTCGCTACCGAGAACGGGTGTCGTTGCCAGCCGCCTTCCCCACCGAACGCAAGGGCGATGAACTGTCCCGGCCGGAAGTGCAGTGGATCGCCTTCCGGGTCGAGCGAGACGTCGATCGTCGTGTCGTTCGGCCGCCGAACCTCCGCCACCGTGTAGTCGTAGATAGGGATGACGAACCGGGCAAGGAGCTCACGGTAGGCGTAGGCCGCCACACCGGTGATGCCGACGACGAGGAAGGCGACGCGCAGGACAGTCGAGTGGTGGAGGACCGGGTCGACGAGAGCGCCGTGAACGACCGCGACCGCCACGAACAGCCCAGCCAGCCGGTGGGCCGTCAGCCACCTTTCGTAGCTCAAGCGGGCCAGCCGCCGGATCGGCCCCGGCCACCGGGCGGCACGGAGCTTCGGCGCGAGCGCCCACACGGTGACGGCTAGAAGCCCGATCAGCGCCACGTCACCGAGCCCGTGGCCAAGCGCCGTCGCGTACGGATCCGGCGGCGACGTCACCAACGCGAGGTGTGGGACGAGCAACAGGATGGCCGCCGTCGCGGCGCGCCGGTGCCAGACGGCCACGCGGTCGAGACCGGAGAATGCGCGCTCGATCGGCGGCAGCAGCGTGGCGAGGACGAGCGAGCACGACAGCAACAGCACCGCCTCCGCGCCGCAGATCTCCCCGATGTAGCGGCTGGTCGGCTCGTTCACAGGCCGGGCCACGAACCAAAGCGCCACGTAGCCGATCGCGACGGCGACGAGCAGCGTGGCGCCGGCGGTTGGCGCGGCGCGCAGGCGGAGACGCTTCATCGCAATCTCCGCCTGCCCGCCGGCGCCGTTAGGTCGAGGACGGTTGCGGCTTCGGGCCGAACGCCTTCTTCAGGTCGTTCTCGACGAGACGCTTCCCGCCGATCGCGACCACGAGCTGACTGATCCCGGAGACGAGTGCGAACGCCGCGATCAGTGCGAGCGTCACAAGAGCGCCGGTCCCCGGCTTGGCAAAGATGACGATGCCGAAGACGATCGAAAGCACGCCCCAGAGGATCATCAGCGCGGTGTCTCCGCCGCTGATCGGGAGCCAGAAGGCGCCGCCGATCGCGATGATCCCGAGCACGACCGCGTACACGCCGATCACATAGAGGAGGGCGAGCGCCGAGATGTTGGTCCAGAGCAGGACCATCACCCCGACGGCGATGCCGAGCAGGCCCGAGACGACGAGCCAGCCACGCTCGCCCTTCTCGGCCCCGCTGAAGGCGGACGCGAGCTGAATGATCCCGGTCGCAAGCGCGTAGGCGCCGAAGACGAGCGTGAGTGCGTACAGGCTGATGCCGGGCCAGAAGACGATGACGACGCCCAGCGCAACGGACAGCGCTCCGCTCAATCCGAGCGCCCACCGCATCTTCGTGAGCTGCGTCTCCGTCGTCTTGGCAGCTCGGTCGAGCATGGTCTCCATCGTTGGACCTCCGGTGTTGCGTTGATTGACGCCCTCGACTGTCGTCGTTGCGGTCGTCGAGTGAATCGGCAAGCGTGCTGAGCGCGTGCGGAAACTCCGCAGGGCTCAGCCGTAGCGACGCCGGAACACGAGGTACGCGATGCCGCCGGCCGGAAGCGGCAGCCAGTAGGCGACGAGGCGGTAGAGCAGCGTCGCCGCAAGCGCGTCCGGGCCCGGCACCCCCGCGAGGGTGAGCGTGCCGACGAGCCCCGCCTCGACGAAGCCGAGGCCGCCCGGTGTGAACGGAATCAGCGCGAGCAGCTCGCCAGCCGTGTAGGCGAGGAGGACGAGAGAGGGTCGAGGATCGGCCCCGACCGCGCGCAACGCGGCGAGCAGTGCGAGGTAGTCGAAGCCGGTGTTTCCCGCCGCGGCCAGCACGGCCGCCCTCCACCGCTCGCCGAGCGTCGAGCGGATGAAGTCGCGGTCGGAGAGGAGCTCCTCGGGAAGCCGGTCGACCGGGTTGCGCCGCCGGACGGTCTTGTTCAGCACCCACTGGAGGCCGCGGCCCAGCAGGTCGAGCGGCCTGTCGCTCAAGAAGGTCAGAGTGCCGGCGGCGATCAACAGGACGAGGACGGCGATTCCAAGATACGCCGCTGTCTCGAGGCTGTGACTGACGGGCGAGCCCGCGAGGATCGCGGGGAGCGCGATCAGCGGCAGCGCCAAAGTCGTCGCGAGCTGCAGCCCCGTCGACGCTGCGAGCGCTGCCGCCGCCTCACCGGTGTCGACACCGGACCTCCGCAGCATCGTCACCGCGAACGCAGTCGCCGTGGCGCCGCCGCCGGGGACGATCCGGCCGACGGCGTTGCCACTGAGCTGCGCCGACGCCACCGCAAACCAACCCTTCGTCTTGAGGGCGATCCGGTCCAGCTCCCAGAGACAGACGAAGCTCGCGATCTCGCAGACGAGCACGAGCGCCGCGAAGGGCCAGTCGAGGTGGGACAGCGACCGCCACGACCCGAAGACCGAGAGCAGGCTCGGGAGGAAGACGTAGAGCGAGACCGCCGCGACGAGGAGCAGCGCAGCGGGACGGCCGTACTGCCTCCAGGCCGGGGTCTGCGGAGCGGGCCGGGACACACGCGGAGTCTCGCGCGGAGACTCTGCCCGCGCATCCGTCTCTCTGCTCAGACGCTGCCGCTTTTACGCAGCGAGTCGGCGATGTCGCCGATGATCGTAGGCCCTTCCCGGACGGAGACTCTGGGCATGCTTCCGCTTTCCGACGGGATCCGCGCTCGGAGCTTCCCCTTCGTGAACGTGGCGCTGATCGTCGCCAACTTCGCGGTCTTCGTTCTCTACGAGCTGCCTCACCTCAACGCGTCGATCTACCATGCGTCGTTCTACCCTTGCACCGTCACCAACGCCTGCCACGGCCCGGAGCCGTGGGGCATCAGCTGGTTCACGGCGATGTTCATGCACGCCAGCTGGGACCACATCCTCGGCAACATGCTCTTCCTCGCGGTATTCGGCAAGAACGTCGAGGACGCGTTCGGCCACCTGCGCTATCTGGCCTTCTACATCGCCGGCGGCTTCGTCGCGATGATGACCCAGACGCTGATGACGCTGCTGTTCGGCTCTGCCCTCGACGGCCGCGCTCCGAATTTGGGCGCCAGCGGCGCGATCGCCGCCGTGCTCGGCGCCTACTTCGTCCTCTACCCCAACTCGAAGGTGCTAGGACTGATCGTCGTCTGGCCGGTCCGTATCTCGGCCTGGTTCTTCCTTGGCTTCTGGTTCCTCTACCAGCTGTTCGAGGCGAACTTCGGGATCTTCAGCTCGACGGCGAACGGCGGCGGCGGGGTCGCATTCTTCGCGCACGTCGGCGGGTTCATCTTCGGCGTCGCCGTCGCGCTGCTCCTCCTCAACGCGGGGCGGCTCGCACCGCAGGACGACCGCGTGCTCGGCGCCACGATCTGACGGCGACGCATGCCCGTCGACCCGCAGACCGACCAACCCGCGCCCGCAACGACCTCACCTGACCGCGACGTCGCACGCATGACGGCGAAGGCGACCGCCGCCGCGCTCGCCGTCGGCGCCGTCGCGTTCGGGGTCTGGCAGGTGCGGAGCATGGTCATCCTGCTCCTGCTCGCGCTGACCTTTGCCGCGGCGATCCGGCCGGGAGTCGAATGGCTCAAGCAGCGTCACGTCCCGCAGGCGGGTGCGATCGCCTTCTTCTTTGTGATGGTGATCGGCGCGATCGTCCTCTTCTTCTGGCTCGCCGTCCCGCCGGCGCTCCATCAGATCGGGCACGCGCTCGACCAGGGCAGTGTCGCCGGCGGACCCGCGAGCAATCCGGGCGTGCGAGAACGCGTTCTCACCTGGCTGCAGCGGCACCTCCATCAGCTGCCGACCGGAACGGAGATTCTGCACCCGGTCGCCACATACGGCCACAAGGCGACGAACGCCGTCGTCGCGGTCTTCTTCACGCTGGCGGCGACGTGGTACTGGGTCTCCGAGCGGGACCACATGATCGACCTGCTGTCGTCGCTCGCACCCGCGTCGAAGCGCGACAAGGCCCGGGAGACCTACCTCGCGATCGACCGTAGGCTCGGCTCGTACACGCGTCTGCGCTTCGCCATGGTCATCATCGTCGGCGCGACGCTCGCCGCCGGCTTCTACCTCGTCGGGCTAAACTACTGGCTGCTCGTCGGCGCCTTCGTCGGCCTCGTCGAGATCGTCCCGGTGATCGGACCGCTGATCGGAGCGATCCTCGTGCTCGCCGTCGGCCTCCCGCAGTCCCTCCACGTGGCCGCGCTCTCCCTCCTCTGGCTCGTCGCAGTGCGCGAGTTCCAGAGCTACGTCGTCAACCCACACGTGATGGGCCACTCGGTCGGCCTCTCGCCGCTCGTGACCCTGGTGTCCGTTGCGGTGGTGGGAATCCTGTTCGGGGGCTTCGCGGTGATTCTCGCCGTCCCATTCACGTCGGCCGTGGCCACCGTCATCGACGTGCTTGTGCTCGACCACGACCCTCCCGCGGCGCCGGCGCCACGGCGCCGCCTCCCACTCCCGAGCCGCAGCCCATGACGTCCACGAACGAAGGAGTCCTCATGCCGGAGAACACCGACTACCGGAAAGCAGCCGTCGTCGGCGGCGGCGTCATCGGAATCTCCTGGACCGCGCTGTTCCTGGCGCGCGGGCTCGCCGTCACCGTCTCCGACCCGCTGCCGGACATCGCCGAGCGCGTCCGCGCCGGCCTGCACGGGATCGCGCCCACGCTCGCACAGCTCGACCTGCCGGTGCACGACCTCACCGACGACACCGGCGCGCTGGAGTTCAATGCCGACGTCGCAAGCGCCGTCGCGTCGGCCGACGTCGTCCAGGAGAACGGCCCCGAACGCCAGGACGTGAAGCAGCAGCTGTGGGCGACGATCGAGAGCGGCGCCCCCTCGCACACGCTGTTCGCGTCGTCGTCCTCGAGCATCCCCGCCTCGGTCATGAGCGCGGCTATGCAGGAACCGGGGCGACTGATCGTCGGGCACCCGTTCAACCCTCCCCACCTGGTACCGCTCGTGGAAGTGGTCCCCTCGACGACGACGGACGGCGCGGTGGTGGAGGAGGCGGTTGCCTTCTACCGTGCGATGGGCAAGCGCCCGCAGGTGCTCAAGCGGGAGATCCCCGGCTTCGTCGCCAACCGGTTGCAGGCGGCGCTGTTCCGCGAGGCCGTGAACCTCGTCGCCCAGGGCGTCCTCTCCGAGCAGGAGCTGGACAACGTCGTGACCAGCTCGATCGGTCTGCGCTGGGCCGTGGCCGGGCCGTTTCAGACGTTCCACCTCGGCGGCGGCCCCGGCGGCCTCGCCGACTTCCTCGTCCACCTCGGCCCGACGATGGCGGCACTCTGGTCCCAGCTCGGCGCACCGACCTTCGACACGCAGACCGTCGATCTCCTGACCGAGCAGGCGAAGCACTTCGATGGAACCGTCCCCGAACTCGCCACGCGGCGGGACGACGCGCAGATCAAGCTCATGCAGGCCCTCGACGAGACGCCGGCCGCGGCGTGATGGAGTGACCATGGAGCTCAAGACAGATCGCGCAGCGGTCGAGCACGACTCGAAGCGGCTCGCCGAGATCATCGGCGTCTTCGGGCGCTACGGGATCGCCGAGCCGTTTCGGGATCATCTACCGGAGCCGGTGAGGCGTCACCTCGGGCATCCCGACGGCTCGGTCTCGGCACGGCCCGCGCCGGTGCGGCTTCGACTGGCCCTGACCGAGTTGGGGCCGACGTTCGTGAAGCTGGGTCAGATGCTCAGCGTCACTCCCGGCGTCCTCCCTCCTGCGTACGCGGACGAGCTCGCCAAGCTGCAGGAGCACGTGCAGCCGGAGCCCGCCGCCGTCGCCCGTTCCACGGTCGAGCGTGAGCTCGGCCGGCCGGTTGACGAGCTGTTCGCCTCCTTCGACGACAAGCCGTTCGCATCAGCGTCGATGGCGCAAGTCCACCGCGCGAAGCTCCACAGTCGCCACGTCGTCGCGGTGAAGGTCCAGCGGGACGGGATCGAGGACCATGTTCACGTCGACCTCCAGCTGATCTCGTATCTCGCGGGAGTGCTGGAGGATCACTCCGACGAACTGCGCCTCTACCGGCCGCGCGAGCTGGCCGCCCGCTTCCGGTCGCGCACACTCGAGGAGCTGGACTTCGAACGGGAGGCGGCGAACGCCGGCCGGTTCGCGGCGAACTTCGCCGACGAACCCGACGTGGTCTTTGCCCGCACCTATCCCGAGCTGTCGAGCAGCCGTGTGCTCACGATGAGCCTGGTCAAAGGCACGACGTTCGCGTCGGAGACGCCAAAGAGGCTCAGCCACATCGACCGCCAGGCTCTCGGCCGGCGGGGCGCGGAGATCTGGCTCGAGATGGTCTTCCGGGACGGCTTCGTCCACGCCGACCCGCATCCCGGCAACCTCGTCGTCGTCTCAGGCGGCCGCCTGGGAATCATCGACACCGGCATGGTGCTGCGTATCGACGACGGGACCCGCGAACAGTTCATCGAGCTGATCGAAGCCCTCACGAGCGGCAGCTCGAAAGACTTCGCCGACGCGCTGCTCGAAGCATGCGAGCATCCGCCGGGAACGGACGCAGCAAGCCTGGCTGACGACCTCGACGGCCTGATCACCACCTACGGGAACCGCTCCGTCCAGTCGATGGACGTGAGCAAGGCGATCGGCGACTTCGCCGAGATCGTCCACGACCACCGCCTCCTGCTGCCGGCCAAGATCAGCATGCTCCTGCAGATCGCGATCGAGCTCGAAGGAACCTCGCGACTGCTCGACGCCGACTTCCGCATCATGCCGCTGCTCGAGAGCTATCAGCAGAAGCTCGTCGCACAGGAGTGGTCGCCGGCCGCGATCGAGAAGCACCTGAAATCAGCCGCGAGGAGCTCCGCGGCGGGAATCTCAACCTCAAGCTGACCCACGCGGGCAACGACCGTGTAGCGAACCGGCTCATCGAGGGCATCATCACGGGCGCCCTCCTGCTCGCCTCGTCGATCCTCTGGCAGGCGCGGGCAGTGCCGGTCGAGGGCGGGGTGCCGATCCTCGCTGCGATTGCGCTCGCGATCTCGGTGCTGCTCGCCGCCCACCTTTTCTTCCGAATACGGCAGTCCGAGCAGATCTCGAGCTGAGCCCGGAAGGATCACGCGCCTCTCTCGGTCGTCAGCAGTCTTCGCAGGTCCTCACCCGAGAAGTCGCAGCTCACGGTCCGGTACTCGTCGTCCTCGGCACGTCCAGAGCGGCTCGCGATCGCGACGAGCTCCGGGTCCGTGCGAAGCCGGGCGACGCCCGCGACCTGCGCCTCGTGGCTCTCCCAGCACGCGATGACGGCGACTCGCCCGAGACCGCCTTCGACGAGAACCGTGGTGGCGCGAAGCCCCCGCAGTTCCGATCGCCGGCGTGCGAAGAACGCGCTCAATTGCTCGGCGAGCCCATCGCGGTCGCGCTCCTCCGGCCCGAACCGGTGGATTGTCACCGCCGGGAGCGCCCGCGCGAGCCTCCGTGCGAGCTCGTCCATCGTCCTAGGCTTCCACCGAGGCCGCGCGCAGTCATCGGTGGGAAACCGGAACGGGTGCGGCGTTACCGCAAAGTGGGCGGCTAGTGGTGGAAGCCGGTCGCCGCGGTCTCGTGGACCGGAGCGGGCTGCTTCTGGAGCTTCGGAAGCTGCCGCTTGATGTCGTCCACCAGCAGGTTCGCCATGTCGTGGCCGAAGCCGCGCTTGACCACGACCCGCAGCGCTGCGAGATCTTCGCGGTGCTTCGGGAACGTGTAGGCAGGCAGCAGCCAGCCGCGCTCGCGCAGCGCGTTCGAGACGTCGAAGACGGAGTAGTTGTCGATCCCGTCTGCGAGCGTGAAGGCGAACACCGGCAGCTCGTCGCCGCGGGTCACGAGCGTGAACGGGCCGAGCTCGGCGATCTGCGCCGAGAGCGTCGTGGCGACGTCCCGCGCGTAGCCCTGCACCGCCCTGTAGCCGTCGAAGCCGAGGCGGAGGAAGTTGTAGTACTGCGCCACGACCTGGGCGCCCGGCCGCGAGAAGTTCAACGCGAAGGTCGGCATGTTGTCGCCGAGGTAGTTGACCCAGAAGATCAGGTCCTCCGGCAGCGCGGACGCGTCGCGCCACACGACCCAGCCGACGCCGGGGTAGACGAGCCCGTACTTGTGGCCCGACACGTTGATCGAGGCGACGCGCGGCACCCTGAAGTCCCACTCGAGCTCGGGGTCGATGAAAGGCGCGACGAACGCCCCCGACGCGCCGTCCACATGGACGGGGACGTCGAGGCCCGTCCTTTCCTGGAGATCGTCGAGTGCGTCACAGATTTCCTTGACCGGCTCGTACGAGCCGTCGAACGTCGAGCCGAGCACGGGAACAACGCCGATCGTGTTCTCGTCGCACAGCTTCACCGCCTCCTCGGCGTTCAGATGCAGCCGGTCGCCCTCCATCGGCACCAGCCGCATCTCGACGTCCCAGTAGTTCGCGAACTTCTCCCAGCACACCTGGACGTTGATCCCCATCACGATGTTCGGCCTGTCGATCGGCTTACCCTCGGCCGAGCGCCGCTGCCGCCAACGCCGCTTCAGGGCGAGGCCGCCCAGCATCGCCGCCTCGCTCGAGCCGGTCGTCGAGCAACCGGTCGCGCCTGTCGCGTCGGGCGAGTGCCAGAGCCGGCTGAGGATGTTGACGCAGCGCCGCTCGAGCTCCGCCGTCTGCGGGTACTCGTCCTTGTCGATCATGTTCTTGTCGAAGCACTCCGCCATCAGCTTCTCCGCCTGCGGCTCCATCCACGTCGTCACGAAGGTCGCGAGATTCATCCGCGCGTTGCCGTCGAGCATCAGCTCGTCATGGACGATCTGATACGCCAGATCGGAAGGCATCTCTCCACGCGGGAGCTCGTGGCGAGGGATCGCGCCCGCCTCCGCCGCGAACAGCGGCTCGACCGACAGATACTCGGCCTGACCGACCGCGTCCCGGTTGTGTCTGACGGTCATCCAGGCGTTGTGTCAGCGATCGGCTGCGGCCCGGGCGTCATGGTGGCGGGATGATGACACACCCGGGTTCGAGCGAAGTGCGGAGTTCACGCACACCCTCAGAGAACTCGCCGATGCCTCGGTTCGGCGGAAGGCCGAAGCTGTGGACCGAGTCGCCGTGCAACGCATCACGCGTCGCGGAAGCATCGCCGAATAGGGAGGACACTATGAGCGTGTCGAGCAAGACGCATGCCTCGGAGAAGTTCGCCAAGCTCTCGGAGCGGGCCGCGGAGGCCGAGCGACGGGTTGCGGCCGCGCAGAGCCAGGCGAAGGCCGAGGTCGAGCACTCCGCGCAGCAGGCGCGGGAAGCCACGCAAGCCCACGCCGAGAAGCTGCGCGAGACCGCCAGCGCAGGTCAGGCCCACGTCTCCGACTCATGGAGTGACCTGCAAGCGTCGTGGAGCGAGCACATCACGAAGATGCACGAGGATCTGCGCTCCACCAAGGCCACGCTCGACGCGTCAACGGCAATCAATCGCGCCGAGGACGCCGACGGAGACGCGATGGCCGCGATCGACTACGCGTACGGTGCGATCGAAGAGGCCGAATCGGCGGTGCTCGATGCGATCTCAGCGTGGATGGAGGCCGACGAGCTCGTCGACAAGCAGTAGGCCCCCGACGGCGCCGATTGGCGTTGTCCGTTCAGGCAGGATCGACCCGGCGCACCTGGGGGTGATCGGCAAGGACGGCGCCGTGACGCGGGCTCAGGTCCGCAAGCGGACGTGCTCCTCGACACGCTCGACCGGATTCTCAAGGGCGGCTCCGCCGTCGATCCCGGTCCCGGGACTCGGCGGGCGGCCGGAGCTCGTGCACCGGCCCCGGCTCTTCAGTAGGTAGCCGCTTGCGCATCGACCGCGAGGGGCGCCGAGGCCTTCCGTTGTGTGCGTAGGCGGCATCGTCGCCGCGTCTTCGTCCGCTCGGCGTTGCACGGCGCTCATTATCCGCCGACGCGGGGCGGCGACGTCGTCTCCCGGACGACGAGTCGGGTGAACGGCTCCAGGTGCAGCGTGTCGACGGGCTCCTTCCGCATGAGCCGAACGAGAAGCTCGACCGCGGTCGCGCCCATCTCGTTGAGCGGCTGACGCACAGTCGTCAAGGCAGGGTGCACGACCGTCGCATATGCGGTGTCGTCGAAGCCGACGATCGACAGCTCGTCCGGGATCCCGATGCCGCGCGCCCGCGCCGCTCGCATCGCGCCGATCGCGATCATGTCGCTGAACGCAAAGATCGCAGTCGGCGGCCGCACGGTGTCTAGGAGCGCGACCGCCGCCTGGGTGCCGGACTCGAAGTCGAAGTCCGCTTCCAGCTCGAGCGCGGGGTCGAACGGGATGCCGGCGGCCGCGAGCGTGCCACGGTACGCCCGCCGCCGCTCCTCGGTCGCCACCCATCCCGGCGGGCCGGCGATCGCGCCGATCCGGCGGTGCCCGAGGTCGATCAGGTATTGGATCGCCTGCTCGGCACCGGATGCGTTCGCCGCGGCGACCGACGGGATCCGAGCGTCGAGTGGCACGAGCGGATCGATGACCACCAGCGGATAGCCGTCGGAGAGGGCGTGAAGGAGCTCTTCGCTCGACTGCTCCGGGAGCACGAGCAGGCCGCCGTCGGTCGCCTCCCGGAGCTCCTCGAGAAGCGCGACCTCGCGGGCGTGCTCGTGACGCGTCGGCCACAGCATCAGTCGCAGGCGCTGCTCGTAGACGGCGTCCGCGACGCCGTGGAGAATCCGTGCGAAGTACTCGTCGAAGACGACAGGCACGAGGACGCCGACTCGGCCGGCAGAGCGTGCGTCCGTCACGTCGTCTCGAGGGGAAGCTCGACGAAGATGGTCGTACCGCCGCCCGGCGGGCTGACGACGCTGAAGCGCCCGGAGAGCGCCTCCACCCGGTCGCTCAGGCCCGTGATGCCCGAGCCCGCTCCCGGCTGAGCCCCGCCGGCTCCGTCGTCGGCCACGGTCGCCCGAACCACACCGGAGTCGGCGGCGACCGTAACGGAGACGGAGTTCGCCTTGGCGTGCTTGATCGTGTTCGCCAGGGCCTCTGAGACGACGTAGTAGACGGCGATCTCGACGGTCGGCGGCGGTCGTTCGGGAATGTCGATGCTCAGGTCGACCGGGATCGGGGAGCGCCGGGCGAGCGCACGCAGCGCCGGACCGAGCCCGCCCTCGGCCAGCTGCGCCGGATGGACGCCGCGCGACAACTCCTGCACCTCGTCGATCACCGACCTGAGCTCGCGCTCGACGTCCTCGAGCCCCGTTCGCGTGGCGGGATCCTCCGCTGTCATGTCGGCGCGCACACGCTGCAGATGGAGCGCCAGGGCGACCAGCCGCTGTTGCGTGCCGTCGTGCAAGTCGCGCTCGATCCGTCTCCGCGCCTCGTCTCCCGCTTCGACGATGCGCGCGCGAGACGCGATCAACTCCGCCTGCGCCTGCGCACGAGAGATCGCGGTGCCGACCAACTCGGTGAACGACGCCAGCCGGGACTCGATCTCCCGGGTCGACACCGAGGACGAGAGCATGCGACTCGTGTACCACGCCGTGAAACGCGGCAACGCTTCACGCCCATGCCGGAGCCCGACCACGATCATCCCCCAGACGTGTCCGTCGACGACGATCGGCGCTCCGACGGCCGACACGAGCCCGGCCTCGCGAGCGGCTTCCGCAACGACACCGCCCTCCTCTGCGAAGTCGTCGACCCGGACCAGCGCTCTCGCCTCGCGCACAGCGGCAGCGAACGTCGCTTCCTCCATCGGCCACCTGCTCCCGGTCTCGAATACGGGGTCGTTGTGGGCGGCCACGACGCGGAACGACTCGTCGGACTCGTAGCGGACGATCGCGACGGTCGAGCCGTCCAGGATGCGGGCGGCTTCGTCGGCTACAGCTGCGAGTAGCTCGGCCGGCGTGGCACCCTCGGCAGCGAGCGTCGCGACGCGCCGAAGCGATGTCTCGGAGTCGGCGAGCCGCCGCAGCCGGTTGCGAGAGTCGGCGTTGGCGACGGCGACGGCGGCGAACTCGGCGAAGTCGCGCAGGCGCGTCTCCGCGGCGGCGGGAAGCGGCTCGACGCGCTTGCCCGCAACCCACATCAGCCCCCATACCGCGCCGCTCACGACGATCGGCGCAGCGACAAGCGACCGGATCCCCGATTCTCGCAGGGCAGCTCCTGTCGGCCCGCTCAGGACGGAGACGTCGTCGAGGCGCACCGGCCGCCCTGATGCAACGACCGACGCTTGCAGTCCGGGCTCGTCGAGCGGCCAGCGGCTGCCGATCGGGAAACGCGGAGCGTCGAGGGAGGCGATCACGGTCGTCGATCGATCCGCGTCGATCCGTTCGACCGAGATCGCGTCGGCGTCGATCGCCTGGGCGACGGCGCGCGCGACGGCGGCGAACAGGTCGCTCGGAGACGAGCCTTCGGCCACGAGCGTCGCGACATGCCTCAGCGCGGCCTGCTCTCCCGCAAGCCGTCGCAGCGCCGCCCGCGAAGATGCGGTCGCGACGGCGATCGACACGAGCTCGGCGAAGTCGTCGACGCACGTCGCCGCTTCCGGCTGAGGCTCCCGCGGTCGCGCGCAGAGCGTGCCCCACCGCATACCGTCGACCGCGACGGCCGACGTCACCACCGGCTCCGTCGCGCCGAGGCCGTCGCTCGGCAGACGGCTGCCCGTCGGGAGCGTCGACTCGCCCAGCGATGCGACGACCGTGGCCCGTCCATCGGGATCGGCCCGCAGCAGCCATGCGCCGGCATCGAGCACACGCGTCACCTCAGACACGACGGCCTCGAAGACGACGTCGAGCGCTGCCCCATGCGCGACGAGTCGCGTCACGCGCCGGAGCGCGGCGTTCTGCTCCTCCAGACCTTTGACCGCGTCCGCGGGAGATGCCACCTGAGCTCGTCCTCCTTGACACGACCCCTCGGCGATCTTAGGCCACACAGGTCCCCGCGCCTAGCGATGGTAAGGAAGGCCCGACGGTTCTTCGCATGAAGGAAGAGTGTTGTCTGACCAGATGAGAAGTGCGTACGCATGCGCGTACAGGCTTGTCTCGATGGGTTGCATTTCGCTGCAGTCCGATGGGCCGCAAACCGCGCAAGTTGCAGCGTCGTGAAGTTCGAATGAGCACGCTTCGCCTCGTTTGGGACTTTTTAATCCCGCGGTTGGCGGTCCGATTCCAGCCCGACCACGGCACACAGTGTCTTGCAGCGCCTTCACACCCCTTGTCCTTCCAGGCAGCGGCGGTGCGAGCGCGGTGCGAGCAAACCGTTGTCGAACGAGGTCGACTCACGTTCGGCGATGACCGCGAAATCGGCTCAACCGTCGGAGTCTGGTCGGTCGGGGTCCGGTGGTGTC
>Ga0335071_10004102_pt1 | contig 15242 bp, 13 predicted proteins | sample Lox_Sample_15_FD_206724 | JGI IMG/M metagenome (GOLD analysis project Ga0335071, IMG submission 206724) | Soil microbial communities from Loxahatchee National Wildlife Refuge, Florida, United States - Lox_Sample_1.5 | ecosystem: Environmental > Terrestrial > Soil > Wetlands | place: USA... | reverse complement strand
GAGACGGCGCTGGCAGAACCGCCCGAGGGAACCTCTGCCGCGAACTATGCGCGCCTGAGCACGCTGAGCCGCGCGGTGAAGGCCGTCTTTGAGGATTCGGTGGATGGAGCGCCCGTGGGCAAGTCAGTCTACAACCTCTTCGAAGCGGTTGTGGAGCCTTTCCTGATCCAGCCGACGATCATCTACGAGTACCCGACCGTTGTTTCTCCGCTTTCAAAGCAGAAGCCCGACGATCCGGAACATGTGGAACGTTTCGAGTTCTTTGCCGGCGGCTTTGAGCTGGGCAACGCCTTCAGCGAGTTGAACGATCCCGTGGAGCAGCACCGTCGCTTCGAATCGCAGCTCTCAGAGCGCGCCCGAGGCGACGAAGAAGCGCACCAGATGGACGAGGACTACGTGCGCGCGCTTGCCTACGGCTTGCCGCCGACCGGCGGCGAAGGAATCGGGATCGACCGACTGGTGATGCTGCTGACGGGGTCAAGATCCATTCGCGATGTGATTCTCTTCCCGCTGATGAGAAAACTAGCGAGCGAGGGAACCAGGGAACAAGGAAACGAGAAAACGGAGGCTTCGAGCTAGCTCCGCCAACTCCGCTAGCTCCGCTTTCGTTTTAGCCAGGAGCGTTGCTTGAACATTCTTTTCGTCGGTGACATCTTCGGCAGCGCGGGACGCCGCATCGTGCGCGAACACATCGGCCACGTGCGCGAAGCCCATCAGGTCGATCTCACAATCATCAATGTCGAAAACGCCGCAGGCGGCTTTGGCGTCACTCCGCAGATCGCCGAAGAGATCTTCGACTGGGGCGCCGATGTGCTGACGACCGGCAATCACGTCTGGGATAAAAAAGAGCTGATCGACTACATGAACTCGGCCGGCGCCGGGGACCACGATCGGCCGCGGCGCGTACTCCGGCCCGCCAATTATGCCCATGGCGTTCCCGGCCACGGAGTTTTCGAGGGCGTGACCGCCAACGGCATTCCCTATGCAGTTGTCCAGTTGCAGGGGCGCGTCTTCATGACTCCTATCGACGATCCCTTCCACGCCGCCGACATCATTCTGGCGCGCCTGAACGCGAAGGTAATCGTAGTGGACTTTCACGGCGAGGCAACCAGCGAGAAGATCGCCATCGGTTGGCACCTCGATGGCCGGGTGACGGCGGTTCTCGGCACTCACACGCACGTTCCCACCGCCGACGAGCGGATTCTGCACCGCGGAACGGCCTATCAGACCGACGTGGGCATGAGCGGCCCCTATGACAGCATCATCGGAGTGGAAAAAGACTTGGTGATGCGGAAGTTCCTCACCGGTATGCCGGGAAAATTCGAGGCAGCCAAGGGAAATCCGAAGATGTGCGCGGCGCTCGTCACCTGCGACCCCGCGACAGGACGAGCCTCCGCGATCAAGCGCATCATGCTTGGGGAGTAGAATCGACAGGCGCGCAAGCGAGGCTGGCGGAGTTAACAGGCGAGTCCGAAGCCACCATTTTCTTGTTCCCTCGTTCCCTTGTTCCCTGTTCCCTTGTTCCCTGGTTCGGTCTACCGCGCGGGCGCAGTTGCGGCAGGTGCAGCCGGCGAGGCGGAGCTATCCACCATCCGATAAGCACCGCCGGGGACGGACCAGGTCGCCTGCTTTCCCTCCGCCGGCACATTCCGAGTCGCCCCGAGCGCCGCAGGTGCGTGAGCAGCCTTGATCAGCCGCCCCTTGGCGTTGAAGATCAGGCTCCACTCCATCGGCCGGGGCTGGGCGGCTTCGTCGGTGAGATGGATGACCGCGCCTCCCTTGGGCTCATTGGCCAGAACCGGTCCCATCGAATTGATCTTTGTCATGCCTCCTGAGAGCGGCGCAGAAAAGCCAATCTCGGGATTTGCTCCCGCCAGGGCCGCGTAGCAAAGCGCCATTCCCCCCCAATCCACGGCCTCCACGTCTTCCTCGGAACGAATGCGGTTAAAGGCCGCCACCGTCATGGCATTGATGGGCGCCGGCGAAAACAGCGAGTAGCCGCGGCGCTGAATGGGGATGATGCGCACCCGGCCCTCACCGTTGCGCGGCACTGAGGCGGAAAAGACGCTTACATCTCCCGTGCCGTTGTTGCGCGTGAAGCGCAGAAACAGATGGTTCGGGAACGCGGGGCAGACCAGTTCTCCGTAGCTCCACTTGCCCTCGTTGAAGGCGATATCGGCAAATCCGGCGCGCTCGGCAACGGACGACTCCGCCTCGGCCTCCAGGTTGCGGTCGGCTTCACTCATCTGCTCGGGAGCAAGCAGGCGAATGGACCGGTCGGAATCGAGTGGGCTGCCGTGGAAGAGCGTCGGGCGGTTTTTCTGCGGCACAGGCCACGTTTTCGCGGCGCCTGCAATGGAATCCTGCGCGGAATATGCTGGCGGGGGAAACTGGAGCGAAACCAGGAGAGCTGCGCCCAGCGCGACGTTGAGAATGCGAATGCGAGTCATTCTGTCGTTAGACTACCACCTCCCAATACATCTCCGCGGCGGAGATCGGCGTCATCGGAAACCGCGCAGTTCCAGAACAGAAAGGGCAGCCCGATCTGCCGGACTGCCCTTGTGAACCCCAGGAACTGGAGCTGCTCGAATGATCTTCCTCGGCCTGAAACCGAGGGCGCGGACAGTAGCAAGGCCGCGCCCGTTCAACCTACTTCGTGGTCTTGTGCGTGGTACTCGCAGCAGCGTGCCCTGCGGCGGGTTTTGTGGTCTTCTTCTCTTCCGCCTGCATGAATCCGTCCTTCATCACGATCTGGGCGGACCCTTCATTGGTGCCGGCGGCCGGCGGAGTTTTCGCGAACGTGTCATAGCTGGCGACGAGTTCGTTCGGAGGATCGGTCTTGGTCTCAGAGCCAACCGCCGGAGCCTCTTTGCAACTCACCGGTTCCTTCATGTTGACGATGAAGTCCGGTGCCTTGTTGCTCTTCGCATCCTCCGTGACCGCAACCTTGACCACCGAAACAGCCGGCACGATCGCAATCTTCTTGATCTTCGCGGCGTCTTCGGTCAAAAGCTCGCCCATTGCATCCGTGCCGTCCTTGGCTCCGTTCGCCAGCAGATAGGCCTGGGCATCCTTGACCTTCAGCTCGGCGGGAGGCGCGGGAACCGCGCTGCAGGCCGCTGGCGTGGCCATTTTCACCACGAACTCCTGGGGCTTCGCCGGCTCCTTGACCGTGGTCACAGACACCTTGTACGCCGTCGCCTGGGCCTCGATGACGGTTCCGGGCACCGGGGTCACTTCCTGCGCTTGCAAAATGGCCCAGAGCTTCTGCGCGGTTTCATCTTTTGCGTTGGCCAGGATGTATTCCTTGTCTGAAAGGCTCAAAGTAGCCGGATCGCCAGAGCTGAAAGCTGTTTCGGCGTTTTCTGCCGGAGTCGGAGCGGCCTTGATAATCGAACTGGTGTCGGAAGGAGGAAACAGCGTGGCCTTGGCCGCGGTCTTCAGGGCGTCGAGCCCTTCCGTATTGCCGTGGTACCGCTTGTACCAGTACTCGAGCTTCGGCTGGATCTGGGCCTGGTAAGTGGCCGGCGCATAATCCCAGGCGCGAGCGTAGAACCAGCAGGCCAGTACCATATCGCGCGCATCGGGCTTGGCATACGCCTCGGCAAGCTGGAGCGTGTCCACAAGGCCCTGACCTTTGGTGGTATCGGCAAGAGAGTAGAGATTCAGCTCGGTGCGGTACTCCTGGATGGCGGCCTTGATGTCCTTTTTGGAGACGATATCATCCAGGGCAATCGCCGAGTGATAAACCGGATACATGGCTGAGGTCAGCTTCTTCCAGTCATCGTCGGAGGTGCCGGCAGGCTTGGGCGCGGCAAGTCCCTTCTGGGCCAGCGCCGCGGCGTCATCGCAGGTCGCCGCATCGCCGGTTTTGCCGCATTGGCTTTTCTTGATGTACACCGAGATGAAGAGTGCCTTCGGGTAGTTGGCATCGATCTGCAACAGGCGGGTGGCCGCGCTCAGGGCCTTGTCCTGGTCGCCTGTCGCCTGGTAGGCATCGATCATCTGGTCGAGGACTGCCTTCTTGACCACGCTTTGCGGATAAGCGGTAAGAAAGTCCTCCAGAGCCTTTGCCTTGGCAGTTGCATTAGTTTGGGAGCTGGCGCTCTGGTAGGCATTGAACTCGGCCGGATCCGAGATCGTGATCTGCTGGCTCGCATCCTGCGCGCGCAGATGGTTTGAAGAGACGAGGCACATGCCAGCCAGTGCCATCATTGCAGTAAAGACGAACTTCTTCATTTGGTGCTCCTGGGAAATCCAAAAATGAATGTCGAAACCCATCGCTCACTCGCCCGCGAAAGGTGATCGGCGTTGACAAAACAACATTGTGAGCGCCGGTACAACCAAAATACGATACCACGGCTGCCGCAGACAGTGTTGCGGAGATTATAGAAAGCCCGGCCCTCCCTGACAAGCCATGATCTTTGACGCGGCTGAGCGCCTTTCGTTCCGCCCGCCTCGTCGGTCCGCAGGGGACCTATTGGAGCAGCCGGACAAGCTCCACCTGTTCGGCCAGAAAAGCATCGTGCCCATGATCGCTGATCATCTCCCGGTAGTCCGCCTCGACACCCGCCGAGCGGATGGTTTCGGCAAATTTTTTCACCTCGCCGGGCGGAAAGAGCCAGTCGGAGCTGATGCCAACAAAGATGAGACGCGCCCGAATGTGCCCGAAAGCCTCGCACGGTGAAGGATACCCGCGGAGAGGATCCCATGTATCCATGGTTCGAATGATGGCCAGGTAGGAATTGGCGTCGAATCGCTCGATGAAGCGCCGCCCCTGGTAATCGAGATAGCCGGCGATATCGAAACGCCCTCCGATCAGGCAGCATCCGTCGCTGCCGGGCTCCCAGGGATCCTCTCCGCTGCGGTTGGGATTCCGGCCATACCGCTCGTCAAAGAGCGGAGTGGATTTGTAGCTGATCATACCGATCTGGCGAGCCAGCGCCAGCCCGCGCCGCGGAGGCCGCTGGGGCAGATAGCGTCCGCCGGCCCATTCGGGATCATCCTGAATGGCCTGCCGCTGGAGATGATTCAGCGCCAACCCCATGGCCGAAAGCGGCGAGACGCCGATGACGACCGCGCGCTCGACGCGATCGGGAAAGAGTATCGCCCAGTCCAGGGCCTGCATGCCGCCAATGGAGCCGCCCAGCACCAGCCGCAGTCGGCGGATGCCCAGCGAATCCAGCAGCAGCGACTGCGCCCGCACATTGTCGCGAATCGAAATGAGAGGGAAATCCGGGCCGTAGATCCGGCCGGTCGAAGGATCCACCGAGCCGGGGCCCGTGGATCCGTAACAGGAGCCCAGCATGTTGATGCAGATAACGAAATCTTGCTCGATCGAGAGCAGTGCGCCAGGGCCGAATACCTCAGGCCACCACTCGCCGACCAGCGCGGAGCCGGTAAGCGCGTGGCAAACGAGGACGGCATTGTCACGCGCTGCATTCAGCCGGCCGTAGACGGCGTAATGCAGCGTGGGACGGTAAAGGAACCGCCCGCACTCCAGTTCCAGAGCGCCGTCGAGCACAAAATCGCCCTCGTAGGTGGGCGCCAGGACACGGGATTTGGGCGGCGAGGCGCCGCTTCGGATGAATGTGTCTGTCATCGGTCTCTTCTATTTTGCAGCATGAGCCCCGGTACAGGAAAAGACATGGCCATTGGCAGTCTCAATGGCCTGGTCAAGATCGGCCAGGATGTCGCGTATGTCTTCAATGCCGATCGAAAGCCGCACCAGCCCCGGCGTAACGCCGGCCGAAAGCTGCTCCTCGGCCGAGAGTTGCTGATGGGTCGTCGAAGCCGGATGGATGACCAGCGACTTGGCATCGCCGATGTTGGCCAGCAGCGAGAATAGCTTGAATGAGTTGATCAGCTTCTTGCCGGCATCGAAACCGCCCTTGATTCCGAAGGTGACCAGCGCGCTTTGCCCGGTGGGCAAATATTTCTGGGCACGGGCAAAGTAGGGGCTCGATTCAAGGCCCGGATAGTTCACCCACTCGACGCCCGGATGCTGCTCCAGATGCCTCGCCACCGCCAAAGCATTCTGCGAGTGGCGTTCCATGCGCAGGTGCAAGGTCTCAATGCCCTGCAGCAGCAGGAAGGCGTTGAAGGGCGAAAGCGCGGCGCCGGTGTCGCGCAGCCCCTGCGTGCGCGCCTTCACGATGAACGCCAGCGGGCCGAAGGTCTCAGTATAGGAAAGACCATGGTAAGAGGGATCGGGCTCGGTGAACTCGCGGAAGCGGCCTGAAGCGGCCCAGTCGAATTTCCCGGCATCGACGATGACGCCGCCGATGGAAGTTCCGTGGCCGCCGAGAAACTTGGTGGCTGAGTTGATAACAATGTCCGCGCCCCACTCGATGGGCCGCACGAGAGCCGCCGAAGCCGAGGTGTTGTCGATAATCAGCGGCAGCTTGTTTTCATGCGCAATGGCCGCCAGGGTCTCGATATCGGCCACGTCGAGCTTGGGGTTGCCGAGCGTCTCTGTGTAGACGGCCCGGGTCTTCCCGTTGATCGACTTGCGCAGGCCGTCAAAATCGTCCCCGTCCACAAAGCGCACCGTAATGCCCAGCCGGCGCAGGGTGTGGCTGTAGAGCGTGTAGGTGCCTCCGTAGAGAGACGTCGTCGAAACGATCTCCTCGCCGGCCGAAGCCAGCGTGGTGATCGTGAGCGTTTCGGCAGCCATTCCCGAGGAGGTCGCCAGCGCCGCCGCTCCGCCCTCCAGCGCCGCCACGCGCTTTTCCAGCACGTCGGTGGTCGGGTTCATGATGCGCGTGTAGATGTTGCCGGATTCCTGCAGCGCAAAAAGCCGCGCTGCGTGGTCCGCGTCCTGGAAGACGTAGGAGCTGGTCTGGTAGATGGGTACGGCGCGCGAGCCGGTGGTGGGGTCGGCTACCTGGCCGGCATGAACGGCAAGTGTGGCAAGGTGGGGCTGTTTCGTTTCGGACACGTGGGAACTCCTTCCAGTTCGTTGGCTCTGGTGCTGTTGATGCAACGGCCCGAGGGATGCGGTCCGCGCCGGAAACGAAAACGGCCCGCATCCTGTTCGGACCCGGGCCGCATGGCTTTGAAAATCGGTTGCGCTTAACGCAGTTGCCGCTCAAGAGCCGCACGGAGGGGTCCGCACGCCATACAAATACACATACACATACATATGCGCATGGATGGAACGGGGATTCCGTTTTCTCTTGAATTCAGCATAGTGAAAGTATCGTTTGTGAGGGGCTGGAAAGTCAACCGAATAAGGAGCTTCCAAGAAACAAAGCGCCTCCCAGGCTCCGGAGCAGAGCCAGAGAGGCGGATGAAAATGCATCGAGTCGTCTTAGGGGCCGCGACCTTGAATCCTGGGTGCCCCGGGTCTCGATTTTGAGACCTGGGAAACCACGGATCCAAACGGTCACAGCACTAGTTGGCCCAGTACCCGCCTTCGGTCGCCACATTGGCGCCCGTCATGAAGTCGCTCGCCGCCGAGGCCAGGAAGATGCACGGTCCGATGAAATCGGCGGGCTCGCCCAGACGGCCGATCGGCAGCCGCTTCAGGAAGTTCTTGTAGATTTCGCTCGCCGGGTCGAACATCCACTCCGTCAGGTCGCTGCGGAAGACCGTCGGGTTGATGGTGTTCACATTGATCTTGTACTTGGTCGTCCACTCGCAGGCCAGCGACTGCGCCATCAGGTCGATGCCCGCCTTGGCCGTGCAGTAGCCGGTGTAGCCGCTCATGCCCATCTTCGACCGCGCCGAGCTCACCAGGATCACCTTGCCGCCCTTGCCCTGGGCGATCATCTGCTTGCCCACGTACTTGCAATAGAGCCAGGTGGCCTGCACGTCGGAATCCATGATCTTCTTCCACTCTTGCAGGTCTTGGTCCACGATCTGCTGCGCCTTGTTGTAGCCCGCGCAGGTGACCAGCACGTTGATCTCGCCGAACTTCTTCACCGTGTCCTCGACCACACGGATCACGTCGGCCTCGACCGCCGGCTCGCCCGACGAGTACGCGCACTCGATGCCCAGCTTGCACATCTCGTCGCAGAGCGCCTTGTTCTTCTCGTCGCCGCGGCCCGTGACCATTACCTTCATGCCGGCCAGGCCATAGCCAATCGAGATCGCCTTGCCCAGCGCGCCTGTCGCTCCGGTAATGAGCGCCACCTTACCCTTCACATCGAAGAGGTTATTGACAAACTGCTTATCGACCATCTGAAATCCTCCTGAACTTGATGACAAGCCGCCAAAAATTCGAACGGTCAGTGCGCCGCAGGCGGCTATGCGCGGCATCTCGTACGAGCCACGCCGCACGAGCTGCATTCGATTCCAGCTTGTTTCCAGTGGAATTTTCGACGACCCGTCCCGAGAGTGTCAAGCAATGGACGAGCGGAGTTAGCGGCGATAGCGGGGTCAGCGGAGCTACCTCGCCTCCGCTGTTCCCTGGTAGGCAACGGGCCGCTTCGTGAAAGGGGACGACTTCAAAGCCTGCACTGAGCGTAGCTGAAGGGTGCCGCAAGAGCCTCATTCACTCTTGGGCTTTAGCGCCTGCGTGAGAACTCGGGTCCCGGTGCCAACTTGCTAACTTGCTAGGTCGCGAAGCGACGCTAACTCGCCGTTTCTCTCTCCAAAAACGCCTTATTTGCCCCAGCTGAGCCCCTGGAATAAACTTCGCCTGATCCCTGACCCCTGATCCCTGGTCCCTAGTCTCTAGTCCCTGTTCCCTGTTGCCTATTGCCTATTGCCTATTCCCTGTTTTTTACTCTTCCGCCTTCCACACCTTCGCCCCCGGCTGCGCCAGCCCCATAAAGGCCAGCACCCGGCAGGCAAACTGGCGCGCCATCTCCTCGGTGTTGACCGGGTGGTGGTAGAAGGCGGGGATCACCGGGAAGATAGTGGCCCCGGCTTCAGCCGCCAGCGACATGTTGCGCAGGTGAATGCGATTGAATGGCGTCTCGCGCACGCAGAGGATGAGCTGCCGCCGCTCCTTGAGCGCGACGTCGGCGGCGCGGGCGATCAGCGTGTCGGCCATCCCGTTGGCGATCTTGGCCAGCGTTCCCATCGAGCACGGCAGCACGATCATCCCATCTGACGGATAGCTGCCCGAGGCGATCGCTGCGCCGATGTCGGCATCGCAGTGCTGGAGGATCTTTTTGGGCGCCGCGCCGAGCAGCTTTTCCACGAGGTCGTTGCGGCCACTCAAGCCCAGTTCTTCCATGAGCACGCGCAGCGAGGGCTCAGAGCCAACAAAATGCACGCGCTCGACACGTTCGTCAGCTTCAAGCAGGCGCAACATCTCGCGGCCGAGGATCGCGCCCGAAGCGCCGGTGATGGCGAGGGTGAGGTTCATGGCTTTTGTTCCTCTGTATGCTCTCGAAGCAGCTTATAGGAAGTGCCGTCGTAACGAAAGACCCGATCGCCGACAAACGCCGCCGTCGCCCAAGAAACGTCAACGTCTCTATACCCGTTCGCAATTTGCCTACGCAACTCGAGAGCAAGGCCGTTCGAAAAGAGAAGTACCTTTGCTTTGCCCTGTCTCAGGCGAACGATCCAGAACCATTCACAGTCGGCGCCAATCATTGGGGGCTTGCCGTGGACGACAAAGTCCTCCTCTGCTTTCGGCCCTAGGGTCACGCGGACCGTCTCAAACAGTGCACGCTTCTGTTCGCGGGTGAACCCTTCGATTTCGTCGCTCAACTCGTCGGCTTCAACCTTTTCCAAAACGGCGTCGAGGACAGCACCTGAAGGAGGGCGCGCGTTTTCAAGACCTCGATTGTTGTCACCGGGCTCAAAGAACGTTGGACCGAAATTTGAATGCATCTTGCTCTGAGCCACAGCCAGTGCTGGCATCAAAAGAATGCCCAACAACATGATCGAAGCTCCTAGCGTACGCCGCATCTCACTTACCTAAGACCCGCCCAAAGATCGCATCCACATTCCCCAGCTGCCGTGTGAAATCGAAGGTCTTCTCCAGCTTCTCCGGCGAAAGCAGCGCCGTAATCGCGGGCTCCTTCGCGACCTCTTCGCGGAAGTTCAGGTCTTCTTTCCATGCCCGCATGGCGTGTGACTGGACGAGCCGGTAGGCGTCTTCGCGCAGCATGCCGGCCTCGGCCAGATCGAGAAGAAGCTGTCCCGAAAAAATCAGCCCGCCGGTTGATTCGAGGTTCTTTTTCATTCGCTCGGGGTAAACGAGCAGCCGGTCGATGAGATCCGTTGTCCGGGCCAGCAAGTAATCGGTCAAGATCGTCGAATCCGGGAAGATCACGCGCTCGACGGAAGAATGCGAAATGTCGCGCTCGTGCCAGAGCGGGATATTTTCGAGCGCCGCCTGGGCATTCGAGCGCAGCACGCGGGCCAGGCCCGAGATTTGCTCGCTATTGATCGGGTTCTTCTTGTGCGGCATCGCCGAGGAGCCCTTCTGCTTTTCGCTGAAGTACTCCTGCGCCTCGCGGACTTCGGTACGCTGCAGGTGGCGCACTTCGACGGCGATTTTGTCGAGCGTCGAACCAAGAATCGCAAGCGCGCCTATATAGGCTGCGTGGCGGTCGCGCTGAATAACCTGCGTGGCCACGGGCGCGGGCTTCAGCCCCAGCCGCTCGCAGATCTTCTCTTCGTGCTCGGGCTTCAAATGCCCAAATGTCCCCACAGCACCTGAGAGCTTTCCCACGCGCATCTCCTCGGCGGCAGCGTCGAATCTTTTCAGATTGCGCTCCATCTCGGCATACCAGTTCAGCAGCTTCAGCCCGAAGGTCGTCGGCTCGGCGTGAATGCCATGCGTGCGGCCGATCGTAGGCGTGTGCTTGAACTCAAGCGCGCGGCGCTTCAGCACAGCCAGCAGCGCTTCGATCCCAGGGCGGATCAGCGCCGAGGCTTCCTTGATCTGCAGCGCCTGGGCCGTGTCCACAATGTCGTTCGAAGTGAGCCCGTAATGCAGCCAGCGGGACTCGGCATCGAGGCCCTGGCCCTTCAGGCTCTCAGCCACCGCGGTCGTAAACGCGATCACGTCGTGCCGGACCTCGGCTTCGATCTCGGCCACGCGCCTGTCGTCGACCGTCGCTTTGGTCGCGATCGCCTCGGCCGCTTCTTTCGGGATCACGCCGAACTCGGCCAGAACCATGCTCGCCGCCGATTCAACCTGCAGCCAGCAGCGGTACTTATTCTCTTCAGTCCAGATGCGGCCCATCGCCGGGCGTGTATAGCGTTCGATCAAGCCGTTTCTCCTTGCAAATTCAACCTTCGCCCTTCCCGTCTATCGCCGGGCCCCGCCGGCGCTCGGAGCCAACGCTCTGTTTATTTGCTGGCCTCCGCCGGAATCCCCAACTTTTCGCAGAGCTCTTCCTTCAGCAGTCCCTCGCCCGGCACATAGGGCTGGAACCATTCGCCGTCTATCACCAATTGCGGAATCGCGCGCTTGCCCACGCGGCGCACCACCTCAGCCGAAGCCTCGGGATCGGCATCGATATCAATGAGCGTATAAGGAATCTCGCGCGAGTCGAGAAACCGGCGCGCAGCCCGGCAGTCAGGGCACCATTTGACTGCGTACATTTGGATGTCCATACCTGAATTCTACGGCGTTCCAGGAAATAGCGTGATCTTTTTGCCGGAAACCACAGTCGCGCCCCGGACTCCTCGGATCGCGAAAACCCGCGGCGCTGGTATCATCCTTCTCGATGACCGCGGACGAAATCAAGCACCTGCTGAAGCTCGCAGCCCACCCGGTCGAGGGCGGCTCGTTCCGCCAGACCTGGGTTTCCTCCTGCCACCTCGATCTTGATCGCGGCCGCCGCTCGGCCGGCACCGCGATCTACTATCTGCTCGAAGCCGGAACCTTTTCGGAGATGCACCGGCTCCCCTCTGACGAAATCTTCCACTTCTATCTCGGCGACCCTGTCGAGATGCTCCAACTCTTCCCCGACGGGCGCTCCGCGGTCTTCACTCTCGGGCAGGACCTTGCGGCAGGCCAGCAAGTGCAGCTTCTTGTCCCCGCCGGCGTCTGGCAGGGCGCGCGGCTTGCGGAAACCGGCAAGGTGGCGCTCCTGGGTTGCACCGTTACGCCCGGCTTCGATTACGCCGATTACGAGAGCGGCAGCTACTCGGAGTTGGCCGCATCGTGGCCGCAGGAGGCGGATCGGATCCGCAGACTGACCCGGGGTTGAGTATCGCTTCACCGTTGCTCGAAGCGATCGTCGGCCACCGCATTCTGCGCAAATCGGCCCTCGAACCAGCCGACTCGCTCAACGGGCAGATAGTCGAACTCGGGAACGCAGGGCTTGATGTCGAGCAATGGCGTGCCATCGAGCATATCCACATCGGCAACCGTCAACCGCGTCCCTTCCACCCCCAGCAGCCGCACCGAAGAAATGCCGATCCGGTTGGGCCGCGCGGGAGAGCGCGTGGCGAAGATGCCGTGCTGGGCGTTATCCAGATAGGGCCGCACCACAAGCTGCGCCTCCACCGCGCGGTCGAAGAGATAGATCAGCCACAACCGGTCGAAGCCCTCGATATCCCTCAGGCCGGCCGCGAACTCGTCGAAGATCTCCACGGTGCCCTCGGCTCCCTGCGCATAGCGGCTCTGGATGGGCGTTCCCGCAGAGGCGGCAAACGGCGTGCGGATGGCGCCGATGGCCCGCAAAGCAATTTCCATTTCGTCCAGTTCCTCCCCGAACCTTTCGCGCGTCAGGCCACCCGGGCCAAACTGCCCCGCGGTTACCCGTTCTCATAGCTCATACTATCTTCAGCGGCACAATTCAGGTGGAATGCCACCGGTCTATCCTCGCAGTGCGGAGCTTTGAAAGATGGAAGCAGAAGTCCAGAATCACCTTGCCGATTTGAGAACCCGGCGTGGTATCTCTGCCGCGCAATTGGCCACAACAGTTGGCGTGAGCCGCCAGACAATCTACGCCATTGAGGCCGGAAGCTACCTGCCCAACACGGCGCTTAGCCTGAAGCTGGCCCATGCCCTCAACACCACCGTCGAGGAAATCTTCCATCTAGGCGCGAACTCCGAGCCTCCCTCCACCATCGAGCCGGTGGACTTGCTCCCTTCCAATGAAACGTTGTATCCGGGCCAGCCGCTGCGCCTTTGCGGAGTGGATGGAAAACTGGTGGCCGTCCCCTCCGAGGCTGGCATGTGGGGTCTGCCACCGGTGGACGCGGTTCTGGCCGAGGAGGTTTCTCCTGCCGACCGCGGCATGGCGCGGGCCCGAGTGCTGAATACCGGCCGCCAGCCCGCGAACCGCATCCTGATCGCCGGCTGCGACCCCGGGGCGGCTCTGATGGCCCGCTATCTGGAGCGCAAGGGTGTCGAGCTGATCGTCAGCTACCAAAACAGCTCCCGGGCTCTCGATCTGCTCAAGGCAGGCCGCGCCCACATTGCCGGCACGCATTTGCCTGACCGCAAAACCGGTGCATCCAATCTTCCCGGCGTGATTCGCGTCTTCGGTAAGGAAAAGGCCGCCGTAGTCTCCTACGCCACTTGGGAAGAAGGCATCGTGGTGCGGCATGGGAATCCCAAATCGATCACAACCATCGCCGATCTGGCCCGTAAGGACGTGCGCATCACCAATCGTGAGGAGGGCGCCGGCTGCCGGCTGCTCCTCGACACGCAACTGGAACATTTGGGCGTGGATATTGGTAACGTCCGCGGATACGACGAGATTGCCTTCGGCCATCTTCCGGCGGCGCGCCAGGTGCAGGCCGGCGTTTCCGACTGTTGCATCAGCACGCGCGCCGCAGCCCGCGCGCTGGGCCTTGACTTCATGCCCCTTGTCACCAAGCGCTACGATCTCGTCCTGCACCGCTCCCACCTGTTGCTGCCGCCGGTGCAGACTCTGATCGACGCCCTCGGCCAGACCGCCTTCCGCAAAGAGATCGAAGCGGCCACAGGATACGATCTGCACTCTGCCGGCGACCGGCTGCTTTAGCCTTCTGTACCGCGGGCATCCCTGCCCGCTGTAGCGCGGACGTCCTCGTCCGCGCACTGTTCGCGCTGTAAAAGCTATGCTTCGTTTGAATCTGGGCACAAATGGCGATCCGCACTCTGCCGGCGACCGCCTCCTCTGACGGCCGGCCGACAACCGGCTTACACGGTTCCCGTTCCTTCAGGCCATCCCAGAGTTGTCATCCTGAACGCAGTGAAGGATCCGCGGTTGCTCTTAGACCCTCCGGGCGACGATGCTTCCGCATTGCCGATGATACGCTCCCATCGCTCACTGTGCTTTAATGCGTAGCAAGCCAACCCGAAAGCGGCCGTTGGAACAAAACGCCTAAGCGCGGTGTCTATGCGTAAGAGAACGCCATGAATCCGATTCTGAAAGTGTTTTGCCCACTGCTTCTGCTTTTCCCTCTGCGAGCGTATGGGATAAGTGACAGCAGAAATCAGAGCGCAGAGAAACGCATTGTCTCCTGTTATTCAACTGACCTGAGCGGTAAAGGCTGCGCGCCGCAATCACTTTTGAAGGACGGGAACACCCTGCTCTCTTCCTACAGAGCCGGAGACAGATCGGTGCTACCTTCGCTGATGCGGGTGAATGCCTTGAGCGTGGGGCTTCGCAGCCTTGATGGCAAATTCTTTGCTCAAGCAATGCTCGATGATCTGGATGGATTTCTATCCGCCCTATCTTCGACACAGAATGCGAAGGATGCGTGGCTAAACTCAGAGGCGATTGGCTCGGCTTGTGATTGCTCCGGAATAGCACTCGGCCCGTTCAACGAGATTCGGGGAAAACTGAGAAACGTGCGACATGATTCCGCCTCGTTCAGTCTCGCCCAACAATGTCGAAGAGACTTGGAGGATACGAACGCGACGCTGTTGGTCACGTATTTCCCACCGAATGCGTTCGTATCTCCAGGCGGCGATTTCATGGTGCAGTGGTACTCCAGCGTCTTTTATGAACTGGGAGAGAAGCCTCTGTGGCCAGCGGATCCAAAGCAGGTGACCTACCGCTTCGTGTGGATCAGGTCGTTTCATGACCCCGTCAGTATCACGATGGACCTGCAACCGGGGGGCACGGGGCAACTTCATCTGCATATCAATGGGCTTGTCCCGCGAGAGCTTGAATCGAGGACACAAGCATTGAGCAAACAGCAGGCTCAAGAAGTTCTTGAGCTTATCGATAGGGCAAATTTTTGGAATATGGCAACAGAGGGAGGGCCGCAAGGTAATGACGGCGCAGAGTGGGTTCTAGAAGGCGTGCAGGGAGGCCGGTACCATGTCGTCACGCGTTGGGATGCGAGTGGCACAGCTTTTGGGAAAGCCCTATTAGAGCTACTCC
>Ga0335071_10004101_pt1 | contig 15242 bp, 13 predicted proteins | sample Lox_Sample_15_FD_206724 | JGI IMG/M metagenome (GOLD analysis project Ga0335071, IMG submission 206724) | Soil microbial communities from Loxahatchee National Wildlife Refuge, Florida, United States - Lox_Sample_1.5 | ecosystem: Environmental > Terrestrial > Soil > Wetlands | place: USA... | reverse complement strand
GGGATGGAAGGCTGCGGGCGTGGGGATGAAAAGTCGGGGAGGTGGTGGCGGAGCGGGACGGGGGTGCGGAGCGGGCTTCACCGAAACGCGCGGCGCGGGAGGCACAGTGGCGGGAACTTCACGGGGCGGAGGTGGAGCGGCTTCGCCAGCCGTCTGTGAAACCACGGGCACGGCCTCTGGCTCGGCCGCCGCAGCCGGTTTCTCAGGTGCCGCTTCCTCAGTCCCGACGCCCTGTGCTGGCGACGTGGCCGCTTGCTGCGGTTCGATGACAGCGAGCTGAGCCGCAGCGGCGGCTGGCTGAACCGAATGGGCTTCGGCAACGACGGAAAGGGCCTCATGGGCGGTCTCGTCCGCAGGGACCGCGGGAGTCGCGACAGGCATGGGCTCTACGGTCTCAGGCGCAGGCGGCCTGGTCAGCGAAACCTGTGTTGCGGGTGAGGCGGATTCGACCGGTGCGCCGCCAAAGCTCAGCGTGCTCTGGGCCTCCGGGACGGTAAAGTTGCGCTGGGGGAATGGCGTGCCGCACATTCCGCAGTAACGGTGCTCGCGCGGATTATCGTAACCGCAACTGCTGCAGAGCAAAGCCCCTCCTGGTGAAGAAGAACATCGTAACTCATGCGGCGAAGGACGGCATCCCAGCTCGCACCTCCGGGTGACGGGTTGTGCTCGATCGCCGCGCTTCGTGCATCCGGCTGCGAGGCCGGCGAGATCCCACCGGGCGCCCGTTACCCTCGTGCAGGTATCGTTTGCGACAACAGGCAGACTCTGGCCGTTCCTACAACTGCGCCCTACAATGAGTGCGGACGGCTGGTCGGGCGGGCCCCGAAAAACCGGCGAAAGCGCCACTGAAACTGGCCTGCCAGCGGTATAAGCACCCAGGCCAGCGGGCGCAATCCTGCGATTTCGGGCAGTCCGAGGCGGCGGCCGGAGAAGCCGCGACGAAGGTATTCGGGCGCGACCCGAATCGAGGGTTTACCAGGGTTCAAACGGGGACACAGGGAGGATTGGGCATGGCTGATGCACGCGAAGTAATGAACATCCGGCAGGCTTCGCAGTATCTCGGCGTGTCGCCCGATACTCTGTACAAGTACGTCTCCGAAGACCGAATCCCCGCCTTTAAGCTGGGCAACCGCTGGAAGTTCAAGAAGAGCCTCCTCGACACCTGGATGGAGGACCAAAGCCTCAACAGCGAGGTTCCGCGCCCGCGCAAATCGACGCGGACGGCCAGGGCAGTGGCGAGCCATTAGCCCGCGGCAGGCTGTCCCATGGCTGTGACGCAGGCGCGAGATTGGGCTGCCGGTTCCGGAAGAAATTAGCATCTTGCGCGGGCAGCACGCGCGATAGCCGCCAACAAGTGCACGCGGAATTAAACCGGACAGCCCGGATTTGACCACTGCGTCTCGGACTGGGATCGCGTAAACGGACCGGAACCTCCCATCCATCTTCCTTCACAATTTCCGAATGGCCGGGATTCGTTCGGAGCTCACACGGGTTCCTCGAAGCCGACATTTTGTTGCTATTTCGCGATATTGGTGCAAGATTTAAGCTCGTCGGTCCGGTCCCACCGCATGTGAGGTATGCCAATGATCCGCATGAATGCCGTCTTAGCCCTTCTCCAGTGCCTGTTCGCCGCGCTTTCCTTCGCTCAGCCAACCCCGGAAGGCAGGCTGATGCGCTTTCCAGACGTGGCCAAGGACAAGATCGTGTTCAGCTACGGCGGCGACCTCTGGCTGGTGTCTCGCGATGGAGGCACGGCGCGCCGCGTCACCAGCCATCCCGGGCAGGAACTGTTCGGGAAATTCTCTCCCGATGGCAAGTGGATCGCCTTTACCGCCCAATACGACGGCAACTACAACGTGTATGTCATGCCTTCCGAGGGCGGGGAGCCGAAACAGTTGACGTTTCACCCCGGCGGCGACGCCATCTCGGAGCGCATGGGCATTCAAAACGAAGTCATCACCTGGACGCCTGACTCCAAGCACATCGTCTATCTCACGCGGCGGGATACCTTTAACGATTGGTTCGGCCGACTCTACAGCGTCAGCCTCGATGGCGGACTACCCGAGCCCCTGCCACTCGACAAAGGAGGCCTTACTTCTTATTCGCCCGACGGCTCGAAAATCGCCTACAACCGAATCTTCCGCAATTTTCGCATGTGGAAGCGCTATCAGGGCGGCATGGCGCAGGACATCAGCATCTACGATTTCAAGAGCCATGCCCTCGAGGTCGTGCCCCATGAAGATTGGACCGACACATTTCCCATGTGGCGTGGCGACACCATCTACTTCGATTCCGATCGCGGCCCGGAACACCGCTTGAACCTTTACAGCTACAGCCTGACTTCCCGCCAGATCAAGCAACTGACGCACTTCACCGAGTTCGACGTGAACTGGCCCAGCCTTGGCCCCGATGCCATCGTCTTCGAAAACGGCGGCTACGTCTACCTGTTCGACTTGGCGACCCAGCAGTCTCACAAGCTCACCATCTATCTGCCGGGGGATCGCGATCTGGCGCGCAAGCGTTGGACCAACGTGAGCAAACTCGTTACCGACTTCGACATCGCGCCCGACGGCAAGCGCGGAGTGCTTACCGCTCGTGGTGACATTTTCACCGTCCCAGCGAAAGAAGGCAGTATCCGCAATCTCACGCGGACACCCGGAATCCGTGAGAAGTACGCCGCCTGGTCGCCGGATGGACGCTGGGTCGCCTATATCTCCGATCGCACAGGGGAAGATGAGCTGTACATGATTCCGCAGGACGGCTCGGGTCCCGAGGTCCGCATCACCTTTGACGGCAAGATGTTCCGCATGCCTCCCTTGTGGTCTCCTGACAGCACGAAGCTTGCGTTTGCCGACAAAGCGACCCGTCTTTTCTATGTCGACGTGACGCAAAAGAAGCCGGTGGAAATCGACCATGGCGTTTATGGCGAAATCACCGACTACAACTGGTCTCCCGATAGTCATTGGGTTGCTTACGCCAAACCCGCAGACAATCGCAACCCTGTGGTTTATCTGTACGGACTGGTTGCGGCGAGGAGCACGCCCGTCACCACCAGTGCCAGCGCCAGCGCGAACCCCTGTTTCGATCCCGAAGGTAAATACCTGTATTTCATTTCCAATCGTGATTACAACGAGGTGCTCGGGGTCTACGACTTCGAGTTCGCCAACCCCAAAGCCAGCCGGGTGTACCTTGCGACTCTGCGAGCAGATTTGCCGTCGCCGTTTCAGGTGTTGAGCGACGAGGTGATGGCTGCCCGGCCGCCCGATGTCCTGGTGACTCCGACCCCGGGAACACCGCCGCCGGTTGAGCCGGCGCAGCAAACCTCAAAGCCCAAGCCATCCGAAGCTTCGCCCACGCCTTCCGGTGGGCCGAAGGCCAAGGGAGAAAGCGCCGCCGAACCGGAGCCGGGGAAACGGCCGCCACTGCAAGGTTTTCGCGTCGACCTGGACGGCATCGGAAATCGCATTGTGGCCTTGCCTACCCCGCCCGGTAATCTGCAGAACCTGGCGGCGGCCAGGAACCTGGTGCTGTACGTCGTTGCACCGGTGCAAGGTCTTTCGGGCACGATTCCGGGTGAGAGCTTTTCCCTCCACGCGTATGACTTGAAGGACCGCAAAGACCACGTGCTGCTGGCCGGCGCCGACGGCTTCGCGCTCTCCTTCGATGGCAAGAAGCTACTCTACGCCGCCCCTAAAGAAGGTGGCGGCGGCGGCGGGGAAGAAGGCGGCGGTGGCCCGCACACGTACGGCATCATCGACGTCAAAGTACCCTCAGGCGACGCCCCGAGCGGTGGGCCGCCCATCGCCAAGCCGCTGGCGAACGTTGGTGATGGTGCGCTCAAGCTCGAAGGCATGCGCATGGAACTGGATCCACCGGCGGAGTGGACTGAGATCTTCAACGAAGTCTGGCGTCAGCAGCGCGACTATTTCTTCGAACCGGCGATGAACGGCGTCAATTGGCAGCAGCAACGCGAGAAGTATGCGCAACTGTTGCCGTACGTGGCGGACCGCCTGAGCCTGACCTATGTCCTCGGCGATTTGATCGGTGAACTCTCGAACTCACACACTTACACCGGCGGAGGGGACTATCCCGACCTCGACCCGGTGAACGTCGGTTTGCTCGGTGCAGACTTCGCGCCCGACAAAGAGAGCGGCTATTACCGCATCGCGAAGATCTACCCAGGCGAGAACTGGAATTCCGCACTGCGCTCTCCCTTGACCGAGCCCGGCGTGCTGGCCAAGGAGGGCGACTATCTGTTGGCCGTCAATGGGAGACCGCTGAAGGTACCGCAGAATCCCGAAGAACTGTTCGTCAACACCGTCAACCAGGCGGTGACGCTGTCTCTCAACAGCAAGCCGTCCGCTGAGGGAGCGCACAACGTGGTCGTCCGGCCCATACCCAGCGAATATGGTTTACATGAGCTGAATTGGATCGAGACCAACCGCCGCAGAGTGGAGAAGATGAGCGGCGGGCGCATTGGCTACGTCTACCTGCCCAATATGGGAGCCGAGGGGCTGAATGAATTTGTGAAGCAGTATTTCCCCCAGATCCGCAAGGAAGGCATGGTCTTCGATGTCCGCTACAACGGCGGAGGTTTCGTTGACCAGCTCATCTTCGAGCGCCTGCGACGCGTGTTGGCCGGCATGGAATCAGCACGCAACTGGGAGTCTGACACCGTTCCGTCCAACGTGTTCTACGGCCACATGGCCTGCGTCACCAACCACTATGCCGCCTCCGACGGTGACTTCTTCAGCTACTTTTTCAAGGTGTACAAGCTGGGGCCGCTCGTAGGTGAGCGCACGTGGGGAGGGGTGCGGGGCATTCGCGGTTACATCCCGCTGATCGACGGCGGCTACGTGACCCGGCCTGAGTTCTCCCTCTACGGGCTGGACAGCCAGTGGCTGATCGAGAACCGCGGCGTGCAACCGGACATCGTCATTGACAATACGCCCGATCAAGTCATGGCCGGCCACGACCCGCAATTGGAAAAAGCGGTGGAACTCGTCATGCAGGAAATTAACGCGCACCCCAAGAAGCTGCCTCCGCGGCCTCCGGATTTGCCGGCCTACCCGACGGGGCCGGGTTTGTAACGGTCTTCGGGGCTGTCCCTGGGCTGAAGGTCACCGGCAGTCTGCCGATGCAAGTAACAGGCGCGTCGAGAGCGCTCCCTGGAGGTTGTATGCGCGGCTGCCTGTTTGCCCTTCTGTTGTGCTCATGTGCCATTGCCCAACAACCGGACTCCAGCGCCGGGCCGGACTTCACCCGCGGTCTGCGCCCGCGGGGGTCGTTCTATCTCAATGGCCTGGGACACCAATATCTGCAAAGCAAGAACTACACCGTGATCGCCGCGGCCACTCCCGTGCTTAACGGCAAGTTCTTCGGCGTGAAGGTGCGGGTGATTAACCGCGGCACCAGTTCGGTGAACGTTCTGCCGGAGTCGGTGACGGCAGAAGATTCGGTGGGCGCGAAACAGTTGGCGCTGTATTCGGCAGCGGAGGTGAACGACAAGTTGGAACGGCCCTCCACCATGGCTCGCCTGGCGGGAATGGCTTTGGGAGGGCCGCCGGCGATGGGTGGCGGCAGCCCGGGCGCCCCTACCATGGCCGACCTGTTGCGGGAAATGATGAAGGAGGCGGCGGCAGATGGCCCGATGGGGTACATGGAGGCCGCCTATCCGACGCTGACGCCTCGCGGCCCGACCCGCGCCGCCGCACACAGCTCACCCGCCTGCGACTTGGGATGCGAGTTGCGCAATCGCGAAATCGGCGACGGCAGCGCGCCGCAATTGCCCAAACGCCCCGTGAAGCCCGAGGTGCTGGACCAAAGTGAGTTCCTGGCGAACACGGTCCCGCCCGAGGGCGATGCCGTGGGCGTGCTGTATTTCGCCATGCCCAAAATGACCGATAGGGCACCCATTTCGCACAACGGCAGGAAAAGCTATCTGGTGACGGTGACGGTGCCGGTGGGGGAGGAAAAGTTCCAGTTTGTGTTTCCGCCCGAGTAGTGCTCCTTGATGCGCGCTTTACCGTTATGGGAAAAGCAGTAACAAATTGCACGTAAATTCTTGAACAGGCTGTGAATACGCGCCTATGCTGAGTCCAAAAGGGCAATGCCCGGGAGAGGCGTGTATGCCCGGACCCAAAGTTCAGTGGAAATCGAAAACGTCGTGGCGAGCGAAGCTGCATAAGCCGATGCGGCCCAAGCTGGTTCCGATCTCGGACGGCATGGCGAAGCGGCTGGGCCACGGAATAATGCTGATTCCGACGGCCCTCGAAGTGGATGCCATGATTCGCAAGATTCCGCGCGGCCAGCTCAGCACGCTGGCGCAAATCCGCAAGCGGCTGGCGCGTTGGCACAACGTGGATGTGACGTGCCCGCTGGTCACGGGGATTTTCCTGAGGATTGTGGCGGAGGCGGCCGAAGAAGACCGGCAAGCCGGCAAGTCAGAGATCACGCCGTACTGGCGGGTAGTGCGCGACGACGGCGGGTTGAACCCCAAATTTCCGGGAGGCGTCGAAGCTCAGTCACGCCGGCTGGTCGCCGAAGGCCACACGGTCAAGAACGGCAAAGTCGTGATGGCAAAAGCGGCGGAGTCGGCGGCGTGAGACCGGCGCGCGCCGGAGCCGTGAAGATTCCCCGCACTCTTAATCCGCAATCCGGAGGGGCAACTGGGGTGGAGGCCGAAACACTAATCTAAATCGACTATTTCCGCAGCAGTGAGTTTCGCAATACACTTGCGCAACTTCTGATGCAAAAACCCTCAAAACGAACTCTCTCGATTCTTGCGGTTGCGCTCTTGCTTCCGTGGGGCGGATTCCTGTCGGTGATCGGCTGGGCGATGCGGCAACCCCCAGAGAAGTTCGGCCGGGTGATGTCGCACATGCCGATGCCGGCCTTCTTCCTGTTCCCATTTGAAACCATGTGGACGCAGGCGCGCGCTGGTGCGGTGCAGCCGGGCGATGTCGCTCCGGACTTTCGACTGCCGACGCTGGACCACCAATCGGAGGTCGAACTGGCAGCGCTGTGCGGCAAGCCGGTAGTGCTGGTGTTTGGCAGCTACACTTGACCGCCCTTCCGGCGGGAGGTTCCCGCTCTCAATAAGCTGTACGAACAGTACGGCGGGCAAGTGCAGTTCTACGCGGTGTACATCCTGGAAGCGCATCCCACGGACGTGTGGCAGATGCAGAGCAATATCAGGGACAACGTGCTCTTCGCCAGCCCGAAGAATGAAGAAGAGCGGGAGTACGTAGCGGGCGCGTGCGTGCGCAAGCTGGGCATCAAGTTCCCGGCGGTGATCGACGGGTTCGACAACACGACCGAGAAGGCCTACACCGGCTGGCCGGACCGGCTCTACCTGATCGGTAGCGACGGAAGAGTGGTGTACAAGAGCAAGCCGGGGCCGTTTGGCTTCAAGCCGGATAAGTTGGAAGAGGCGATCAAGAAGCTGCCGGAAGCGAGGGCGGCAGCGAAACCTTAAAACTCTGCAATCCCACCTATAATCTGTCCACAATGAAGGCTCGGTGGATGCCATGGGTGCTGCTCAGTCTCTGGATGCTGATGGCATTGAGCGCACTGCAACACGCGTGCGCGCAGGTCCCACTCACGATATTGACCACGTCGCTGCCGGCGACGACCGCCGGCGCGAACTTTCGATGCAGAATTGCAGTGAACGGTGGCGCGCAGCCGTACACATGGCAGGTGCTGGATGGCAAGCTGCCTCCGGGACTGAAACTCAACGCCACACAAGGGACGATTACGGGGTCTCCGACGACGCCGGGAGAGTACGGCTTTAGCGTGGCGGTGGCGGATTCCAGCGTGCCGGTCAACCGTGTGGAGCGGGCGTACAAGATCGTGGTCACGGCAGCGCTTGGCATTGAATGGAAGCAGCCTCCCGCGGTGCATGGGGACAAGATCGAAGGCTCCGTGATTGTGACCAATTACACCGAGCGCGACTTTACGCTCACGGTGATTGTGATGGCGGTCAATGAGATCGGGCGGGCGACTGCGCTCGGATATCAGGAGTTCACGCTGCACTCGAGTGGTGAGCAAGTAATTCCGTTCGGGGCGAGTCCGGGGCCAGGCTCGTATATCGCGCATGCCGACGCGGTAGCGGAGGTGGCCAAGACGAACAGCATCTACCGGGCGCGAAAGCAGACGGTGGAGTCGCTGGTGATTCAGGCGCCGGAGTAGGCGCGGTATAGCGTTTCGGTGCTTCGTTTCGGGAATAGGGATCTTTCGAGTCCGGCGACGCCTCTTCCCCTGAGGATGACGATTACCTCGAACTCGGCTGACTCCTGCATGCCCCCAAATCACGAACGCCACGAATACAATCGTACCGATGGATTGCCTCGGCCGGCAGAAGAGATTCCAACAGACATTAGGTGAACAAAAGCTGGATGCGTTCGTGGTCACCCATGCGGCCAACCTGCGCTACCTGTGCGGCTACACGGGAAGCAATGGGCTGCTGCTGTTCGTGGATGGGCGGCGATTGTTCTTCACCGACGGGCGCTATATCGAGCAGGCGCACGAAGAGGTGAAAGGCGCGCGAGTGGTGATTGCACGCGGGCCGCTGCTGCCAGAGGCGGCGAAGATCCTTGCCAAAGCGAAGTCGGCGCGTATCGGATTTGAAGCGGACCTGACGAGCGTGGCTTCGGCGGAGCAGATGAAGCGGGCCGCTCCCAAGGGCGTTCGCTGGAAGGCGACCACGGGCCTGGTCATGCGGCAGCGCATGATTAAGGACGAGGAGGAGTTGAAGCTGATCCGGCAGGCGGTGAAGCTGGGCGCCAGGGTGTATGAGGAAGCGGCGCGATCCATTCGTCCCGGTGTGAGTGAGGTGGAGGTCGCGGGCAAGTTGGAATTCGCTGCGCGGCAGGCCGGCGCCGACGGCATGTCGTTTGAGACTATCGTGGCGGCAGGCAAACGCGGAGCCCTGCCGCACGGACGCGCATCGGGCCAGCCGATCCCCAAACGCGGGTTCGTGGTGGTAGATTCGGGTGTTATACTGCGAGGCTATTGCTCTGACATGACGCGTACGGTGCATGTCGGGGGCGCTGGCCGAGTGGAACGGCGATGGTACGAAGCAGTGCTGGAAGCCCAGTTAGTGGGACTTGCTGCCGTCCGGCCGGGCGTAATGGCAGGCGAAGTGGACGAAGCCGTGCGAGAAGTGCTCCGCAAGGCGAATCTCGACCAGTATTTCACGCATTCGACCGGGCATGGTGTCGGTTTGGAGATCCACGAGCCGCCGCGGCTAGGGACGAAGCAGGAAGAACGGCTGCTGCCGGGAATGGTCATCACGATTGAGCCAGGCATCTATGTTGCTGGCAGGGGCGGGATTCGAATCGAAGATATGGTGGCGGTCACCGAGACGGGCTGCGAAGTGCTGACCCCGGTGACGAAGGAACTGATCGAAATCGAAACATCGTAGGCGACGCTGGCGAAATACAACCCAACAATCAAGCTGGTGGTATCCTCCGAACGGATTGCGATGAACCAAAAAGAAATCAAAGAACTCATTGAGCTACTGGTAGAGAAGGACATCGCCGAGTTTGAGATCGAGCGCGGCGACGTGAAGTTGCACATCAAGCGCTCCGACCATGCGCCTCAGATCGTGCAGGTGGCTGCTCCGGTGGTGCATGCCGTGCCGGTGGCCCCGGCGGCGGCGCCGATACCAGGCTCGCCGACAGCGTCCGCAGCCACCGATGTGGCGAAGCCGCCAACGGCGGCGCCCGCGATCGGCGCGGACGATGACGCCAATCTGCACATCGTGAAGTCGCCGATCGTGGGGACCTTTTACGAGGCGGCATCGCCCGGGGCTCCGCCGTTTGTGGGCGTGGGCGACTCGGTGAAAGAAGGGCAGGTGCTCTGCATCATCGAGGCCATGAAGCTGATGAACGAAATTGAAGCCGATGCCACGGGCGAGATCGTGAAGCGGTTCGTCAATAACGGCAGTCCGGTGGAGTACGGGATGCCGTTGTTTGGGATACGTAAGAAGTAGGGGAGCGTCGTTGACCTTTCCGGGCCTGAAGCCCTCCCATTCCTGAAGAGCCTTTACACCGCCTTGAAGGCTAGCGCTTCCACCAGACGAATTCATGTTCAAGAAGATCCTGATAGCGAACCGCGGTGAGATTGCGCTACGGGTGATTTGTGCCTGCAAGGAGCTGGGCATCAAGGCGGTGGCCATCTACAGCGAGGCCGACCGCAACTCGCTGCCTGTGCGTTTTGCCGATGAGGCCATCTGCATCGGGCCGCCACGGCTGGCCGACAGCTACCTGAACATTCCGGCGGTGATCAGCGCGGCGGAAATCGCCAATGTTGACGCGATCCATCCCGGCTACGGGCTGCTGAGCGAGAACGCCAACTTTGCGGAAGTATGCGGGGCGTGCGGCATTAAGTTCATCGGGCCACCGCCGGAAGTGACGCGCATGATGGGCGAAAAGGAGAAGGCGCGCGCTGCGATGAAGCGGGTGGGTGTGCCGATTCTGCCCGGTTCGGACGGCCTCATCGCCTCCGCCGATGAGGCGCTGGAGTGGGCGAACAGCATTGGCTTTCCGGTGATCGTGAAGGCGTCGGCGGGTGGAGGCGGGCGCGGCATGCGCATCATCCGCAGCGCTGACGAGTTGCCCAACCAATTTCACGCGGCGCAGTCGGAGGCAGCCGGGGCATTCGGCAACGGCGACCTCTACATGGAAAAATACATCGAGCGGCCGCGGCACATCGAGTTCCAGGTGCTGGCCGACGAGTACGGCAACGTCATCAGCCTGGGCGAGCGCGAGTGCAGCATCCAGCGGCGGCACCAGAAGCTGGTGGAAGAGGCGCCGTCGGTGATGGTCAGCCAGGAACTGCGCGACCAGATCGGCGGCATCCTGGTGAAGTCGCTGGCCGAAATTGGGTACTGGAACGCGGGAACCATCGAATTCCTGATGGACGAGGACCGCAGCCTGCATTTTATCGAGATGAATACGCGCATTCAGGTGGAGCATCCCGTGACGGAGATGACCACCGATGTGGATTTGGTGAAGTCGCAGATCCTGATTGCGGCTGGACAGAAGCTCAACGAGGTCATTTTGGACCATCCGGTGTACTTCCGCGGACATGCCATCGAGTGCCGCATCAATGCCGAACATCCGGAGAGGTTTACGCCGTCGGCGGGCAAGATCACGGCGTTCAACTTGCCGGGCGGTACGGGCATTCGGGTGGACACGGCGGCCTATGCCGAGGGCGTGATTCCGCCGTACTATGATTCGTTGATTGCCAAGCTGTGCGCGCGCGGCCGCGATCGCGAAGAGGCCATCTCGCGCATGCAACGGGCGCTGGACATGTTCGTGGTGGAGGGCATCCATACCAGCATTCCGCTGCACAAGCGCATCATGGCGGATGAGGACTTCCGTGCCGGCAACTTCGATACGAAATTTATGGAGCGCTTCCTGGCGCAGAACAGCGGCAAAGAGGCCGCGAAGAAGTAGGTCGATATGGCGAAGACACTGCACCTGCCCAAGCTGTACGCCATCCTGGATGTGATGTGTTTCGCGCCCCAGTTGCGGACGACGAATTCCATTGTGGAGTTTGCCCGCGACCTGAGCGAGGGCGGCGTGACCCTGCTGCAATACCGCAACAAAGAAGGCGATACGCGGCAGATGTTGAAGCATGCGCGGGAGATCAAACGGGTGCTCGAGGGTAAGGTGACGCTCATCATGAACGACCGTGCCGATCTTTGCGTCGCCTTGGATTTCGACGGAGTTCATCTGGGGCAGGACGACCTGCCGGCCGACGGCGCCCGGCTGGTGGTGGGCGAGCGCATCGTCGGCGTCTCCACCCACAATCCCCAGCAGGTCAAAGAGGCCGATGCGGGTCTGGCGGATTACATTGCGATCGGACCCGTGTTTCCCACGACCGGCAAGAAGAACCCCGCTGCGCTGGTGGGGCTGGAAGGCGTGCGCAAGGCGCGGGCGGCGACCAGGAAACCGCTGGTGGCGATTGGCGGCATCACCCGGCAGAACGCGAAATCGGTGATCGACGCGGGCGCCGACTCGCTGGCGGTGATCTCCGACCTGCTGAGTTCCCCACGGCGGGCGGCAGAAGAATTCCTGCGGCTTTTCGTGTAGATTCTTCCGCAGACACCTTCCACACCCAAGAGGCCGATTGAGCACCGAGACGAAGACTGTTTCCCTCGCCAGCGGCGACAACGAACTTGTCAAAGGACTGGGCCTTACCAGCGCGACCACGCTGGTCATGGGCTCGATGATCGGCTCGGGCATCTTTATCGTCTCGGCCGAAATCGCGCGCGAGGTTAACTCACCGGCCCTGCTACTGGGCGCGTGGCTGGTGACCGGCTTTCTGACCATCACGGGCGCGCTGGCTTACGGCGAGTTGGCGGCAATGATGCCGCAAGCGGGCGGACAGTACGTTTACCTGCGCGAATCGCTGGGGCCGCTGTGGGGATTCCTCTACGGTTGGACGCTGTACCTGGTCATCCAGACGGGCACCATTGCCGCAGTGGGCGTGGCCTGCGGCAAGTTCCTGGGTGTTTTCTTTCCCTCCATTTCATCGACCAACTGGATTCTGCACCTGTGGAAGGTGCCACCGATTCCCATCGGGCCCATGGTGTTGGGCAACATGGACGTCGGCCTGAGCACACAGAACCTGGTGGCCGTGCTGGTGGTGATTTTCTTGTCCGTGCTCAACATCTTTGGCGTGCGGCTGGGAGCGGCGGTGCAGAACGTGTTCACCTTCGCCAAGACCGCGGCGCTGCTGGGGCTGGTTGGCCTCGGCTTGTTCATTGGCCGCAACGCGCAGGCCATCGCCGCCAACTTTGGTTCGAACTTCTGGCACAACGCCGGATTGGGAGCGCTGCATCCGGTGCAGGTGGGCGTGGGTGGGCCGATCGCGCTGGTGGGGACCATCACCATCCTGGCAGTGGCGCAGGTTGGCTCGCTCTTCTCGGCCGATGCCTGGAACAACGTCACCTTCACCGCGGGCGAGGTGCGGAATCCCCAGCGCAACTTGCCGCTGTCGCTGGCGATTGGCACCGGCGTGGTCATCTTGCTGTACGTGATGGCCAACGTGGTGTACCTGACGGCGCTGCCGCTGGTGGGCGATGCGAACGGAAACACGCTGCTGGCTCGCGGCATTCAGCATGCATCGGAAGACCGCGTCGCGACGGCTGTAATGGAGCAGATCTTCAGTTCAAGCGGCGCCAAGATCATGGCGGTGCTGATCCTCATCTCGGGCTTCGGCTGCAACAACGGGCTGATCCTGGCGGGAGCGCGGGTGTACTACGCGATGGCGAAGGACGGACTGTTCTTCAAGCGCGCGGCGAAGCTGCATCCCAAGTACCACACGCCCGCGCACTCGCTGATGATGCAGTGTGTATGGACGTGCGTGCTGTGCATCTCGGGCAGCTACGGACAGTTGCTGGACTACATCATCTTTGCAGTGCTCGTGTTCTACATCCTGACCATCGCGGGCCTGTTCGTGCTGCGGGTGAAAGCGCCTGACGTGCCGCGGCCGTATCGCGCGATTGGCTACCCGGTTCTGCCCGCCATCTACATTTTGATGGCCGTGTTCATTGATATAGTCTTGTTACGCTACAAGCCGCAGTACACGTGGCCGGGGCTGTGTATCGTGCTGCTGGGCATTCCTGTGTACTATCTTTGGTCACGTCACAGCCGCAAGCAAAGTGCGCAAGCCTGATCTCGAAGGAGCGACAAAACTGAATGGCCGATCTCTTAAAGTGCAAGCCCCTCGACATGCTGATGGCCGAGGCATCGGAGGAGGGCGAACATAGTTTGAAGCGGGCGCTGGGCCCGCTCAACCTGATTACTCTGGGCATCGGCGCGATTATCGGCGCGGGCATTTTCGTGCTGACCGGCTCCGCTGCCGCGCAATACGCCGGCCCGGCCATCGTGCTCTCCTTCATTCTGGCGGGGCTGGGTTGCGTCTTTGCGGGATTGTGCTACTCGGAATTCGCGTCGCTGATTCCGATTGCCGGCTCAGCCTACACCTACGGTTACGCCACACTGGGCGAGATTTTTGCCTGGATCATCGGCTGGGACTTGATTCTGGAATACGCCTTTGGCGCGGCTACGGTCGCTTCAGGATGGGCGGGGTACTTCGTCAGTTTCCTGCAGGACTTCGGCATCTCGATCCCGCCGCAGTTTACGGCGACTCCCTACACCCATGCGGGTAATCATTGGGTCCCCAACATGCTGGTGCAGTACCAGGGGCGTTGGGAGTTGCTGACGACGATGGCGCCCATCTTCAAGCAGAACGGCGTCGATCCTTCGACCCTGCCGCAGGTGCAAGGCGTCTTCAACATTGTGGCATTCCTGGTGATCTGCCTGATCACGCTGATCCTGGTGATCGGCATCAAAGAGTCCGCCAACTTCAATTCTGCTATCGTCATCATCAAGGTGACGATTGTGCTGGTGTTTATCGCCATCGCCACTGCCTATGTGCTCAAGCATCCAGCGGTGGCTGCTGCGAATTGGCACCCGTTTGTTCCTCCCAATGAAGGTTCGTTCGGGAAGTACGGCTGGTCGGGAATCGCGCGCGCGGCAGGCGTGATCTTTTTCGCGTACATCGGGTTTGATGCCGTTTCGACGGCCGCCCAGGAAGCCAAGAATCCGCAGAAGGACATGCCCGTCGGCATTCTCGGCTCGCTGGTGATTTGCACGATCCTGTACATTCTGGTGTCGGGACTGCTGACGGGAATGGTGCCTTATGCCGCTCTGAACGTTGCCGATCCGGTGGCCGTGGGCATCGACGCGGCCGGCGTGCGCTGGGGTTCGTTCCTGGTGAAGTTGGGCGCGATTGCGGGATTAGGCAGCGTGATGCTGGTGATGCTGCTGGGCCAGTCCCGCGTGTTCTTCTCCATGTCGCGCGATGGTTTGCTGCCGGCATGGGCAGGGAAGGTTCATACCAAGTTCCGCACGCCCTACATTTCTTCCATCACGGTGGGACTGTTTGTGGCGATCTTTGCCTCGGTGATCCCCATCGGAATTCTGGGCGAACTGGTGAGCATCGGGACCCTGCTGGCGTTCGTGATCGTATGCGCGGGTGTGTGGCTCTTGCGGGTACGGCGTCCGGAACTGCATAGGCCGTTCAAGACTCCGTGGGTCCCGGTGGTACCGATCCTGGGAATCCTGATTTCGTTTGCGCTGATGGCCAGCCTGCCGTTCGATACCTGGATTAGGCTGTTCGTCTGGCTCGTCATCGGCATGGTCATCTACTTCGGGTATGGCCGT
>Ga0335071_10004099_pt1 | contig 15251 bp, 9 predicted proteins | sample Lox_Sample_15_FD_206724 | JGI IMG/M metagenome (GOLD analysis project Ga0335071, IMG submission 206724) | Soil microbial communities from Loxahatchee National Wildlife Refuge, Florida, United States - Lox_Sample_1.5 | ecosystem: Environmental > Terrestrial > Soil > Wetlands | place: USA: Florida... | reverse complement strand
TTGGCAAGGCGCGCGAAAATTCCTGCGACCTGCGCAGCGGTCTTGCCTTCGCCGAGGATGACTTCCGGCATTCCAACCCGCAGCGCACGGTGGTGATCGACCTTGGCGAAGCCCAGGTCCTCGAACGGAAGGTGACGCAGCCGATCTAGCGCTTCATCGGGGGTCAACGAGCGTTTACGGACATCATGCAGAAGTTGGCGGATGGTTTCGGTGTTCAAGCAAAGCACTCGCACTCAAGTGTCAGCGTCACAACTCGGCTCAAGAATCGAGATCTAGCTTAGCATTGCAGACACAGGCTCGCTGAAACGTGTGATGTTGCGGAGGACTGAAGGCTGAAAGCTGACGGCTGAGAGCTGACAACTGCCTCATACGTGCGCCGCACGAACAATCGGACGAGAAACTGTCTTTAACTTCGAGATCACCGCACCGCAGACCTTGCGCGCTAGACCAGGTTCGTCCAGATGAGCCAGAAACAACCTGCGCAATCCGCTGGGAGCGATTTTGCCGGCAAGATACGCGTCATATATCTGGCTGCCGATGCGTTGACCGAAATCCGCCGCCAATGCTTCGAAGCTGCCGTTGTCGCTGCGCGCGGCGGCCTGCCCGATTTTATCCATCGCGGACCGCGTCAGAGCTGGCTGTTCCGACTGCGGAGCAGGACGCGACGGATAGAGAACGCGTGATCCGAAGTGAGCGATCGCGTGCTCGACCACCCTGGCATAAAAGCGGTCCAACGCGCGCTGCTCGTCTCCCACCGCATGTGCGGCGGCTTGTCCCACGCGCTGCGGCAATCCCTGGCATGCATGATGCAGAAACCGTGTTGCATCTTCAGCCGCGTGTATCATCTGGAACTCGCGGACATAAAACGCATTCACCTGCGGCAGATACGTGCTGCCGCAGTTTTCCACTCTCACCAGCATGTTGCGCAGCTCGTCTTCCGTCAGCCCTTTTCGCAACAGAAGGCGTCCCAACGTTGCGGCGGACGAGCCGCCGTAAACTTCAGGCATCAAATCGACCAGAAACTTGGGCTGCGTGCCGTTGTGCGAAGAATAGCGATTGATCTCGAGGAAGCTGGCGAGACTGTCAATCAGGTTGTAGATGGTCGGAGCATAGTCGGGACTCTCGTCGCACCGGCTCCACTGATCGAGGAACAGACGGTAGCTTTCGTACTTCTCCAGCGGAGTCGCATTGAAGACGCAGATGACCTCATCATTCACCCGCACGGCTTCGACCTTGTCCGACTGCTCTCCCGCTGCCTTCCAATAAAGCGAATCCACGTTCTGCAGCACCGTCAAAATCTTCGCGTCGGGGTTGGTCTTGCGTACGGCGCGCGGCAGATGCCCCGGAGCCATGTGCGACTCTCCAAAGAGAACGTAGACCACTGCCTCTGGATGACGCTGCCGTATTTCGGCGATTTTCAGCGCGGCATGCTGGTCGCGCGCGCCAATCTTGCGCAAGTCCTCCCGCGGCATGCAATCCAAGCCGTAAAGCGCTTCGGCGTTATCGCGCGCACTGACGAGCAGTTCGTAAAACGGAGCCCAGTCGTATCCCCAATCCAAGTCGAAGCGAATGCGCTGCCGCAATTCTGACTCATCGATCTCGCGCCGCCACCATTCATCCAGAATGTGCTGATCCCGTGCAAAGATCGTTTCCACTCCGAGTACCACCGGACGGCCACCGGCCAAAGCGCGCTGCTCGAGCAACGACGCCGCCGAGCGCTGGGATGTCGGCAGTGCATGATAGTCACCGATCAGAACGATGTCGGCTGCGCGCACCGCTGCCTGCATCTGCTCGCCGGTGAGCACCGACTCGTAAGAGCGGAATGACTGGTTGAATTCGCGGAGGTATTTTCGCCGGCCATGCGAATCCTGCGCGCGGATCTCGCGCTCCACCTCTTCCAGCGCATGCAGTTGAGCTGCGCTGCGTCGTAATCGCAAATTAGCCGTCGATGCCATGTATCAGTTGCGAACTCCTAACCGTCTTGACTTCTGCCTCTTCCGCTCCCTATGCTCCTCAGTTCGAGGCCACAGTGCCCAATCAGCCGCCGAAAAACCTTACCGTTGCCACCACCGGAGCGAGCGGCGCCATTTTTCTCAAGCACTTTCTTCTCGCGGTCGGACGCGACAGACGCGTCGAGACCGTGAACTTCATCGCCTCCGACAGCGCGCTCCGCGTACTAGCCGAAGAACTAAGCGTCAAGGGCCGCTCCAACCTTGTCGGCCGCATCCTCGGATTCCCCGGCGGTCAGTCCGCTCAAAAGATCCACGCTCAATCGAACGCCGACATCGGAGCCAACGTGGCCAGCGGTTCTTATCCCGCAGACGCCATGGTGGTCATCCCGTGCAGCGTGGGCACTCTGGCCCGCATTGCTAACGGCGTCGCAGCGCAACTGATCGAGCGCGCCGCCGATGTGACTCTGAAAGAGAAACGTCCCCTGGTGCTTTGTGTGCGCGAGACGCCCCTCAACAAGATCCACATCCGGAACATGTACCGGGCCGCTGATGCAGGGGCGACTATTTTTCCCCTGATCCCGGCCTTCTATTACCGTCCTGCCTCTTTAGATGAGATGGCGCGCGAATTTGCCTATCGCATCCTGGCTCATCTTGGCCTCCCACAGCCTCAGGCTTTTCGCTGGAAAGGCTGAAAGATCACAAACTTAGCTGCCTAAGGAAAATTCTGTCCCTTCATCAGGAACATCGACAGGTGGAGGGCAGGATTTCAGTGTAGAGAGCCGAAAGTGCAGGCGGCAGATATCCCCCGGACATGTCCCGCAGGAGTTCCCCGTTCCGCCTAGATTTCCAAAGCTGCAATTGCGGTGAGATGTCGTAGAATGCCGCACATTCTGCCGGGGAGATTTCATGAGTCGACGATTGTGCGGTCGCGCGGTCGTGTTGCTTGGATTGTTGAGCACCGCTGTAGGGCAGAATCCACTTGCTAGCGATCCGAAGGCCGCTAAAGCCGGCGAGTACGAGTTCCGTATCAACTGCGCGCTTTGTCACGGCCTCGGTGCGCGCGGCGGCGGCCGCGGCCCCGATCTCACGCGTGCTCAGAAGGAGCATGCACACTCCGATTCCGACATGTTCCAGATCATCAGCAATGGCATTCCAGGCACAGCAATGCCGGCGAACGGAACCAACGGACAGGGCGTAGGCATGACTGACACCGAGATTTGGCAGATCATCACTTACATCCGCAGCCTGGAAGTCAAAGCCTCGGCCAAGACTCAGGGCGATGCCGCACATGGCAAGGAGTTGTTTTACGGCGACGGGAACTGCTCGATGTGTCACATGGTCGAAGGCAAAGGCGGACGCTTCGGGCCGGATCTGACGGGAGTGGGCGGGTCGCGCACACGAGAAGCGATTATCGAATCGATTCGCAATCCGAGCCGCGCACTTGCTTGGGGATTGACGGAAGGCACCAAGGAATTCCCGCAAGAATACGAGAGCGTCACTGCCGTGACCGCCGACGGGAAAGAAATCAAGGGCGTCACGCTGAATGAAGACAGCTTCACCGTGCAGATCATGGATTCTGGCGAGAAGATACACCTACTTGAGAAAGACAAGCTCAAGTCCTTCCGCAAGAGCCGCGAGTCGGCGATGCCGCAGTACTCGACGGATGTTCTTGGCGACAAAGAAGTGGAGGACATTTTGGCGTACCTCGTCAGCGTGGGGGCAAAATGAGGAGCCAATGTCGTGCACAAGCTTATAACCGCGAAGATCGCAGAGAAAACCCGCAAAGGTCGCAAAGAACTTCTAGTCTCGTCCTGGGCGCGGTGCTCTGCGCCGTTCTTTACGCCGGAAGTGCTCACGCGCAGGTCACATTTGATCGCCTGCTCAACTCATCTAAAGAGCCGCAGAACTGGATGACTTACTCGGGAAGCTACTCCGGAAAGCGTTTCAGCGCGCTGGATCAAATCAACGGTGCGAATGCGCATAACCTGGTCGCGAAGTGGGTATACCAGACTGCCGCGACCGGCAAGTTAGAAACCTCTCCGCTGGCAGTCGATGGGATTCTTTACGCGACGGCTCAGGACGACCGCGCATTTGCGCTCGACGCGCGCACCGGACGTCCGATCTGGATGTATCAACGCCAATTGCCAGGCGATATTCGCCCCTGCTGTGGACGCGTCAACCGCGGACTCGCAATCCTCGGCGATAAAGTTTTTCTCGGAACTCTCGATGCGCATGTGATTGCGCTCGACGCCAAGACCGGCGCCGTCATATGGGACGTAACGGCAGCGGACTATCGCACCGGGCACAGCTTCACCGTCGCGCCGCTTGCGGTGAAGAACCTTATCATAATCGGAGTTTCTGGCGGAGAGTATGGCGTCCGCGGATTCATCGATGCTTACGACGCCGATACCGGCGCGCGCAAGTGGCGTTTCTATACCGTACCTGGGCCCGGCGAACCGGGCCACGATACCTGGGAAGGCGATTCCTGGAAAGTGGGCGGCGCGCCGGCCTGGAACACGGGAACTTACGATCCGCAGAGCAATCAGATCTTCTGGCCCACAGGCAATCCTGCTCCATCGAATCGGGGAGAGGGCCGCGCGGGCGACAACCTGTACAGCAATTGCCTGCTCGCGCTCAACGCGGATACGGGCAAGTTGAACTGGTATTTCCAATTCACCAAACACGACGAGCACGACTGGGATGCCACGCAGGTTCCGGTTCTGATCGAGGCGGCAGGAAAGAAGTTGATCGCGCAGGCCGATCGCAATGGCTACTTCTACGTGCTCGACCGGACAACGGGCAAACTGATCTCCGCCACCGTTTACGGCAAGACGACCTGGAGCGATTCCAAAGATGCCGAAGGCCGTCCGGTGGCAAACAAGCAGGCCTCACCGACTTTAGAGGGACATACAGTCTGTCCCGGCGCGCTGGGCACGACCAACTACATGCCTCCCGCCTACAATCCACAAACAGGGATGTTCTACGTAACGGCGCGCGACCAGTGCGACATCTTCAGCACCGCGCCTCAACTCTACGAACCGGGCCACGCGTTTTACGGCAGTGCCTACTTTCCTTCGGAAGAAGCGCGGCCGTATCTCGGATTCCTGAAGGCGATCGATCCGGCAAGCGGCGAAGTGAAGCAGAAATTCCAGCACACGTCACCCACCTGGTCGGGCGTTCTCGCAACGGCCGGAGACCTCGTCTTCAGCGGCGACGCGGAAGGAAACTTCATCGCCTTCGATGCCTCCTCTCTCAAACCGCTCTGGCATTTCCAGATGGGCGGCGCGGTGTATGCGGGCCCGATCGCATTCGCAATCGATGGCAAGGAATACGTCGCGATAGCCGCAGGCAGCGCGATTTACGCGTTCGGCCTGCCATAATCTCCCGGCCATGTCTGGTTCGCGAAGCACTTCAAAGCCCCTACCGAGCACCCGCAACTCTGGCTGAAGGTACACATACCCGTTCCAAACCTGAAAAAACATTAACGTCCCATTCACAGGTGATTAACACTGCTTTCGTATAACGGGCCTTCCGCCACTCATACCCCCGGGAGGTTCCCATGCGACTCGGACTATTCACCCGTTGGATCGCTTCCTCATTTCTGCTCCTGAGCATAGTTACTGCTCTATCTGCGCAGGAGCACCGTGGTGTGATTAGCGGCCGCGTCGTCGACCGTGCCGGAGCCGTGTTGCAGAGCGCTCGCGTTGAGGTCAAGCCGCTCGGAATCGTGACTTCGACCGATGCGCAGGGAGAGTTTTCAATTTCCGGCGTAGCCCCCGGAGACTACACGGTCGAGATCTCATACGTCGGCTTCTCCACATACACCAGCAAAGTGACTGTAGGGGCTGAAAAATTGGCGCGCGTGGATGCGCAATTGAACGTCGCCAGCAATCAGGAAGAGATTACGGTGACCGCGGAGCGCGTCCACGGGGAAGTGGAAGCGATCAACCGCGAGCGTGAGTCCGACAACATTCTCCAGGTGCTGCCTGTGGAAGTTATCACCAGCCTTCCGAATACGAATATCGCCGATGCGCTCGGCCGTATGCCCAGCGTCACCCTCGAGCGAGACGAAGGTGAAGGCAAGTACGTGCAGATTCGCGGCTTGGAGCCCCGCCTCAGCAACGTAACCATCAACGGAGTGAATGTTCCCTCTCCGGAAGGCGATGTCAGGCAAATCAAACTCGATGTGATTCCGGCGAATCTGGTGGAGTCTGTTGAAATTAACAAAACGCTCTCGCCGAACCAGGACGGAGACGCCATCGGAGGTTCGGTGAATCTGGTCACCAAGACAGCTGAGGAAAAGCCAACGCTTTACATCAACGGAATCGGCGGCTACACACCCATCATCGGCGGACGCTCTCTCACCGAAATCGACGGAACCATCGGCAAGCGCTTCGGTGCCAGCAAGAAGCTGGGGGTATTGTTCGGCAGCAGTTACGACTGGAACGGCCGCGGCATTGATGACGTTGAGCCATCCCTCGACGTCTTCAATGGCACACCGGTTGTGCCGAGCGTTGACCTTCGCGAGTATCGCTATTACCGCACCCGGTATGGGTTCACAGGAAATGTCGATTACAAGTTAGGCGAGATCTCCGGCCTTTATATCCGCGGCATCTACTCGCATTTCGACAACTTCGGAGACCGCTGGGTCTACAGCCCGTCAATAAACACGTTTGTCACACCCAATCAGGGAGACGTGGACGGAAGCGTCGATTTCAACGCGCAGATTCGGCGTCCCGTGGAAGTCATCGGCAGCCTCGAAGCGGGCGGCAAACACGTATTTACCAAGTGGACCCTCGCCTACAATGTTTCTGCGTCCCGCTCTGCTTCCGAGGATCACGGATATTCCAGCGCGAAGTTTGGCGGCCCTAGCGGGCCTGACCAGCCCCAGCCAATCGTATTCAATCTGGATTGGTCAAATCCCCACACGCCGAAGCTCATTCCACAGTCTGGTGGCAATAACCTGGTCAACATCTATGATCCGACCCTCTACTCGCTGTCCCACATGGACGTGAGCCGCACGTACAGCCCGCAAGTCAATCTTCAGACCGGTTTCTCGGCTTCCAGGAGCTACCACTTAGGAGGGCATTTCTCAACGTTCGAATTCGGTGCCAAGTTCCGTAACGCTCACAAGTTCGAGGATGCCACTGATCCTGTCTACGATTCGGTGAGCAATCCGTCGATGTCGCAGTTCGTCGGCAGTTTCACCAACGCTGATTACTACGATCATGCTTACACACTTGGACCGACGGTCGACTACGGCAAGATCAAGTCGTACTTCAACGCCAATCCGAATGACTTTACGCTCGATGTCACATCGACTGCGCAGAACTCCTCTCCCAACAACTACGACCTGATCGAACGTGTAACCTCCGGCTATTTGATGGATACGATTGACCTCGGGCGTCTGCATGTTGTGGGAGGAATTCGGTTCGAAGGCACAAACGAAAGTGTGCTGGGCAATAAGGTTCTTTTTGACGCTGGAGGGAATCTCTGCGGGACCGCGCAGGCCGATCCGACGGATCCAAACTGTGTGGGAGTTACGAATCCCGTTCTGCCGGTCAGCGTGAAATCTTCGTACGTCGATCCCCTACCGAGTGTACAAGTGCGTTACCAACTTCCTCACGATGCAGCGCTCCGCGCCGCTTATGGCCGGGGCATCGCTCGTCCGAACTACAATGACTTGCCGCCGTTCTTCAATTCACAGTTGAATAACAAGAATCAGATTGATGTCGGTAACCCCAATCTGAAACCGACGTACGCTAATAACTACGACTTGCTATACGAGCAGTACCTGAAGCCCGTGGGCCTGCTGCAGGCCGGGTTCTTTTACAAGCAGATCTCTGATCCCATCTACGAGGGCGTTAAATCCGCGATCACGACCAACCAGTACGGAGCCCAGTACAACGATGGAACGTGGTCTGTCACTCAGCCCATCAATGGAAAGAGCGCGCAGGTGTATGGTTTTGAGATCGCCTATCAGCAGCACCTGACGTTCCTTCCGGGGCCGATGGCCGGGATCGGGATCTTCGCGAACTACGGATACACGCACTCGACCACCGATGGAGTTCCCGGACGGTCGGACAAACCCGCGTTGTTGCGGCAAGCTCCGCATACCTGGAATATCAGTCCCACGTATGACCGAGGAAGGGTTTCCGCGCGCCTGGGCCTCTCGTACAACGCGGCCAACATCTTCCAGTACAACTACTCTGACGGCGCCGATCTCGGGATCAAAGGTCCGAATGGCGACGTATACCTCTATTCCCATCTGCAGGTCGACGCCCAGGCGCAGATCCGCATGTACCGCGGTCTACAGCTGGTCGTTGGTGGACTGAACCTTACCAACGAAGTTTTCGGTTTCTATCAGGGCAGCCCGCAGTATCCCATTCAGCGTGAGTACTACAAGCCGAGCTACATGTGCGGGTTGCGTTACACACTCTCGAACGAAGCCCGATGAGTTCTGAATCCCGCGAAAGATGTGTTTTCTGCGGGATTCAGGTAATTTTCAGACGCCCAGCGTAAAACCGAGACTGTACCCAGTCCCACCATCAGCGCTCGTCCGGAAAGGATTTGAATGAATAGCACCAGCAACGCAGCATGGGCTCCTGCTTCCTTGCATTCTCGTCGACAGCTCTGCTTCATCGCTTTCCTCGTACTTTGCGTTTCGATTCCGCTGGCCGCTGCCGGTCAGAGTGGCTACGCCATCCTCAAGAAGATTCCGATTCCCGGGCAGGGCGGATGGGATTACCTCGCCGTCGACGACGCCGCCCGGCGGCTATACGTTTCGCACGGAACACAAGTGGAAGTGCTCGACATCGACTCGCTGCAGATTGTCGGCAACGTGCCGAAAACGCCCGGTGTGCACGGAATCGCGATCGCGCCTGAACTCGGACGTGGCTTCGTCAGCAACGGTCAGGCAAATACGGTCACCATCTTCGATCTGAAGACGCTCAAACCGATCGGTGAGACTCCTACGGGACAGAAGCCCGACGCGATCATCTACGACCCTGCCACCTCCCGGGTGTTCGCCTTCAATGGCGGCGGCAACAGCGCCACCGCCATCGACGCAGCCTCAGGCAAGGTCGCGGGCACGATCGGCCTGGGAGGCGGGCCCGAATTAGCCGCCGCAGATGGCAAAGGCTTAGTTTTCAACAATCTCGAAGACGAGAGTCTCGTGCTCAAGATCAACTCGCGTGACTTGAAGGTAGAGCAGCGCTGGCCCACTGCGCCTTGCGCCTCGCCCAGCAGCATGGCCATGGACCGCGCCAACCGGCGCCTTTTCATCGGCTGCCGCAGCAAGGTCATGGCCGTCGTCGACGCCGACAGCGGCAAGGTGATCACGACGCTTCCAATCGGGGATCACGTGGATGCAACCGCTTTCGATTCGGAGACGAAACTGATCTTCAACTCGAATGGCGAGGGCACCGTCACCGTGATCCGTCAGGACGGTCCGGACAGCTACTCTGTCATCGACACTGTCAAGACTCTACCGCGCGCAAAGACCATGGCCCTGGACCCCAGGACGCATCGCCTCTTCCTCTCTACGGCCGAGAATGGCCAGTTTGAGGTGCTGGTCGTGGGAAAATAGAGTTCCGCATCTCAGTGGGGTCTTCGCTATGAATGGTCGAAGAACGATTATTGTGCGCACGTTGACTTTCTTGCTGGCCGCCGCAACGCTTTTTGGCTCGACCGGTTGTACAAAGAAGTCCAGCGCGCAGACGGCGACAACCGATCTGTCTCTCGACCTGAAAACTCCATTTCGGTTTGTGGTCTACGGAGACACGCGCTTCCACGATCCTACTGACACCGAGGCGGCGAACCCGGCGGCCCGGCGTGCGCTGGTCGAGGGCATTGCAGACTCCAATCCAGCATTCATCTGCTTCACCGGCGACATCGTCTACAACGGTAACGACGCCAGCGACTGGAAGGTATGGGATTCGGAAACGAGTATCTGGCGCGAGAAGAAGATTCCCATCTATCCCGCGCTGGGCAATCACGACCTGCATGGCAATGAGCAGACGGCTCTGGGCAACTACTTCCAGCGTTTTCCTGATTTGAAGAACAGCCGCTTCTATTCGGTCCACATCTCCAATCTGCTGATGCTGGTCATCGACAGTTCCCTGGACGAGACCAGCGGTCCGCAAGGAGATTGGCTCGCCAGCAAGCTCGATCATGTTCCGGCGGATGTGAATTTCGTCTTCATCATGGACCACCACCCGCCCTATACGAGTTCGTCTGATGAAAAGTTGTTGGGCGGCGGGCATTCGGCGCGACCCGGCGAGCAGGCACTCGCAAAGATGCTGGAGGAGAAGCAGACTCATGCTCCTTACCGCATCGTGTTCTTCTCTGGACACGTGCACAACTACGAACGGCACGAGCATGGCGGGGTTACGTACTTTGTTAGTGGCGGCGGCGGCGCTCACGCCTATCCCATCCCACGCGCTCCCGGCGACCTGTTCCAAAGCAAAGAAATCAACTACCACTACCTCGTGGTGGACGTAGACGGCCCGCAAATGAAAGTCACCATGAACCGTCTGCAACTTGAAGGCGGCAAGGCGAGCTGGACCACTCCGGATTCCGTGCAGATTTCTGTCCCCCCTGGGGTTGCGAAAGCGGCTCGCTGAGCCGCCTCCCGCGGGGTTTCTAGGCTGCGTGTTGTCTCCGTCGGTACTCCGAAATCGCCCGATTGACGTGGGATTTCGTTTTCGGTAATCTGCGCTTACACCGGAAAGGAGGTGGTCTGATGACAAGTTCTGAAGGCAGTAGTAGAAAGACCCATAGACCAGGTGAGGTGGCTGAGACTTAGAGCGGGGTTGCTCTAAGCGGGGCTTTCCGCGCGGAATTCGTAAGGACTGCGCGAAGGCTACAGCCCGCAAACTATCGGTGAGTAAGGATTGATTCCGCCCGGCTGGCAGGTCGAGCCGGGAGCCCGGAGTTGCCGAAGAGGCCACGTAGAGTGACCACCTCTTGGTAAATCCACAACAGTCCACCGGACGGCTCGCAGTGAAAGCTGCGGGCCGTTTGTTTTCTTTGCCCAATCGGTTCTTACAACTGGCGCAGTGCGGAGTTTGCTGCGTGGTATCCGCACATCCCGTGCACTCCTCCACCAGGCGGCGTCGAAGACGAGCACAGGTAAATGTTCGGCGCCGAGGTCGCATAGAGCTTCGCCGTGGGCCGGAACAGCATCTGGCGCAAATCGACGATGCCTCCGGAGATGTCGCCTCCGACCAGGTTCGAATTCATGCTCTCGAGCCGCGCCGGCGATAGCACATTGCGCGCCAGCACCGTATCGCGGAAACCGGGGGCAAAGCGCTCGATCTGGTTCTCAAGTCTCGGCAGCATATCGAAACCAGATCCGTTCGGAACATGGCAGTAGGCCCAGGCGGTGTGCTTTCCCGCGGGCGCGCGGGATGGATCAAACAGCGACGGCTGCGCCAGCAGCACAAACGGCCGCTCGGGATGTTCGCCGCGACGCACCGCCTTCTCCGAGGCCGCGATTTCTTCGAACATCCCACCCAGATGCACCGTTGCCGCACGGGCGCACTCCCGCGCCTTCCACGGAATGGCCGCATTCAGGGCGTAGTCCACTTTGAACACCCCCGGCCCATACCGAAATCTGCTCAGCTTGGATTTGTAGCTTTCTGAAAGCTGCCGGCCCGCGATGGAAACAAGTTGTCGCGGAGTGACATCGCAGAGAATCAACTCTGATGGCGGAAGTGCATCCACCGAATCGATACGCGAAGCTGTCCTCACCTGTCCGCCGAGCTTCGCCAATTCGCCGCACAGCGCATTCGTGATCGCTTGCGAGCCTCCGCGCGCGATCGGCCATCCGACAGCATGCGCGGATACTGCCAGCAGGATCCCGAATGCGCCACTCAACTGTTCGTCGAGCGGGAGAAACGAGTGGGCTGCAAGCCCGGCGAACAACGCCCGGGTACGAGGGCTCTTGAGCCGGCGGGCGATCACATCGGCCGGGAACAATGCATTCATGCCGAAACGTGCAAGCAACCACGGATGCCGCGGAACCCTCAGCACGGGACGAAGTACTTCCGGAGCGAACTCCCACCAGTGCCGCGCCAGCGTCTCCATCAGCGCGCGCCATGCCTGCCCATCGTTGCACAGCTCAGCCGCAGCAGCATCGATGTCCCGCTCCAGCACGATGGCTGTTCCATCGTCCAGCGGATGAGCCAGCGGTGCTGGGGAATGCACCCATTCAAGCCCGTGTTCGTGCAGCGGCAACGAAGAAAAGAACGGCGAGCCGACGCCGAGCGGGTACACCGCCGATCCGAAGTCGTGGACGAAGCCCAGCAGTGTCAGTTCCATGCTGCGCGCGGCCCCGCCGGGGATCTGCTCGGCTTCGAAGACTTCAGCCTGCAATCCCGCCTGCGCGAGCACGATCGCCGCTGCCAGCCCGTTAGGCCCCGATCCCACCACGTATGCTTTCAAGCTACCCATCGGTTCATCACTCAATCTATTCCCGCGGCGGCACGTCGGCCCGCTCAATCGCTCGTACGTCGCCCTGTGGCGTTTTCTCGACCGTGGGCGCGTACCGTCCGACCAGTTCTCGTCGCCACCACATCCCCGTCCTGCGCTTCTCTTCCATCGATGTGAACCAGTACTGCCAGAGCAAGGTGCGGATCTGGCGCGGCGGAGTCTCCGGAAAAGGATTGTCGCGAAATAGCGCAAGCACGTCTTTATCATTCGAGAGCAGGCGCACGATCGTGTTCGGCACTATCGGATACTCGCGCCACGACCCCAGCGAGGCGAACCACAAGTTCCAGTCGAAGCGCGGCTGATATGGAGCGTAAATGCGCGGCGCTTCGTTCAACTCCTGTGGTTTGTAGCGGAAATGGTAAGGCTTCCAGTTCTGCCCGTCATCGGACCCCTGGAACTCAATTTCGTATCGACCGCGCGTCATCACAGCAAAAAGCCCGTAGCGGTTCGCGATCCGGAATGGCTCCAGCGCCGCCGCCGGAAAGCCCGGGAGACGATACGTGGCCAGCATCTCAGCCGTGGTCGCGTAGAAGATCCAGGACAGCATGATCGCACTGACCGTCAATCCTACAGTCCGCCAGGCCCGGACGAACTTCGCGCCCCACGCTGGAACGGGACGCGCCGTTGACTCGGCTCCGCTGCTCCTCCATTTTGCCGCAACGAATCTGTCAAGAAAGCGGTCATCCAGCAGAAGCACTCCCAGCGCGAGCACAAGATAGTTGAGGAACGTGTAATTGGCCGTCAAGATCACGCCGATTTCCCACGGCGTCACGATGAAGAAGCACACGGTCCGCCAGCGCCGCGGCAGCAGAAACATCCACACGATTCCAAGTTCCATCACCAGCGTCGCCGCTACAGTGCTGGCGTGAAACCAATGTGGCAGATGCTGCGCATACCAGCCGATCCATGTCGGTAACGGGCCGTTCTGGTAGTACTCGTCCATGGCGGTGAAGTTGCGCCATTCGATATCCCCGCTCAGGATCTTCGCCATCCCCGATTCGAAATAGATCCGGAACCATTCCCACTGAAGCAGAAAATGACTCGCCCGCGAAGCCGGATGCGACGATCCCAATCCCGGCCGCAACCCGGGCGGAGCAAAAAACATGGAAATGAATCCAGCCTCCAGCAACATTCCGTCCGATTGATAGCTCGAAAAATCCTGCGCCGCACTTATGAACGACAGAAAGCAAACGAAGCAAATCGCCAGCATCCCCCGAGGCCACAGGTTCAAGAACAACAGAACGGACGCGATCATTCCAGTCCAGCACAAGGCCATCAGCATCCCGCTCCCGCTTGAAAACCAGAGCAGGGTGGGCGCGTACCACAGACGCTCCCAATGTCCCATGGCTTGCGCGACGGCCTGAAGGTAAGGTCCTGCGGGCAGAATCCCCTCCGGCCCAATCAACCCCTTGATCTGAAGAACCAGCGAGAAGAAGGCCGAAAAGTAAATCGCTCCGAGAGCGCGTAAGAAGAGCCAGCGTGCGATGAGGCGCCCGTCGTTTGCTTCGACGGGAGCACACAGCCAGCGCACGATCCTGCGAGGCTCCCAGCCCATGGCAACGTCATTATATGGAGAACTGAATACTGGGAGTCCTGCAGGCCGCGGCGAAGTACTTCGCAATCGCGCGCCCTCTGTTGCGTTCACCCCATCCGTTATCCGTGGCTGGAGCGAATGTTTCTGGGATGCTGATGACGCCTTGGCTGAATGTTGCCGCTGGCCAGCAACGCCCACAGCCGGAATACACGTACCGCCGAAACTGCAGCGGTTCGCATGATCGCGGCTTGCCACCTTCCAGCAGGAGTTGAGGAGAACGCTGGAATCTGTAGGGTACCTTGTCCGAGTTCCTGCCGATGCAGTTCGCTATAAAGTTCAAGGAAGGCGGCGGTTACTTGCTCCCAACGATATCGTTGAGCGGTGTCTAAAGCTTTTTTCACCTTTTCCGCTGCTAACGCGGGATTCGCCGTCACTTCTTCAATTGCCGCTGTGAAATGGTCCACATCGGCCGGGACTATCCATGCATTCTCCCCATTTGCAAACGAGGTGACGCCGCCTGTATCAGGCGCAACCAGTGGAACTCCTGAAGCCATCGCTTCCAGCGGAGCAATTCCAAAAGGCTCGCGCGGATTGGGGTGCACAAAGATATCGGCGTTTGCGTAGATGTCCGCAAGAATGTTTCGATCGCGAATGTGGCCGAAGAAAAAAGCTCGCCCCAGTAACGCCGACTCGTATTTGCTTTGCCAGAATTTGCGCTGGATGCCATCTCCGACGACGAGCAGGCGGTAGTCGCGCCTTCCGCCTTTCGCGAGGCGCGCAACCAGATCGGACAGCAGGTTGAGATTCTTTTCCGGCACGAGCCGCCCCACATACAGCAACAGGACTGCGTCGTCACAAGCGCCGAAATTCTGCAAAAGCCGCCGCCGGTGCTCCGCATTCCGCCGCTGCGGGGAGAGGTGATCCATGTCCACACCCATGGGCCTGATCCAGACTCCTCTCGGAACTAGATGTCCCTCGCCAGCCGAGCGCAACTCAGCCGCGGTGTATTCGGAATTGGCGATGTGATGATCGAAGAAGGGGAGATACACCCATTTCATGTATGCAGCACATAACGCCGGTGCGAAGGGCAGCGATCTTAGATAGGCGCGCACATTATCGTCCATGCGCTCCTGGCTCAGTCCGGCGACTACTGGCCGGGATTCCAAGGACGGGATCAGTCCATTGCGTATGAGGGCGCCGAGATAATTCAAGGTGTACTTATCGCAGATCTCGATGAGGTCAGGCCGCTCAGTAGTCAGAATGTTCTGCAG
>Ga0335071_10004098_pt1 | contig 15251 bp, 10 predicted proteins | sample Lox_Sample_15_FD_206724 | JGI IMG/M metagenome (GOLD analysis project Ga0335071, IMG submission 206724) | Soil microbial communities from Loxahatchee National Wildlife Refuge, Florida, United States - Lox_Sample_1.5 | ecosystem: Environmental > Terrestrial > Soil > Wetlands | place: USA... | reverse complement strand
GCGGCGGCATCCCGCAGAAGAACGCCGTGCTCAACCAGGTCTACGCCAACGTGATGGGCAAGCCCATCCTCGTTCCTAAAGGCGAAGTGACCAGCCTCGGTTCTGCTATCTTCGCGTTCATGGCCGCCGGCGCCTTCCGCACCATCGAAGAAGCACAGGACCGCCTCTGCCCCGGCTTCAACGTAATCGACCCGCGGCCCGCCGAGTCCGAAACTTCCGCCCGGCTTTTTCACCTCTACCGAACGCTATACTTTGCCTTCGGCGAAGGGCAGGAGCTGCCCGAGCTTCGCCGCATCGCCGCCGCCTCCCGAGGAGCCAAACATGCTTGAAGCCGTGCGCGCCGAAGTCCTGGAGGCCAACCTCGAGCTGGTCCGCCGCGGCCTGGTCATCTACACCTTCGGCAACGCCAGCGCCGTCGACCGCGCCACCGGCCTCTGCGTGATCAAACCCAGCGGCGTGCCGTATGAAAACATGACCGCCGCCGACATGGTGATCACGGATCTTCAAGGCAACCTCGTCGAAGGCAAGCTCCGCCCCTCGAGCGACCTTCCCACCCACGTCGCCCTCTATCGCGCCTACCCGTCGATCGGCGGTGTCGTCCACACCCACTCCCGCCATGCGACCGCCTGGGCGCAGGCGCAGCGCGAGATCCCCTGTTTCGGCACCACCCACGCCGACTACTTCCACGGCCCCATCCCCGTCACAGGGCCCCTTACCCCCGAAGAGATCGAAGGCGACTACGAAGGCAACACCGGCGCCGCGATCATCCGCCGCCTCGGCAACCTGGACCCGCTGGCCTGCCCCGGATGCCTGGTGTCCGGCCACGCGCCCTTTACCTGGGGCGCCACTGTGGCCAAAGCCGCCCAGATGGCGGTGATCGTCGAAGAGATCGCGGCCATGGCCTGGGAAACCGTCACCATCAACCCGAACGCCACCCCCATCCACGAAGCCCAGCGCGACAAGCACCACTTCCGCAAACACGGCCCTGGAGCGTACTACGGCCAAAAATAGCCATCATCGTAACTCAATTTTCACCGCTCAAGGTGCTATCCTCTCACGATAGGAGAAATATTGCATGCTTCGAACGACCGCTTTTCGACGGCATGCCGCCGCGTCCTTGTTGACCACGGGGCTGCTCTTAAGTAGTTTGTTCTTCCCGAATTTCGCACACGCCCAGCTCGCCGGATCGGCTACGATCACCGGCACGGTGACCGACGCGACCGGAGCCGTAGTGCCCGGCGCCGACCTCACCATTCGTAACACCGACACCCGGATCGAAAGAAAGACCCAAACCAGCGACGCCGGCATTTACAGCGCAGCGTTCCTGCCTCCGGGCCACTACGAGGTTCAGGTGAGCAAGACCGGGTTCGCGGCTGTTCTGCGCAAGGACCTCACCCTCCAGGTCGGCCAGATTCTGGAGATCAATCTTTCGCTGGCCGTTCAAGCCGCTCAGCAGCAAGTTACCGTGACCACCGAGGCGCCCGTCGTGGACGCCGAAAAGACCGAGGTATCGCAGGTCGTGAGCGAACACGCCGTGGGCAACCTCCCCATCGCCGGCCGCCGCTGGGACAGCTTCGTGCTGCTCACTCCCAACGTCACCACCGACGGCACCAGCGGCCTGGTTTCCTACCGCGGCATCTCCGGTCTCTACAATTCGAACACCGTCGATGGCGCCAACAACAACCAGGCGTTCTTCTCCGAAGCCCGCGGGCGGGCCAATAGCGGCGCCTACGTCTACAGCATGGACTCCATCAAGGAATACCAGGTGAGCGCCAGCAATTTCAGCGCCGAGCTCGGCCAGGCCGCCGGCGGCGTCGTCAACGCCGTCACCAAGTCCGGCACCAACGATTTCCACGGCGACCTCTTCTACTACCTGCGCTACCCGACCTGGAACGCGCTCGATTCCTACCCCAAGTCGCGCGGCACCTATAGCCAGCCCATCCACCAGTGGCAGCAGTTCGGCGGCAGCGGCGGCGGCCCCATCGTCAAGGACAAGCTGTTCTTCTTCTTCACCTACGATGGCTCGCGCAAAGTCAACCCCGTCACCTATACCAGCAACGTCTATAGTTCTACCGTCTCGGCCCTCCCGTGTCCGTCCCAGGTGACTTCCTCGCAGTGCGCCGCGGCCAATGCCTTCCTCTTCGGCCAGCAGGGCACCTTCCCGCGCGCCACCAATCAGGACGTCGGTTTCGGCCGGCTGGATTACCAGGTAACCTCGAATAACCACGTGAGCGCCGCGTTCGATTTCATGAACTATCGCGCGCCCAATGCCTACCAAACCTCGCCTTCATACAACAACGGCTCGGTGACCACCAACGGAAGCTACGTCTTCCACGAGCGCATCTTCGTCGCCAACTGGGATTCCACCATCTCCAGTTCCGCGGTCAACAATCTCCGCTTCCAGTGGGGCCGTGACCTGGAAGTGGCCGGCTCCAACGCGCCCGCGCCCTACATCAACGTCGGCGGCTCCGGCGGCAGCTCCAACCTCATGTTTTACGGCGAAAACTACGCCCTGCCGCGCACCGCCGAACCCGACGAGCACCGCGTGCAGATCTCCGATACGCTGTCCAAGCTGCATGGCCGCCACACCATGAAGGCCGGCGTGGACTTCAACATCATCCACGAAGTCATGATCAACCTGTACAACGGCACCGGCCAGTACAGCTATAGCGGCACCGCGCAGGCCGCCTTCAACAACTGGGTGCTCGACGCCTACGGCATCAACATCGGCGACGGTCTGACCGGCAAGCACTACAGCACCTTTACGCAGGTCAACGATCCCATCACCCACGTCGGCAAGGACGACTTCTACAACAACGATTACGCCGCGTTCTTCGAAGACAACTGGAAGGCGAGTTCCAAGCTGACCCTCAACATGGGATTGCGTTACGACGTCACCACCATCCCGCAGCCGCCGCAGCCCAACACGCTGACGCCGCTCACCACCTACTACACCTCCACCATCAACATCCCCAAGGATCAGTTCGCGCCTCGCTTCGGCGCTGCCCTGCAATTGACGCCCAAAACCGTGCTCCGCGCGGGCTACGGCATTTTCTACGCCAAGAGCACCAACAGCACCTACTACGCCACCCGCGTGGAGAACGGCGTCTATCAGCAGACCTTCACCTGCACGCCCTCCGGCGTCACGGCGTGCCCCACATTGACGTTCCCCAACGTCATCTGGACGCCGCCAGGCCCGCCGATGGCCGCGCCTTTCGCCGGCGCGCTGACTCCGCAGGTAGTCACCTTCACCCCGCCGTCGGCCACGCAGCTCACTCGCGGCCAAGTGCCCGATTGGGTCAATCCGCGAACCCACCAGGGCCAGGTGACCTTCGAGCGCCAACTGCCCGGGTCCTTCAGCGCTTCGGTCGCGTATGTCGTGACTCGCGGCCTGCACCTGCCGATCTTTGTCGATGCCAACTTGGCTCCTTCGACCACCACCAAGAGCTATGACATCCTGAATTCGGCCGGCCAGACTACGCAGACCTATACCGTGCCCTTCTACACCGCCCGCATCGACACCGCTACCGGCGGCATCTTCGTCGGCTACAGCGACGTCAATTCCTGGTACAACTCTATGGTCGTTACCCTGCGTCACCCCATGCGCCACGGCCTCGAGTTCACCATCAATTACACGTTGAGCAAGGCAGTGGACGGCGCCCAGGTGGCCGGTTCCGGCGGCACCTTCAACGGCACCGATTACCCCATCGATCCCCGGAATCGCAAGCTCGAGTACGCGCTCTCCGATCTCGATCAGCGCCAGCGCTTCGTGGCCAACGCCGTCTGGATGCCCTCCGCGCGCGGCGTCTCCAACCACGCGGCCCGCATGATCCTCGATGGCTGGGCGTTCTCTACCATCGTGACCATGTCCACCGGCCAGCCCGTGACCCCCTACATCACCGGCGCTCCCAGCCCGCTCGATGGCGGCGTCACCGGCGGCGTCAGCTACGCCGGCCCGACGCAGGGCCGCGCCGGCTGGCTGCCCCGCAACGCCAACACCGCCCCCGGCTTCCACAACGTGGACTTCCGCATCGGGCGCCAGTTCTCGTTCACCGAGCGTCTGAAGCTGGCGCTCATCGGCGAGGCCTTCAACCTGTTCAACCATACGAACGTGTCCGGCGTGAACAACACCGCGTTCGCCTATTCGGCGCCCGGTTCCGGCGTTTGCGCGGGCCACACCAACGCGTGCTTCAGCCCCAACGCCACCTACCTGGCCCCGACTTCCACCAGTAACCTGCTCTGGGGTCCCCGGCAGTTGCAGTTGTCGGCGCGCCTGACGTTCTGATGATCTGCCTCACTCTCGCCTCGTGTGCCGGCGCGCCGACCCTGTCAGCCGCGCCGGCGCTCCAGGTGCCGCTCAGAGCGCACGAAGGCACGGTGCTCGTAGTGCGCCAGGGACTATAATCGGCGGAGGAGAAAACCGCCGATGAAGCCGCTCACTCTCGTCCTGCTCGTCTCCGCGGCGCCCGCTCTATGGTGCGCCCCTGCAAACGACAAGCCGCTGCTACTCCGGCATCCCACCATCAGCCGGACACAGATTGTCTTCAGCTTTGCCAACGACCTGTGGAGCGTCAGCCGCGAAGGCGGCGAGGCCGTCCGGCTCACGACAGGACCGGGCGTGGAGACGGATCCGATTTTCTCGCCCGATGGAAGCCAGATCGCCTTCACCGGCGAGTACGACGGCAACGTGGACGTCTTCGTGATCCCGGCCTCCGGCGGCACGCCCAGGCGGCTCACCTATCACCCGGCGCCCGATCGTGCGGTGGGATGGACGCCCGACGGCAGGCAGGTGCTCTTCACCTCGGGCCGCACCAGCTACTCGAATTTCAGCCGGTTGTTCACGGTTCCCGTCGAAGGCGGCTTCGAAACCCAGGTGCCTCTCGACCGCGCGGTGACCGGCTCCTACTCGCCCGACGGCGCGAAACTCGCATACGTGCCCACCGACCAGTGGCAGCGCGCCTGGAAGCGGTATCGCGGCGGGCAGACCACGCCGATCTGGATCGCCACCCTTTCCGATTCCGGCATCGTCAAGATCCCGCGCAACAACTCCAACGACTCGAATCCGATGTGGGTCGGCGATACGGTCTACTTTCTGTCCGACCGCAACGGCCCCGTGTCCCTGTTCGCTTACGACACGAAATCGAAGCAGGTCACCGAGGTGGTGAAGAACGACGGCCTGGACTTCAAGTCCGCATCCGCCGGTCCGGACGCCATAGTCTACGAACAGTTCGGCGCGCTCCACGTTTACGATCTGAAATCGCGCAAGACGCGCGCGGTGGACGTGCGTCTGACCGGCGACATCACCGAGATCCGGCCGCACTTCCGCAAGTTCACGCCCAACGAGATTCGCGCCGCCGGTGTTTCGCCGACCGGCGCACGCGCCCTGTTCGTGGCTCACGGCGAGATCTTCACGGTGCCCGCGGAAAAGGGCGATATTCGCAACCTCACGAACACGGTTGCCGCCGAGGAGCGCGACCCGGCGTGGTCGCCGGACGGCAAGTCGATCGCGTACTTCTCCGATGCCTCCGGCGAATACCAGTTGGAGATTCGCGATCAGAACGGCCTCGGCGAGGTGCGCAAGATCGGCCTCGGAACGCCGCCGGTCTTTCCCCACTCGCCGCAGTGGTCGCCGGATGGCAAGAAGATCGCCTACACCGATCACCGGCTGAATGTGTGCTACATCGACCTGGAAAAGCGCACTCCGGTGCGCATCGACACCGACACCTACGCCGGACCGCAGGCGCTGAATCCCGCATGGTCGCCGGACAGCAAATGGATCGCCTACACCAAAAAGCTCAAGAGCCATCTGCACGCGGTGTTCGTGTACTCGGTGGAGCAGGATAAGACGTTCCAGATCACGGACGGCATGAGCGATGCCGCCAACGCGGTGTTCGACAAGGAAGGCAAGTACCTGTACTTCACCGCCAGCACCGATGCGGCATTGAGCTCTGGCTGGCTCGACATGTCGAGTATCCAGCGGCCGTTGACCCGCAGCGTGTACGTGGTAGTCCTGGCCAAGGACCTTCCCTCGCCGCTGGCGCCGGAAAGCGATGAAGAACCGCCTCCCCCGGATACCACCAAGAAGCCCGAAGATGCCGCGAAGAAGGAGGTAGCGGTCAAGATCGATCTCGACAACATCGGCCAGCGGATTCTCGCGCTGCCCATTCCCGCGCGCAACTACGTGTCCATGGCGGCAGGCAAGACGGGCATCCTGTTTCTGATGGAAGCACCGATGGTGGACTCGATGCAGCCCGGGCCCGGCGAGGGTCTCGCGCTGCAGATGTTCGACCTGAAGACCCGCAAGACGGAGAAGATTCGCGACGGCATCAACGGCTGCACCGTGTCGGCGAACGGGGAGAAGATGCTCTGTCGCCAGGGACAGCAGTACTTCATCAGCGCGGCCGGGAAGCAGCCGCCCACGCCGCCCGCTAATGGTCAGGGGGGCCCGCTCAAGCTGGACACCATGGAAGCCTGGGTGGATCCGCGGGCCGAATGGGAGCACATGTATCACCAGGTCTGGCGCGATGAACGGGACTTCTTCTACGATCCCGGCCTCCACGGGCTCAACCGCGAAACCATCGAGAAGAAGTACGAGCCGTACCTGGCCAATATTTCGAGCCGCGACGATCTCAACTACCTGTTTGAGGAGATGCTCGGCGAAATGACCGTGGGACACATGTTCGTCGGCGGAGGCGACAGGCCCGAAGTCAAACGCACCCAGTGCGGCCTGCTCGGCGCCGATTATACGGTCGAAAACGGCCGCTACCGCTTCGCCAAGGTGTACAACGGCGAGAACTGGAACCCCAGCCTGAAAGCGCCGCTCACACAGCCTGGCGTCAACGTGGTGGCGGGCGAGTACCTGATTTCGGTGCAGGGTCGGGACGTTCGTCCGCCGGCGAACCTCTACAGCTTCTTCGAGGAGACCGCGGGCAAGTCCATCGTGATCCGTGTAGGCACGGATCCCTCGGGTGCCAACGCGCGCCAGGTGACCGTAGTCCCGGTAGCCAGCGAGACCGGCCTGCGCAACCTCGCATGGATCGAAGACAACCGGCGCAAGGTGGATCAACTGACCGGGGGCCGCGTGGGATATGTCTACCTGCCCAATACCGCCGGCGGCGGCTACTCCAATTTCAACCGCTATTTCTTCAGCCAGGTGAGTAAGGAGGCCGTGATCATCGATGAACGCTTCAACGGCGGCGGCTCCATCGCAGACTACGTGATCGATTATCTGCGCAGGCCGCTGATGGGGCGCTTCACCATGCGGGAGGGCCAGGACATCACGGTTCCCATGGAAGGCATCTTCGGACCGAAAGTGATGATCGTCAATGAAATGGCCGGTTCCGGCGGCGATGCCATGCCGTGGCTGTTCCGCAAGTCGGGATTGGGTCCGCTGGTCGGGATGCGAACCTGGGGCGGCCTGGTGGGCCACTACACCGGCCCGGGCGACTTGATCGACGGCGGGAATGTCGGCACGCCCAACCTCGCCTTCTACAACTTGGAAGGGGCCTGGGACGTGGAGAACCACGGCGTCTCACCTGATCACGAGGTGGAGATGAATCCGAAACTTGTACGCGAAGGCCACGATCCGCAGCTTGAGAAGGCCGTCGATGTGGCGATGGAGCAGCTAAAGAAAAATCCCGTGAACTACGGCACCCGGCCGAGTTATCCGGATTACCAGAAGAAGAGCACGCGGCAATAGCGCCTTTAGAAATTGATGCCGATGCCGAACATCGGAGTGACCTGGTGGAAGATGCCGCGCGCCGTGGCGTTGGCGACCGGGCTGAAGAGCTTGTCCGGGAACGCCGTAATGTAGTCGCGCAGATCGCCCCGCAGCGTGACGTGCTGCTGAATCCGGAAGCGCACGCCGCCACCGAAGTCGAACACGGGCTTCCACTGGCTCAGGCTGGTGAGCCCTGCGATCTTGGGCAGGGGCTGCGGCACCGGCGTGGGGCCGGTCGTATCGTAGTACTTGCCGCCAAGCCCTCCGGCCACGTACGGGCGGAATCGGCTCTCGCGCGGCTTGAAGTGGATCAGGACGTCGTAGGTGATGGAGTGTGACTGCGCCTGCACGGTACCGGTGGTCGAGCCGGACGTGAGGAATGAATCGCCATCGTGGTAGACGTACCGGACCTCGCCGGAGAAGTGCTCGAAGAGGTCTTCCAGAGCGTAGCCCGTCACCACGAAGCGATTGCGGATGCCGGCATCGGCGGTGCCGCCCGACGAGATGATGCTCCCGTTGTGGTAGACACCGTAGCCGAGGCCGCCACCGATTTCCCAGTTCTGCTGCGCTGCGCACGCAGCGACGATCAATAAGCCAACCGCAAGTTTGGAACTCACACTTGCAGTAAACAACACTCCGCTTGCCCGTGCAAGGACACTTGCCAAAGGTTAATACGGTTCAGGATGCACGGTCACGTCGGCGCCGGGCACGATTTGACGGATCACGCCCTCGATAGTTTCGGTGAGGGCGTGCGCTTCGAATAAAGTCTGATTGCCGTCCACCAGCACGTGGAGATCGATGAAGGCCACTGGCCCGGAATAGCGGACGCGAATGGCGTGGCAGTTCTGTACTCCGGGTACAGCCTGCACCGCGGCGAGGATGCGCTCCTCCATGCCTGCGGGCGCGGTGTCCACCAGTGCGTCGATGGTGCGGCGGCCGAGCTGCCAGCTCACCCAGATAACCAGGGCGCACACGCCCAGAGCGGCGATCGCATCGGCTTCGCGCAGCCAGGCAAGCGCGGGAAACCACTCGCCGGTCTTGACGCAGATCAGCCCGAGGATTACTACCGAGGAACTCCAGATGTCCGTCTGGAAATGCAGGGCGTCAGCCTCCAGGGCCTGGCTATTGTACTTCTTCGCGGTGCGCGCCAGTACTCGTGAACGCGACACGTCGATGGCGATGGAGGTGATCATGACGACGAACGACCAGATGGTCACCTCGACATCCACCCTATGGTATTGGAGGCGCCGGACGGCTTCCCAGACGATCCAGGCGCAGGTCAGGAGCAGGAGCAAAGTCTCGGCAAGCGCCGAGAGGTTCTCCACTTTGCCGTGGCCGTAGAGGTGCTCGCTGTCGGGCGGGCGGCCGGAGATACGGACGGCGAGCCAGGTCATAGCGGCGGCGACAAGGTCGAGCCCGGAGTGCGCGGCTTCGGCCAGGATTCCCAAGCTGCCGGTGAGGATGCCCACCACGATCTTGAACGTTGTGAGCGCAATCGCCGCTAGGAGCGAGGTCAGCGCGGCCGACTGCTTCTCGCGTTCATCGATCACCTGGATGTCAGGCACTATCTCGAATTTACCGCACCGCTCCCGCGATCGACCGCAGGATGCCATCGGGCCCGGCAACACTGCGCGCGGCGAGCTCGGCGGCGCGAGCTTCGGTATCGGCCACGGCATAGACCCGCAGCTCGTCGGCGTTGCCGGACGGGCGGAAGTGCAGGACGTCGCCGGTGGTGAACGTGATGCGCACGCCATCGGTGAAGTCCATGGCAGCGATGGATCCCAGCGACAGGTCGGCGGGAATGAGGCTCTGAAGCTCGGCACGGATGGGAGCGGGATCCGTACCGGGAACGGGAGTGAAGCGCTGTACCATGCGCCTGCCGAGTTGCTGCGGGAAATCGGGCAGCAGCGCGGCGTGGCTGAAGCGCTGGGGAAGGCCCGCGAACAACTCGGGCAGCGTACGGCCGCGCTCGCGGGCAGCGAACAGCACGCAGAGCAGGGGCAAGACCGCATCGCGGGTGGCGAGCGCCTTCAGAACGCGGCCTTCGCGTTCGATATCGCTGCCGGTGAGGAAACCGCCGTTGGCTTCCCAACCGCAGACGCGTCTCCGGCCTTTATCCCGGGCTTTGTTCATGCCGGCGATAACGTAGGGCGATCCGATGCGCGTCTTGGGCTCCAGAACTCGAGCCAGGCTGCCCCGGTCGATGGCGTCATTGCAGCTAATCGGAACGACCACGGCGTCGGCACCCAGATGCTCCGCGGTAATCATCCCGAGTAAGTCTCCCGCAAAGAATCTCACTTTGCCGCCGGTGACCGCGAGTAGAAGCGGGCGGTCGCTGTCGCCATCGGTGGACACTACGGCCGAGACCGGGCCGTGGCTGGCCGTCGCCTCGTCTACCAGGGCCTGGATGTTGGCAAGATGCGCGGCATTGATGTTTTCGGTGTCGATGGGAACGAAGTTCTCGCTGCGGCCGGCGGTGACCACATGCGCGCCGAAGCGAGCCAGCAGTTCGGCGAGCAGATCGCGGCCGACCGCCGAATGCTGATAGACCAGGACGCTCAGGCCCTCCAGGGACATGTGTCCGAAGAAATCCAGATACCGGGCGAGGTAAGCCTGTCCACCTGCAGGTCTGGCCGGGGGCAGATCCTGGTGGCCGGCCTTGAACAGGCCGTCGGGGCTGAATTTGGAATTGGCGAGGTCTTCGCCGCCGAGCCTCTCGCGCACGCTCTGGACGGAGACGGTTATAGGAGCCTCCTGTTCCTTGAGTAACTCACCGGCTGAAGTATTCAGCTTGTATCCGTTGCGATTGAACGGGATGTGGCTTCCGGTGACCATGATGCTGCCCTTGCCCCGGCTCAGAGCGAAGCAAGTCAGCGCGGGGGTTGGGATGGCGCCCAGGTTGACCGGCTTCAGGCCGGCGTCGCGGATGGCGGTCACGACGGCCTGGCAGATTTCGCCTCGCTGGGGTGTGCCGGCGACGAAGTTCGTGGAGCTGGGGCGCAGGTCGTACGCGAAGTAGAATTCATCGCCGGCGACGAGGCCGCCCTGTCCCGGGGGAAGCCGCAAGAGGTACTCCAGCTCACCGAGAACATTGGTGTAGATTTCGAGCTGGCTCAGGTGGACGACTTCTCCGCGTCGTCCACTGGTGCCGAAACCGAGCGGCTTGGGTTCGTAGGCAAGATTCGCGGCGAGGCTGCTCATCGAGCTCTACCGGCCCTCCAGTGCCCGAGAGACCAGTGCCTGTGCCTCGTGCTGGAGCGCCTTCAGGTGTTCGATACCGGCGAGGCTTTCGGCGTAGAGCTTGTAGACGTTCTCGGTTCCGGAGGGACGGGCCGCGAACCAGCCGCGCGACGTCACGACTTTCAATCCGCCGATGGGCGCGTCGTTGCCGGGAGCCTTGGTAAGCATGGCGACGATCGGATCGCCGGCGAGTTCTTTCGCCGTGACCTGTTCGGGCGACAGTTTGGCCAGCTTCGCCTTTTGCTCCGGAGTGGCCGGCGCATCGATACGCTCGTAGACCGGAGCGCCGAACTGCTCGGTCAGCTTCTTGTAGACCACGCCCGCATCGGATCCCGTGCGCGCCAGAATCTCCGCCGAGAGCAGGCCGAGAATGATGCCGTCCTTGTCGGTGGTCCAGACCGAGCCGTCGCGGCGAAGGAAGCTGGCGCCGGCACTCTCTTCGCCGCCGAAGCCCAATCCGCCATCGAGCAGGCCGGGGACAAACCACTTGAACCCCACCGGGACTTCCACCAGGCGGCGCCCGAGGTGAGCGGCCACGCGGTCGATCGTGAGGCTGGACACGAGCGTTTTGCCGACGCCCGCGTCGCTGCTCCAGCCCGGCCTGTTGGTGTAGAGGTACGAGATGGCGACGGCCAGATAGTGATTCGGATTGAGGAGCCCGGCGGAATGCGTGACTATGCCATGACGATCGTGATCCGTATCGCAGGCAAAGGCGACGTCGAATTTGTCCTTCAGCGCGATCAGGCCCGCCATGGCGTGGGGCGAGGAGCAATCCATGCGGATTTTGCCGTCCCAATCGACGGTCATGAAGCGGAAGGTCGGGTCGACGTGATCGTGCTGGATGGTGAGATTGAGCCGATACTTATCGGCGATGCGCGCCCAGTAGGCCACGCCGGCGCCACCGAGCGGATCGGCGCAGAGCTCGAGGCGGGCGTCGCGGATGGCGTCCATGTCGACGACGCTGGCGAGGTCGTTGACATAGTTTGAAACGTAGTCGTAACGGTGTGCCTTGCCGTGCACCGCGGGGCGCTGGAGCTGTTTGTCGCCCAGGAGCGCGTTGGCGCGATTCTGGATCCACTGCGTCGCGCTGGTATCGGCCGGGCCGCCATCGGGCGGATTGTATTTGAAGCCGCCATCCTCCGGTGGATTGTGTGACGGCGTGATTACGATTCCGTCGGCGAGTTCCGTGGTGCGGTGGCGGTTGTAGGTCAGGATGGCGTGGGAGAGGGCGGGCGTAGGGGTGTAGCCGCCCTGGAGGTCGGTCATGACTTCCACGCCGCGGTGGAGCAGCACCGCGACCGCGGTTTCGAACGCCGGTTCCGAAAGGGCGTGCGTATCTTTGGCGAGGAAGAGCGGGCCGTCGGTGCCTTGCGCGGAGCGGTAGTCGCAAATGGCTTCGGTGATGGCCAGGATGTGACGCTCGTTGAAGGTACACTTCAGCGAGGAGCCGCGGTGGCCGGAGGTGCCGAAACTCACACGCTGGTTTTCGATGCCCGGATCAGGCTGCTCCACGAAGTACGCGGTGATCAGCTTGGGGATATCCGCCAGCATTTCGGGCGTGGGCGCCTTGCCGGCCATGGGATGCAGTGCCATCGGTTCTAAGGTAAGCTCGTTGCCCCGCTTTGCGCAATCATGATACGGTCAAGTTTAAATAGATCGGGTCCGAAATTTTCGCATCTTACCATTCTTAAGGAGAAGAATCACATGCCACTAGTCTCGATGCGGCAGCTCCTCGACGAGGCAGCCAAGGGCGGTTATGGTGTTGGCGCGTTCAACGTCAACAACATGGAACAGATCCAGTCGATCATGGAGGCGGCGCGGGAAACGCAGTCGCCGGTCATCATTCAGGCGAGCCGCGGCGCGCGTGCATACTCGCAGGATCGCTTCCTGTATCACCTGATGCTGGCGGCGACGGAAATCTACCCCGAGATTCCGACGGTCCTGCACCTGGACCACGGCAACAGCGTGGCCACCTGCAAGAGCGCGATCGAGATGGGCTTCACCAGCGTGATGATGGACGGCTCACTGATGGAAGACGGCAAGACGCCCTCCAGCTTCGAGTACAACGTGAAGGCGACGCGCGAAGTGGTGGAGATGGCGCACGCCAAGGGCGTGACGGTGGAAGGCGAGATCGGCTGCCTGGGCGGCATCGAAGACGGGCACGGAGCGGGTTTGGATGGACTTTCGCACCTGACCGATCCGGACCAGGCGGTGGAGTTCGTCAAGCAGACGGGGCTGGACGCGCTGGCGATCGCGATCGGGACCAGCCACGGCGCGTACAAGTTCAGCAAGAAGCCGACCGGCGAGACGCTGAAGATGGAGCGCCTGATCGAAATCCACAAGCGGCTGCCGAACGTGCACCTGGTGATGCACGGCTCCTCCAGCGTGCCCAAGGATCTGCAGGACATCATCAATCAGTACGGCGGCAAGCTGAAGCCGACCTGGGGCGTACCGGTGGAAGAGATTCAGCTCGGCATCAAGAACGGCGTGCGCAAGATCAACGTGGACACCGACAACCGGCTGGCCATCACGGGAGCGATCCGCAAGGTGTTCGCGGAGAAGCCGGAGGAGTTCGATCCGCGCAGCTACCTGAAACCGGCGCGCGAGGCGATGAAGAAGGTGGTGGCGCTGCGCATGACACAGTTCGGGCAGGCGGGGCACGCGAAAGACTACGCGCCCATCCCGCTGACCGAGATGGCAAAGAGATATCAGCGGGAAGCGGTTACGGTGTAGGGTACACTACCGCCTCAGATTTCCTTCCAGGTGAGGTTGGCGCGAAAGAGCAGGGTGTCGTTGTGCCGGACATTGATGTGATGCTCGACGACGCCCAGGGCTGCTTCTTTGGCTTCGTCGGCGGTGGCGAAAGTCTCGTCGTGCTCGACATCTTCAGCGTGTCTGCGATCGTGCAGGCTGAGGTGCCAGCGGCCCTCGCGTTGCTCCGCAATCAACTCGACATAATCGTATTTGGCTCTGTAGCCTTGGCTGCTCGCCATAGGATTCAGTATAGAAGAACCGCCGGCTAGCGGAAATTCTCCACCAGCATCAAATCGCTGTCCAGAAGGTCGGTCTGCGAGAAGAGAATGGTGCGCTCGTCAGCGGAGACGGAGAATGCGGTGCCGCCATCCAGCGCCAGGCCCTCTTTGGCGAAGCGCACATACTCGAATTCGCGGCCGGTATCGGTGCGCAGCACCCACAGAGACGCAGGGTTACGGACGCCGTAATAGATGCTGCGGCCGGCGACCGCGTAGAGACAGAAGACATCTTTCGGCAGGACGATTTTGGGATCGCCGCCTGCGACGGGCATGCTCCAGAGTTTCTGGCCGCTGACGTAGTAGAGCAGCTTGCCATCCGGTGATTCGAAGGCCTCCATTCCGGAGTTATGAGTGACCTGCTGCGGTGTGCCGCCGTCGGTGGGAATTTTCCAGACCTCGATGCGGCCGCTGCGATTGGAGCTGAAATAAATCCAATGGCCGTCCCGCGAGAAACTGGGGCGGATGTCGCGGAACTGCTCGCCGGTGACGCGGCGCGGCTTGCCGCCTTCGGCGCCGATGGTGTAGATGCTGCTGTGGCCATTCTCGTAGCGGTCGAAGACGATGGTCTGGCTGTCGGGCGACCAGCGCGGGCTGCCCATCGCGGTGGGACCCATGCTGGTGAGCGCAACCTGGTTCGATCCATCGGCCGCGGCGACGTGGATCTCGTAGTAACCGAGCCGGTCCGAGTTGAAGGCGATGCGGCGGCCATCCGGCGAGAGCATCGCCTCCCGGTCGCGAGCGGTGGAATTGATGAGGGCGGTCACGCGGCACTGCTCGTACGGCCGCGGCCCGCCGTCGGGTCCGGGGCCTTCCATGCGGTAGATGTTTACGTCGACATTTCGCTTCTGGTAGGCAAGGCGGTTCCCGAAGCGGGAGAGCGACGGCCAGATGAGAACGCCGCTGTCGATGCTCAGGGGTTTCGGAGGGCCCTGGAGCGGCAGCCGAAAGAGCCCGCTGCGTTCACCCATCTGGCGGGTGGCGACAATCAGGCCTTTGCCGTCGGGCTGCCAGGCGAGCTCTTCAATGCGCCCGTCGTAGCCTGTGATCTCGCGCTCGTGGCCGTGCGGAGCGCCGTCCGAGTTCATTTCCTGGAGGACGACCGCCCGGCTGAAAGTATCGCGGGCTCGAATGTAGGCGAGCGTGCGGCCGTCGGGCGACCATGCCGGCGAGAGGTCCAGGTAGTATCCCTTGGGCGGCGAGCTGGCGGGGCGAACCTCACCGGAGTCCGTGGACGCGATCTGTATGGATGAAGCGCCATC
>Ga0335071_10004095_pt1 | contig 15256 bp, 15 predicted proteins | sample Lox_Sample_15_FD_206724 | JGI IMG/M metagenome (GOLD analysis project Ga0335071, IMG submission 206724) | Soil microbial communities from Loxahatchee National Wildlife Refuge, Florida, United States - Lox_Sample_1.5 | ecosystem: Environmental > Terrestrial > Soil > Wetlands | place: USA... | reverse complement strand
TAGCAAGGACTTTGGAGTCTCTAGCGCATTCCTAGAACGGTCAGCTTCGGGAACTGATCCGATTCACGAAGTCTGATGCCTCACGCTTCCAACCCGGCTCGAATTACCCTTTCTTTGCAGTCAGCCAACGCTCGCGGATTCGCTCAAAGATCCACGCATTTTCCGGTCTTGCTTTCGCAGCGACGCTGGCCATAGCTTCGAAGCGTGAAGGCGTGAGCCGCGCAGCGATCTCGGCCGCAGTAAAAACAAGTCTGTCATCGAAGGTCTGCGAAGCCATGACTTGAAGCAGGCGCCAAAGATCTCCCGTCTGTCCTGCGCGGATTCGCGCAAGAGAGGCATCTGCGCGGGCGGCTTCCTGCTTGACGAACTCCTCGGGTGATATTCCGGAGAGCGCCATGCTGTTCGGTAGATCGCGCTTTTCTCGAGCGCTGTGATACTCAAGGACCTGGGCGACCACCATTTCTGGGGCGTCGTAGCGTCCTGCTCGAACGTCCTCTTCGAGAGATCTCCATGACTGCAAAGAGGGAGCGTCAAGAAACGTCTCTAATGTCTGAGGCGGAGATGACGTGGGCGCGTCAGCGCTCGAGAGAGCGGCGGCGCAAGTCAACCCAACCAGCGCAAGAGCAAGGATGGTAGATCGGTCCCTAGTCGGTACCATGTGTAGAGTCTCCGGATCTCCTCTTAGGCATGGGCTACCGAACGGGCCCCGAACCCGGTTGCTCGAAGAAGCGGTAGTAGCTCTCTCGAACTCCAAGCACAGGTCTAGGATCATCCCTGTTGACAAATGACGGGCGGTAGTTAGGCCGCGCAAGCCCCGGCGTACGTTCAAGCCCGCCGCCAACGTCAAATCCCGCCGTTGAGTCTCCTTCGAGAGGCATGCTTCGGGGCGAGTAAAAGTGCGTTGCGCCGGCGGTGTTGTCAGGGATATCGCCAGAGAGAAGGTCCCGCGCGGTTCTGCGAAGCGCATCAGTCGGATCCTGACTGTGAGCATACGCTCTCCACACGTCTTGGACCCGAGTCGTGTGATTATTCGGTTGATTACCGTAGAACCGACTGCGATCTGCTCAGCGGCGGTGCCAACCGAGGCTTCTGACATAAGAATGCGGGCAAGTGCCTCGATGTTTTCAGGTGTCGCAAGCCCCGCTCGCCTCCACCCTCCCTCGCGTGCGTGGCGCGCATAGTGGGCACGGGTTGGCGAGCGACGCGTCCGTGGCGGTCTGCCGTGGAGCGAGTGAGCGCGGTCTGCCCGGCTCGCGTGACCGCCGGCTCTCGGCGTCCGCGCCGGGAAGTGACGCCTAGTGGACGCCCAGGCTGGTAAGCCGCCGGCGCGTCTCGCCCTGGCGGACCGGCTCGCCCTGAGGCCGGCCGAGGCTGCCCGGGCGCTTGGGCTCTCCGAGCGCACCTTCCGCGACCTCTTGCCCCGTATTCCCCACTTCCGCACCGAGGAAGGAGGGGCCGTCCTGATCCCCGTCCGGGCGCTCGAGGCGTGGCTCGAAGAGCAGGCGCAAGCCGAGGGATCGCGAGCCGATCGCGTCGCCGGGGAGATCCTGGCCGCAATGCGCTCGCAATCGAATAAAAGTTGACATGTCAAGCTCGGTCGAGCATGATGACGTCATGGCGGCGCGGAAGATCAAGGGGACGTGGGGTGGCTGGCGGCCCGGAGCGGGCCGGAAGCCGATCTTCGAGGAGCACGCCGACCGCACGATCCGCTTCGAGCGGGCCGAGCTCGAGGCTCTCGAGGCGCTGGCAGCCGAGGAGGGTGTCACCACGTCCGACGTAGTGCGGCGCCTGGTGCGGGCCTATATCGCCCGGCGGCGGAGGAAGTAGCCATGTCTGCCAAGGTGGTCTGGTATCGGGGTAGCTGGTGGGTCCGGACGCATTGGGCGGCCACGAAGAAGAAGGAGCGCAAGATCGGCCCGACGAAGGCCGATCGCCGCGAGGCCGACCAGATCGCTCGCCAGATCAACGCCGCGCTCGCTCTCGGGACGTTCGAGCCCGACCCGAAGCCGGAGCGCGCCCTCCCCTTCGACGCCTATCTGCGCGAGTGGCACGCGCGCTACGGCGTCACCTTCAAGCCGCGCTACCGCGAGACGAGCGCGGGCCTGGTAGAGCGCGACCTGATCCCCCACTTCGGGGCAAAGGACCTCGCGAGATCCGCGAGGCGGATCTGCTCGACTACATCGGGCGGAAGCTCGAGCAAGGGCAGAAGCCGCCGACCATTCTGACCGCCCTCTCCGTCGTCCGTCGCGTCCTCAACCTCGCGGTGAGCGAGGGCCTGATTGCACGCAACCCGGCGAATGGGTGCGGGCGGCTCATCGCTCGCGTTGCCCAGCGCGAGGCGACCGAGGTTCACGTGGTCGAAGCCTGGACGCGGGCGGAGGCAGAAGTGCTCCTCGGCGTGGCAGAGCAGCACGAGCCCCGATTCTCCCGCTGCTGCGCTTCCTGCTCTCGACCGGCTGCCGGCGTGGGGAGGCGCTCGGGCTGCGCTGGGAGGACGTGGACTTCTCGCGGAGTGCCGTTGTGATCCGTCGAGCACTCACGAAGGGCCAGACGGTGACGCCGAAGAGCGGCAAGAGTCGCACCGTGGCGACGCCTCCGGGCCTAGCGAGCGCCCTCTTCGACCTGCTCGCAGCGCGCCGGTCCGAGGCGCTCCACCGAGGCTGGCCGGAGGTGCCGGCTTGGGTGTTCTGCTGGCCGGGACGCCGCTCGACGAGCGCAACCTGAGCCGGTGCTGGTATAGGGTCCGCCGGCGCGCCCAGAAGCTCGGCGTGCGTCCCTTCCGGCTGCACGCGGCGCGGCACACGTTCGCGACCCTGGCGCTCGAGGCTGGGCGCTCGATTCGCTGGGTGGCCGAGCAGCTCGGACACGCCAACCCGGCCCTTACGCTGCGCGTGTACGCCCACGCGGTTCCGGCGGAGCCCGGCGACCTCGGCTTCGCCGACTTCGACGCCGCCAGCGTCGCAATCCGTCGCTATCCGTCGCTGGGTTCCGACGCGACTTCCACCGACGAAAACGCCCCCGAGCTAAGCACTCGGAGGCGCTCAGAAATCCCGGAGCACGAGACCGGATTCGAACCGGCGACCCTCACGTTGGCAACGTGATGCTCTACCAGCTGAGCTACTCGTGCTGATCTGCCCGAGATACGGAACGGCCGCGCGGCCGTCAAGGGCGCGCGAGCCGCGGGCGAATTCCGCTGCCCCGGCGGGCGATTCGGGGCGCCTGGGGCCGGGCGCGGCTCGCCGGCGCCGAGCGGGTACCATGCGTGGACCCTCGGAGCGGCGATGGCCTACGAGATCCAGCGCTTCCCGTTCGACGGCACGATCGATGCCGACGGCCACGTGCTCGAGCCCGCCTGGCTCTGGGAGGAGTACCTCGAGGAGCGCTTCCGGCCGCGCGCGCTGCGCATCCGCGTCGACGACGAGGGGCTCGAGTACCTCGAGCTCGACGGGCGCGCCTCGGAGCGCACCAACAAGGGGATCCTCGGGCTCCTCGGCGCGATGGGCGATCCGAGCGCGAAGCGCGGTCCCGAGCGGCGCTACATGGACCACATCCCGTTCGGCGGGGGCGACGCGAGCGAGCGCGTGCGGCTCCTCGACCTCGAGCACCTCGAGAAGGCGGTGCTCTATCCGACGCTCGGGCTCCTCTGGGAGTGCGAGGTCGACGACCCCGAGCTCACCGCCGCGTACCAGCGCGCCTACAACCGCTGGATCGCCGATTTCTGCCGCGAGAGCGAGGGGCGGCTCGTGCCGATCGCACACCTCTCGCTGTCGGACGTCGGCGCGGCGGTCGCGGAGCTCGAGCGCGCAGTGCGCGACGGCTGCCGCGGCGCCTTCGTCGCGCCCTTCACGCACACGCGCAAGCCGCACGGGCATCCCGACCACGACCCGCTCTTCGCGAAGGCGTGCGAGCTCGACGTGCCGCTCGCGATCCACCCCACCTACGAGCCCGCCTGGGCGGTGCCGGTGCGCTTCCACGGCATGGGCCGCGAGCGCGAGTTCTTCTACAACGTGATGGGTCGCCAGGGCGCGCAGCAGGCCCTGCTCTCCTGCTTCACGATGGGCGCGCTCGAGCGCTTCCCGTCGCTCCGGCTCGGCGTGCTCGAGGTGGGGTCGGGCTGGATCGGCTCCTTCCTCGACCGCATGGACGCCGTCTTCGAGACGATCTCGGCCAAGGGCGTGCGCCTCTCGGCGCCGCCCTCCGAGGTGTTCCGGCGCCAGTGCTTCATCTCGGGCGATCCGGACGAGACAGCCGCGCCGCTGGTGATCGACCACGTCGGGTCCAACTGCTTCGTCTGGGCCACCGACTACCCGCACCCCGACCATCCCGGCGGCTGGGTGCACGCGCTCGAGCGCTTCGTCGCGCCGCTCTCCCCGGCGACGCGCGCGAAGCTGCTTGGCGAGAACGTGGCGCGGATCTACCGGCTGGCTTCAGGACCGGAGCGCGCTCAGCGCTGCGAGTCGGGCGGCGGCGATTGAGCCGGGGGCGATGCGGCCGGGGGCGACCCGGCCGGCGCCGGCGCGTCGGGGATCGGCGGCGTGCCCGGCACCGGCGCCTGCGGCTGCTGCTCCGAAGGCTGCCCCGGCTGTCCCGTCTGCGGCGCGCGGCAGAACAGGTTGGTCACGTCGAGGCCGACGCCGGTCGAGTGGTAGAAGCCGCCCGAGCCGCCGCCGATCGACCCGCCCACGCTCGGGCGCACGGGCGGCTGGTCGCTGCGGCACGTCGCGCAGCCGAGCCAGAGCGCGGCGGCGGCGGCCAGCAGGAGCGCGCAGGCCCCCGACGGCCTCACAGCTTGCGGATCTTCTCGCGCCCGCTCTTCACGGCGCGCGTGGCGTTGCGCGTGTCGAAGACGCGCTGCGCGCGGTCCACCACGCGCGCGTAGTCGATCGAGTCGTGGTCGGTGATGATGAGGACGAGGTCGGCGCCGCGCAGCGTCTCGTCGGAGAGCTCGACGCTCTTGAGCGCGTGCTCGCCGACTGCGAGCTCGGCCACGTGCGGATCGTGGAACTCGAGCTGCGCGCCCTTCTGCAGCAGCAGCTCCGCGATCTCGATCGCCGGCGACTCGCGCACGTCCGAGACGTTGCCCTTGTAGGCGACACCGAGCAGCAGCACGCGGGCGCCGTTCACCGCCAGGCGGTCCTCGTTCAGGATGTCGCCGACCCGGCGCACCACGTGGGCGGGCATCTGCGTGTTGATCTCGGTGGCCAGCTCGATGAAGCGCGCCGGGAAGTTCAGCGCCTTCATCTTCCAGGACAGATAGGTCGGGTCGATCGGGATGCAGTGGCCGCCGAGCCCCGGGCCCGGCAGGAACTTCATGTACCCGTAGGGCTTGCTGGCCGCGGCCTCGATCACCTCCCAGACGTCGAGCCCGAGCTTGTCGCACATCAGCGCCACCTCGTTGGCGAGGCCGATGTTGATGGCGCGGAAGGTGTTCTCGAGCAGCTTCACCATCTCGGCGGCCTGCGACGAGGTCACCGGCACCACGTGGTCGAAGACCGGCTCGAAGACCTTCACGGCGAGCTCGGTGCAGAGCGGCGTCTCGCCGCCGACCACCTTCGGCACCTCGCGCACGCGGAAGCGCTTGTTGGCGGGATCGATGCGCTCGGGCGCGAAGGCGAGCGCGAAGTCCTCACCGACCTTGAGGCCCGACGCCGCGAGCAGCGGCAGGAAGAGCTCGTGCGTCGTCCCGGGGTAGGTGGTGCTGCCGAGGATCACGAGCTGGCCGGCGCGCAGCCGCTTGCGGATCTCCTCGACGGCCGAGGCCATGTACGAGATGTCGGGGTCCTTGGTCTTGGTGAGCGGCGTCGGCACGCACACGTTCACGACGTCGCATCCGGCGAGCTCGGCGAAGTCCATGGTGGCGTGCAGCCGCCCGGAGGCGCGCAGCGCCGCGACGTCGGCCTGCGGGACGTCCTCGATGTACGAGCGGCTCTCGTCGATCGCCCGCACCTTCTCCCCGTCGAGCTCGAAGCCCGTCACCGGGAAGCCGGCCTTGGCGAACTCGACCGCCAGCGGCAGCCCGACGTAGCCGAGCCCCATCACCCCGATGCGCGCCTGGCGCGCCTCGATCCGTGCGCCGAGCTCGGCGAGCCTCGTCATTTCCGCTTCTCCTCGAGGGCCGGGCGGCCCGCTTCGTCCGCGAAGTAGCCGGCAAAATAGCCGTAGCCGGACCAGATGGTGAGCGCCGTCGCCACCACCAGCAGGGCGAGGCCGATGGCTTGCGCCGGCAGCCCGAGCGTCGGGTCCGGGAAGAGCAGCGCGCCGATCGCGACGTTCTGCACCAGGGTCTTCGCCTTTCCCGCCGCCGCCGCGGCCATGATCCGCCCGTGGCTCGACGCGAAGCCGCGCAGGCCGGTGACTGCGAGGTCGCGGCCGATGATGACCACGATCATCGGCGTCCCCCAGTCGGGGATGCGCCCGGCCGCGAGCAGCACGATCAGCGCGGTCGCGACCAAGAGCTTGTCGGCCAGCGGGTCCAGGAGCTTTCCGATGCGCGTCACCTGCTGCCCGCGCCGCGCGAGCCAGCCGTCGACCAGGTCGGTCACGGCCGCCGCGATGAAGAGCCAGGCCATGAGCTGGGACCCGACCCGGCTCGGGGCGAGCGAGGGGAAGAGCAGCAGCACCGGCACCACACCGGCGCGCAGCAGCGTAATGGTGTTCGGGAGGTTCCAGAGCCGCTCGACCGCAAGCGGCGAGGCGCCGCGCGCGGCCTCATCGACCGAAGTCGCCATGGTATTGGCGATAATAGTCGAGGACGCGATCGACGTACTCCTGCGTCTCCGGGTACGGCGGGACGCCCCCGAAGCGGTCCACGGCGCTGGGCCCGGCGTTGTAGGCCGCCAGCGCGTGCCGGACGTTGCCGTAGCGGTCGAGCATCTCCCGCAGGTAGCGCGTGCCGCCCCAGACGTTCTCCTCGGGCCGGAACGGGTCGGAGACGCCCAGGCTGTCCGCCGTGTCCGGCATGAGCTGCATCAGGCCCTGGGCCCCGTGGCTCGAGATGGCGTCGGGGTGGAAGTTGGACTCCGCCTTGACGACGGCCTTGACCAGCGCGGGCGACACGCCGTGGCGGCGCGCCTCCCGGAGGATCAAGCGGTCGAAGGACGCCGAGCTGGTGCCGTCGTCGCGCAGCGGGCGGTGCTGGCGCATCAGGACGAGGATCCCGCTGCCGCTCCCCGTCGAGCTCATCTGGAAGGTGTGGTAGCGCGGGTCGGTGGGGGCGTCGGTCAGGTGCACGACGCCGTGGTCGTCCACGTAGCGATAGAAGTCCGCCCGGGCTTCCGAGCCCGCGGCGGCCGCCGCTCCGAGGGCGGCCGCGACGACCCACGCAGTCCTGAGGCGCGCCGGCAAGCCTCGGCAACCTCCAGAGCCGCCTCGCATCCCAGGCCGCCGCCCGTTCCTCGGCACCCCCGGGGACGCTCTGCGAGCTCGCTTCCAGCCCGGGCTCATCGGTGCCCTCGGAGGACGGCCTTAGCCAGGCGGCCCCAGCAGCTAGACTCGGTCCGGCGATGCCCGAACGACACGACTTCGACTTCCTCGTGCTCGGAAGCGGACTCGCGGGCCTCTTCTACGCACTGCAGGTGGCCGAGCACGGACGTGTCGGCATCGTCACGAAGCGCACCGCGAGCGACTCCGCGACGAGCTGGGCGCAGGGCGGGATCGCCGCGGTCCTGGCCGACGACGACTCCTTCGAGGCGCACGTGCAGGACACGCTCAAGGCGGGCGCCGGCCTGTGCCACGAGGACGTCGTGCAGCAGGTGGTGGAGCGCGCGCCGGCGGTGGTCGAGGCGCTGGTGCGGCTCGGCGTGCGCTTCGACCCGATCGCGGCCGGCGTTCCGGGCGGGCGCGGATTCGCGCTCGGCCGCGAGGGCGGCCACACGCGCCGCCGCATCCTCCACCACCGCGACGCCACCGGTCGCGAGATCGAGCGCGCGCTGGTGGCCCGCGCGCACGAGCACCCCAACATCGCCTTCTTCGAGCACCACCTCGGCGTCGACCTGATCTCCGCGCGACGCGCGGGCGTGTCGGGCCCGGAGCGCGCGCTCGGCGCCTACGTGCTCGACGCTTCGACTGGTCTGGTGCACCGCTTCCTGGCGCCGATCACGCTGCTCGCGAGCGGAGGGGCCGGCAAGGTCTACCTCTACACCTCCAACCCCGACGTCGCCTCGGGCGACGGCGTGGCGATGGCCTACCGGGCGGGCGCCACCGTCGCCAACCTCGAGTTCATGCAGTTCCACCCGACCTGCCTGTTCCACCCGCAGGCCAAGTCGTTCCTGATCACCGAGGCGGTGCGCGGCGAGGGCGGCATCCTGCGCACCCAGACGGGCGACGCCTTCATGGCGCGCTATCACGAGATGAAGGACCTCGCGCCCCGCGACGTGGTGGCGCGCGCCATCGACTCCGAGCTCAAGCGCTCGGGCAACGAGTACGTGCTGCTCGACGTCACCCACCGCGACGCCGCCTGGGTGCGCGAGCGCTTCCCCAACGTCGACGAGCGCTGCCGCGCGTTCGGCATCGACATGACGCGGCAGCCGATCCCGGTGGTGCCGGCCGCCCACTACAGCTGCGGCGGCGTGCGAACCGACCTGCACGGCGAGACCGACCTGCCGAACCTGTTCGCCGCCGGCGAGGTCGCCTGCACGGGCCTGCACGGCGCCAACCGACTCGCCTCCAACTCGCTGCTCGAGTGCGCCGTCTTCGCCGAGGCCGCCGCCGCGGAGAGCCTGAAGCGGCTCGGCGAGGCGCCGGCGCCGGCGAGCGTCGCGGCGTGGGAGGCCTCCTGGGTGCGCGACAGCGACGAGGCCGTGATGATCACCCAGAACTGGGAAGAGGTGCGCCGCGCGATGTGGAACTACGTCGGCATCGTGCGCTCCGACAAGCGCCTCGAGCGGGCGCGCCACCGCATCTCGCTCCTCCAGGAGGAGATCAACGACTACTACTGGAACTTCCACGTGACGCCGGACCTGATCGAGCTGCGCAACCTGGCGCTGGTGGCACAGCTCGTGATCGAGTGTGCCGCCTGGCGCAAGGAGAGCCGCGGCCTGCACTACAACCTGGACCACCGCGAGGTCGACGACCGGCGCTACCGTGTCGACACGCTGATCCACAAGCCGGTCGGCGCCGGCCCTCCCCTGCGCGCGTCGCGCCCGCCGGCTACTCCGGGGTCACGTAGGCCGACGTGATGCCGCCGTCGACGAGGAAGGTCGCGCCGCTCACGTAGCTCGACTCGTCGGAGGCGAGGAAGAGCGCGGCGCGCGCGATCTCGGGCGCCTCGGCGAGCCGGCCCATCGGGATGTGCACGAAGCGGCGCGCGCGCGCGGCCGGCTCGCGCAGAAGGTCGGCGAGAAGCGGCGTGTTCACCGGCCCCGGGCAGAGCGCGTTGGCGCGGATGCCGCGCCGCGCGTACTCGACCGCGATCTCGCGCGTCATCGCCAGCACCCCGCCCTTGCTCGCGGTGTACGCGACCTGCGAGGTCGCGGCCCCGACGACGGCGACGAACGAGGCGGTGTTGATGATCGAGCCACCGCCGGCGCGCAGCAGCGCCGGGATCCCGTGCTTGCAGCCGAGGAAGACGCCCTTCAGGTTGACGGCGATCACCTGGTCGAAGACCTCGTCGGGCGTGTCGACCGGAGAGCCGTCGCGCGCCGGGAAGATGCCGGCGTTGTTGAAGAGCACGTGCAGGGCGCCGAAGTCGCGCTCGGCGAGCGCAACGGCGGCGCCCAGGTCCTCGCCGCGCGAGACGTCGCAGCGGGCGAAGCGGGCCGCGCCGCCGGCCTTCTCGATCTCGCGGACCGCGGCTGCGCCCGCCGAGGCGTCGAGGTCGGCGACCACGACGCGGGCGCCCTCGCCCGCGAAGAGCTTCGCCGCCTCGCGACCGATGCCGCTCGCCGCGCCCGTGATCAGCGCCACCTTGCCCGAGAGCCGGCCCACGCTACGCCTCCGTCTCGAAGTAGATCGACTTCAGCTCGCTGTAGGCGTCGAGCGCCTCGACGCCGAGCTCGCGCCCGACGCCGCTGCGCTTCCAGCCGCCGAACGGCGCCTCGAGATAGACGCTGCGGCTCGCGTTCACCGAGATCACCCCGGTCTCGACGGCGCGGGCCACGCGCATCGCGCGCGGCGCGTCGCGGGTCCAGAGCGAGCCCGAGAGGCCGTACGGCGAGTCGTTGGCGAGCGCGATCGCCTCGTCCTCGTCGCGGAAGGAGAGCACCGAGACGACCGGGCCGAAGATCTCCTCGCGCGCGATGCGCATCGCGGGCGCCACGCGGTCGAACACCGCCGGCAGGAGGAAGGCGCCCCGCGCGAGCGCGCCCGAGCGCGGGATCTCGCCGCCGCAAACCAGGCGCGCGCCCTCGCGGCGGCCCACCTCGAGGTAGCCGGCCACGCGCTCGCGGTGCGCCGGCGAGATCAGCGAGCCGACCTGCGTCTGCGGATCGAGCGGGTCGCCGACCCGCAGCGCCTGCGTCGCCTTGGCGAAGCGCGCGACCAGCTCGTCGTGGACCGATTCCTCGACCAGGAGGCGGCTGCGCGCGCAGCAGTCCTGCCCGGCGTTGCCGAACACGGAGAGCAGCGACTTCTCGACGCAGGCCTCGAGGTCGGCGTCGGCGAAGACCAGGTTGGCCGACTTGCCCCCGAGCTCGAGCGACACGCGCTTGATGTCGGGCGCGGCCAGGCGGAGGATCTCCGCTCCGTTGTCGCTGTCGCCGGTGAACGAGATCTTGCGAATCGCCGGGTGGCGGACCAGCGCGGCCCCGAGCGTGGCCCCCGGGCCGGCGAGCACGTTCACCACGCCGTCGGGCACGCCCGCGTCGCGCGCCAGCGGACCGAGCCGCAGCGCGCTGAGCGGCGTGGCGCTGGCGGGCTTCAGGACGGCGGTGTTGCCCGCGGCGAGGGCCGGGGCGAGCTTCCAGGCGGCGATCAGGAACGGGAAGTTCCACGGCACGATCAGCGCGCACGGCCCGACCGGCTGGCGCAGCACCACGCCCACCCCGCGCGCGTCGACCGGAGGCACCCGCCCCGAGTGCGTGGTGGCCGCGCCCGCGAAGAACTCGAAGCACTGCGCCGCGGCGTCGACCTCCCAGCGCGCGTCGGCGATCGGCTTGCCGGCGTTGCGCGCCTCGAGCGTCGCCAGCTCCTCGGCGGCGGCGCGGATGCCCGCCGCCAGTCGCAGGAGCGCGCGCTGCCGCTCGGCAGCGGTCGCGCGCGGCCACGGTCCCGTGCGGAAGGCGCGCTCGGCTGCCGCGGCGGCGCGCTCCGCGCCCTCCACGTCCGCCTGCGCGACGCGCGCAAGGCGCTCGCCGGTGGCAGGCTCGAGAACGTCGAGCGCCTCTCCGCCCGACGCCCCTGCGCTGCGCCCGTCGATCCAGCTCCCGATCGCGTCCACCGGCCCCTCCCGCGAGGCGGCCAGCATAGCGGCCCCGCAAGCAGGCCGGCGGTCGGCCGACGCGCAGCGAGGCGAAGCCGAGCGAAGGTCAGGAGGGAGACAGGAGCCCGCGCTCGACCAGCGACGAGAGCGAAGAGCGGATCTGCGCGTCGTTCTCGGGAATCACGTCCAGGATGCGGCGGACGGTGAAGCCGGCGGCCGCCAGCTCGAGCACCGCCTCCTCGGTCTTGCCGAGCGGGCGATCGAGCGAGCCGAGCTTCTCGCGGTGCACCGCGAAGCGGGCGCCGGGCGCGAGCTGCGGACCGGAGAGCCGGTTGGCCTCGTCGATGATCCGCAGCGCGTCGAGGATGGATCCCTCCATCGGCTCGGGGGTCGCGGCGGGCGGCATCGGATCGACGTGCGCGCGGAACTCGAAGTGGCCCTCGCGCCAGGAGAAGATGCGCGCCAGGGCCTTCACGCCGGTGACCGAGCCCACTTGCGCGAGGAGCAACATTCCCTCCTCGAACGCGACGGTGCCCTCCTCGACGCCGCAGGTCACCGTGAGCGTGCCGCGCTTGGCCAGCGCGGCGAACATCTGGAGCAGCGAGACGGCGCCGAGCTCTTCGAGCGGCCCGCGGATCCCCCCCCGGCTCTGCTCCTCGTTGACCTTGCGCACCTCCTCGACGAAGCGCGCGACGGCCTCGGCCTTCGGTCCGGCCTGGATCTCCACGGCGACGGCGGGCACCACGCCCTCCCCCGCCACGTGGCGCACGACCTTGCCCGACACCTCCATCACGTCGCCGCTCGTCGGGTGCATGATCCCGACCGTGATCTCGCGGCCGACCGGAAGCTCCTCGCCGTCCACCGAGAGCAGGATCCCGGTCTTCGAGAGGTCGCGCGTTCGGCCCTGCAGCGCCTTGCCGGTGGGACCCTGCACGCGCACCGGGACGCGGGCCCGCGCGCGCTCGGCCCGGGTGCGGTGCGTGCGGTCGGAGGGATCGCCGTCGTGCGACTCGCCCTGCCCGGTCGGCTCGAAGCCCTCGATCCCGGGGTCGTCGAGCTCGTCGGAGCCGGGGAAGTCGAGCGCCGAGTCGCCCGGCGCCTCGATCGCCTCGGAGGGCTCCAGCGTGTGCTCGAGGATGGCCTCGAGGCGCGCGCGCAGCTCGGGGGTGGGATCGAGGAACTGGACCGCGACGCCCGGCGAGACGCCCGGCGCCACCGCGTCGCGGGTGAGACAGTGCACGACCTCCGCGCGAAGCGTGAGCTTCTCGCCCGCGAAGGGCGCCTCGAGCCGCACCTCGACGATCTCGCGAAGGGCGAATCGCTCGCGCGTCGGCACGAAGGCGCCCCCCTTCGCGAGGTTGCGGCCGTACTCGGCCCGGAAGGTGTCCGGGTTCTCGAAGACGAGGTGCAGTCGGCGTGCCTTGTCGGGCATCGCGACAGCGTCCTCGGGCGAATCGGCCATAGGCCTCCCCGCAGGTCGTATCGGCCCTCTCACGGGTGAGCCTAAGGCCCGATCTCGCCCAGAATCCCCTTCGAATCCCAGGTGGAGGGAGGCGGCGGATCGCCTCGTCGATGGGAGGCGCCCCCGGCGATCGGCTAGCTCCGGGCGCGGGCGATCAGGTCCTCGAAGAGCCGGCGCTGGCGCCCGTCGGGCTCGCCGTACTGGAGCTCCGGGTGCCACTGGACCGCCCGCAGCTCCGGCCGGCCCGCGAGCTCCACCGCCTCGATCGTTCCGTCGTCCGCCCAGGCCACCGGCTCGAGCCCCGTGCCCAGGCGCTCCACCGCCTGGTGGTGCCAGGAGGCCACCCGGACCCTCTCGCCGCCGAGCAGCGCGGCGAGCTCCGAGCCCCCGGCCAGCCGCACGGGGTGGTAGGTGAAGCGCTCGCGCGACACGCGATGCGCTACCGCCTCGCCGACCACGTCGGGGAGATGCACGTGGAGCGCACCGCCGAGCGCGACGTTCAGGATCTGCATGCCGCGGCAGATCGCGAGCGTCGGGGTCCGCCGCGCGAGCGCCTCGGCCGCGAGGTCGAGCTCGAAGGCGTCGCGCTCCTCGCAGGTGGCGTACACCGCTTCGTGGCCGGTGGCGCCGAAGCGCAGCGGGTCGATGTCGCCGCCCCCGCACAGCACCAGCCCGGCCACCGCGTCGAGCAGCTCTGCGGGCCGCGCGTCGCCGGGCGGCAGCAGCACGGGCAGGCCCCCCGCGGCGCGCACGGCGTCGACGTAGGCGGCCGGGACGTGGAAGCGCTCGCGGCCGGCGCGGTCGCGGTGGTAGGTGGTGACGCCGATCAGGGGTCTGCGCAGCGAAACGTCTCGCAAGGTCCGCTCGCGGCTCAAATGCGCTCGAAGTAGCGCGCGCGCTCGAAGTCGGTGACCGCCAGGTCGAAGCCGTCGCGCTCGGTGCGCGCGAAGTGCAGCAGGTGGTCGATCACCGCGTCGCCGAAGGCCTTGCGCGCGAAGTCGCTGCGCTCGAGCTCGGCGATGGCGCCGCTGAGCGTGTTCGGCACCGAGGGCAGCTCGGCCGCGCGGTAGGCGTCGCCCGAGAACGCCGGCGGCGGCTCGAGGCGGCGCTCGATGCCGTCGAGGCCTGCGGCGAGGAGCGCGGCGTAGGCGAGGTAGGGGTTCGCGTCCGCGCCGGGAATGCGGCACTCGACCCGCAGCGAGGGGCCGCTCCCGACCACGCGGAAGCCCGCCGTGCGGTTGTCGACGCTCCAGGCGATGCGGGTCGGTGCGAAGGTGCCCGCGCGGTAGCGCTTGTACGAGTTCACCGTCGGTGCGAAGAGCCAGGCGAGCTCGCGCGCATGCGCGAGCAGGCCGGCGAGATACCAGCGGAAGGTGTCCGAGCCGCGCAGCGGCGTCCCGGGCAGCGCCTTCGGATCCGACGCGAACGCCGCCTCGTCGGACTCGGTCCACAGGCTCGAGTGGATGTGCAGGCTGCTCCCGGCCAGGCGCTCGTCCCACTTGGCCATGAAGGTGATCGAGCAGCCCTCCGCCGCGGCGATCTCCTTGGCCGCCTGCTTGTAGATCACGTGGCGGTCGGCCATCTCGAGCGCCGGCGCGTAGCGCAGGTTGATCTCGTGCTGGCCCGGCGCCCACTCGCCCTTCGAGAACTCGACGGGGATGCCCGAGGCGTTGACCTGACGGCGGATGCGGCCGATCACCGGCTCGGCGAAGGTGCCGGACAGCAGGTGGTAGTCCTCGACGTAGCCGCCCGCCGGCCGCAGATCGGCGTAGCGCTTGGCGCGCGCCTCGGCGTAGGTGTCGCGGAAGAGATACAGCTCGAGCTCGCTGCCCATCTTGGGGACGAAGCCGAGCGCGCGGGCGCGCTCGATCTGGCGCCGCAGGATCGAGCGGGGCGCCACCGCGACGAGCTGGTCGGACGCCTCGTCGCAGGCGTCGCACAGCACGATCGCCGAGCGGTCGAGCCACGCCGCTACCCGCAGCGTCGCTGGATCCGGAACGGCGCGCAGGTCCCCGTAGCCGGACTCCCAGTTGGTGAAGGCGTAGCCGGGTGTCGGGTCCATCTCCATGTCGCAGGCCAGCAGGTAGTCGCAGACGTGCATGCCGTGGCCGGCGATCTCCTCGAGAAAGAAGTCGGCGTCGATGCGCTTGCCGACGAGCCGTCCGTACAGGTCCGGCAGCGCCGTCACGATCGTGTCGATGCGTCCCGCCTCGACCTCGCGGCCGAGGCCCGTGAGGTCGAGCCGCCCCCGTTCGCGCACGCCGCGCCCTCCCCCGACCGTCAGCGCCCGGATCCCGGCTCGTCGCCCTCGACCTCCGCGGCGGGGCGGAACAGCGAGAGCTGCGGCAGCTCGGCGTCCTCGTCGACGGGGATCGGATACGCGTCCGAGAAGCAGGCGTCGCAGACCCCGTGCTTGAGCTGCCGCGCCGCGCCGCGCA
>Ga0335071_10004094_pt1 | contig 15257 bp, 17 predicted proteins | sample Lox_Sample_15_FD_206724 | JGI IMG/M metagenome (GOLD analysis project Ga0335071, IMG submission 206724) | Soil microbial communities from Loxahatchee National Wildlife Refuge, Florida, United States - Lox_Sample_1.5 | ecosystem: Environmental > Terrestrial > Soil > Wetlands | place: USA... | reverse complement strand
CTTCTGTCCTGAAAACCTGCGCTATCGCCACCGGGTGACCATCCTGGCTACGTCCCGAATACTTTTTCTTCGCACTGCAAAACAAATCGACGCATTTACGCGAAAGTATGGACATAACCTCTCCGGTCAAATCCAGCTCCTGCAAAGCACGAAGGGCATGGACAAATTTGCGCGCGATTATGGGACGGATCTATTCGGCGAAATCCAGAGGCAATTCTCGAATTACATTCTGTGGGGGGAGGTTGCCGCGAAATACAGCGGTATCATCATCAATCCGTACTCTCGTTCGAGGAGTCTGACCTACCTTTGGTACTACGGTTGGAATTGCGCCGGCGGATGCATCTGGGACACCCGCGTGATCCGCCTAGGCAAACCCTGCAAGATCGCCGAATAACGCATCGGCCGGCGTCCTACTACGCCCAAACGGAGGCTTTCTTGGCCCATGAACTGTCCTGGAAGCGAGTCTTGAACGCTTCGGCGGTCTGGCGCAAAAAACCAGGGTCCCCGCTGCCTTTGTAGCGGGACACGCCGAGCCAATATAGCGCCTCGGCGGCAGCATCCGATTTGGGAAGTGTATTCGCTACATCCTCGTAGTAACTTTCGGCATCCTTGAACTCCTGCCGTGCAAAAGCGGAATGAGCAAGCCCGAGCTTGAGCTGTGCCAGAAAGTCGTCGGCGGGCAGAAACCCTTCGATCTGATGGCGCTTCGTCCCGTCGGAATCGAGCAGTTGAATGGTCGGCGTCCACTGCGCCCCAAAACGCTCGAATGATTTCGGCTGCTCCTTGATGTGTATCTTCACCGGGATGAAGCTTTCATTAATGAAGCTCACCACACGCGGGTCCGTATATACCTCGGCATCCAGCCGCGCGCAGCCCCCTCACATCGGAGCCGCACTAAAATCCAGCAATACAGGACGCGCGCCGGCGCGAGCATCAGCCAGCGCCTGGTCTACATCTTTTGTCCATACAATCGACATAGGTACCTCCTCCTATATGTAAAATCCCAATCCCGTTTTGTCATGTGCAAAGCAGTTACTTGCCCAAGTCGATTTCCTTCATGAATCATGCGGCTTTAGATCGGTTCCTGTGGACGCTCCACGGAGGTGGCGCCTTTGAGCCGTCCGGCTTTGCCCCCGCGGTAGTACATGAGGTGGAAGCAAAACATCACAATCAGCACCGCTCCAAATGTGGCCACGATCGTCGCACCCGTCGGCAGATCGAGCGCCACCGAAAAATATACGCCCAGGGCAGAAACCAGGGTTCCCATCGTCCAGCCGATTGCAAGACGCCGTCCGATGGTATCCGCAAACAACATGGCTCCTACGGAGGGGACTACCAGGTAACAGAACACCAGCAGGACCCCGGCGATCGCGACCGACGACGTCACCACGAAGCCGAAGGACGCGTAAAACAGGAAATCCCAGAAACGAATCTTGAGACCGCTGGCCTTGGCCGCAGCCGGATTGGTCGAAATCAACAGGAACTGCTTGCGGAAAATATAATGGAAGGCACCGATCACGCCATAGAGCACCGCTGTCTTTGCGACATCGCGGTAGGAGATAGCCAGGATATTTCCTACGAGCATATCTTTGAGATGCTCGGTTTCGCCGGTTGCTTTGCTCATGGCGAGAATGGCGGTCGCCGAGGCTACGGCATATGCGATACCGATAAATGCCTCCAAAGGGATGTGACCGCGCCGCGTTCGAGCGAACGTAAAAAAGGCGGCTCCGATAAATGTAAACGCGAGGCTCAACCAATAGGCCTCGCTTCCGTGGGGGTCCATGCCGAACAGAATGGCAATGGTCGCACCCAGTGCGGCGATCTGTGCCAGCGCCAGATCAACGAAAATGACGCCGCGTTCCACCACGTGCACGCCCAGGTAGGCGTGGATACCGGTCAGGATCAGGCTGGCAAGAAATGGCGCCAGCAAAAACGGAAGAATCTCCATATGACTCCTTAATGACTGTTCTTGAAAGCTTTGATCAGCAATCCTATGTCGTAATCGAAAAGGTCAAAATACGTGGCGACCTGTTTTTCTCCCCCGACGGAGGGCAAATAGACCACGACCTGTGCCCCGGTCTCTCGCCCGATCGACTGCGGCGTTTTGAGATCGAAATACGGTTCCACCAGCACTACCCTGCAATTCTCTCGTTTTATCAGCTGGATGATTTCGATCGTGTGGCCGGGAGTTGGAGGAATGCCCGGCCGGGGTTCCACATACCCGATGACATCCAATCCAAAATGCTTGGCGAAGTTTGGGAAGGAACGGTGATATGTAACAACTTTTTGACCGCGATAGGGCTTCATCGCCTCATCCCACTTCTGCTCCGCGGCACTCAGCCGCTTGTCAAAGTCCTGGAATCTTTGCTGAAAGTACGCGGCATCGCCCGGATCCAGTTCGGCCAGCTTTTTGGCGATCCCGTTCGCGATTCGCCGCCCATTGTCGGGATCGAGCCAATAGTGTGGATTGCCCAGCGGATGAACATCGCCCTCGGCGCGTGTCAAAGAACCCTGCGGGATATCCAGGATCTCGCAGAACTGCGAAGCGTCCAGATAGCCCGATGCTCCTGCCTGGATTCGCGGGTTTCCGCTCTGCGTGACCAGCGGCGGCAGCCACCCGATTTCCAGCTGCAATCCGACGCTGATCAACAAATCGGCCTGGTGCAGCTTCAACAGGAAGCTGGGCTTGGCTTCGACAAAATGCGGATCCTGGTAGCCTTTGGCTATGGATTCAACATCGATCTTGTCGCCTCCCACTTCCTGAGCCAGGGCTGCCATATCCGCAGTGGAGGTAACCACGTTCAACTTCCTGGCCCAGACCGTTGACGGCGACACTGCGACGCAAATCAGCAGACAAAAGCCGAAGGCGGCAAGAAGACCCGCACGGTTCTGTTTCTTTTTCATATGCTTCTCCTAAAACGGGTGAGCCCCGTGTGCCCCTAAAGAAAATTGCACTTGCATTAACAATTCGTGTGTATCCACGTTATCCGCATAGCGCGTAAAGCGATACTGGCCGCGCACCAGGCTGAATTCGCTTGGCCTGTAGGTGAGCACCAGCGAACCGCCGTTATCTGTTTCATTGGCAGTCCGGCTGCGATCGGAGCGGTCATACCGCCCACCCAGAAACCAGCGCCGCCCCAGTTGGTAATCGGCGGATGTATAAAAGCCAAAAGCCGACTGGTCCGATAGAACCTGCTGGCGCTGGCTCCAGATGAATTCGCTCCGGAGGACGACCGAATGATAAATCGACCGCCGTAACGGCTTCCACCGGAGAGTGGCGTCTATGCCATAGAGGTAAGTTAGGAAGTCGCTGCCGAGGTCGTTATGCCCGCGGGCAAAGGAGAAGCCAAGATCGAGGTTGGTCGAATCGGTAATGTCCTTATACCCCCGCAGGTGAACTACCTGGCTTAAATCGCTCTTGTTTGATGCCGTGAACACATCGGCGGAATCACCGCGGAAAAGCTGCCCGGTCGCCTCGAGAAAAATCCCCTTGGGTGCCGGCAGGATGCGCTGGATCGAGAAACCGGCATCGTTGATCCCGTCTTCGCCCCCTACCAGGTTGTCCGTTACCAGAGGGCGGTCCACCCAGGAAAGCACATGGTTATGCATCGTATTCACTTTCCCGAAGTCTGAGCGCATCTTGCCTGCCTTCACCACGAAACCGGCAGGCAATGAGGTAAAGGTGATGTATCCCTCCTCCAGGTTGACACCCTCTTCCCCGAAGGAAAGGAAGAAGTCCCCGCGCGCATACGGGTCGAGAATCGCCTGCAAGCCGATTTCCGATTCGTGCATCTGCAGAGAAGGTGAAGGCTGCACGGGATTGTGTCCGGCAACGCCGATAAAGTCTCCAATAACGCTGATGTCGGGATTCAGGGCTTTCGCTGCACTTCCGCCTGCGCCACCCAAGGCGATGGACTGAGGGGACGATGCATTTGTTGGGGCCGTGCCGAGATCTGACGCGGGAAGTGCGGCGGCCGACGTCGAAATCGCCGCGGGCTCGGTCGCTTTGGCCTGTGCCGGGGAGACGGCCGGCGCGGCAGCCTGCTGCTCCTTGAGCTGTCGCATCTGTCCTTCCATCGCAATGATCCGGTCCTCGAGGTCGCGGATCTTTTGCATAAGAGCGGAGATATCCGGGGCTTCCTGAATCGTTTTAGGATTTGCATTGGTCTGTGCGAATAGCGGCGCTGCCAATAAAACCGCCGCAATTGTCAGCTGGCTCACATATCTCATCTGAATTCTCCTCCATGGCCGGACAGGCAAAACGAAAAAGTCGACCTCTCGATCATCAGTCGCCGAGAGGCAACCTCGATCAGGAACAGAATTATCATTAGAAGAAATCAAAGACACTTCGGTTCATTTTGCACGGCAGGATGTAATTACTCGGACAGCCTATTAGATTCTTTATCCGTGACTTCTTTGCATTTTGCAAAGAAGTTTTGCCATATGAAATGATTGGAATCACAATACTCATATTCAGACGCTAAGCGCTGAATGCTGAGAGCTGAAAGCGCGCGGCCATCGCCAATGTCGAATATTGGTTGCGGCCCCGGGCCGCGCTAGGCGCTTTGCAGGGGCTTCTGCCATTCCAGGAGCTGCCTGATGTTAGCCGGTTCCTTATAAACCTTGATGTGGTCCTTCAGGGCCGCCCCGATAATTTCAATCTTGCCCAGGTTCGCCTGGCCGAGGCCCGCCTTTGCGGAGTATGTCAGATATCCCACCTTGCCGATCCCGAGTCCGATGAGCTCTGCACTCACCGTGTCTGCGGCGAGCCAGTCGGTGCTCACGACGCAGACGCGATGGTCGACCGGCGTTCCGTCGACGGGGCCTTCGCCCTCCATGCCCTCGAAGCCGTCAATCACTGCCAGGTGCGGATGCAAACGCGGCGCCAGCGCCGTGAGATTGTAGTGGACTCCACGCACACCGCCGCCATGGACGAGAAACCGGTTGGTCCGGTCCATTTCGCCGCCGGGCTTCCCGGGATCTCTGACTGCCGCGGCGACAATAACGTTTTTGAGCGAGAACGTTCCCACCGTGAAGAAATGCGTTTTGAGTTTGGCCGCCGAGATGATGAAGTGATTCGGATCCAGCATCATTCCGGATACCCGGCAGGCGTGCGGGCGCAGATCTGTTTGATCCATGCAATACACCGTATCCACCGGTGTCTTGTCCAGGTCCACCAGCTTGACGCCGTATTTGCCGACGAATCTGTTGTATCCGAAATTGGCGAAACCCTCGAGCGTCGGGCCTTCCGCCGGCGATTCGGCAATCACCACGTTCGTCTTCCGGATGGACTTGAGGAACTCCAGGATTCCCTCGATGTGATCGGCGTGCGTCGCGCACAGCGGCTTGCTGGTATTGACGTTGTTCGGTTTGACGACGACGAGCTTGTTGCCGATGGCCTGCGCGATTTCCTTTTCGAATGTGCGCAGGGCACGAAAGGTATTATCCGCGCGATCATTGCCGGTCGTCAGCGCCACGCGCGCCTCAGGCGCTGCGGCCGCAGCCGGGGATGGTGGCGGGGCGCCAACCGGCGCGCCTCTGCTATTCTGGGCACTCGCAGCATCCGCGAAACGCAGCCCCTCCGCCAAGCCCAGGCTGCCAAGTAGGGAAGTTTTGAGAAACCGACGACGCGAACCGAAGCAGTTCGATGACATAGGCGAGCCTCCCTATCAGAGTGAACGACGCAGGGAGTTCTGCGTTATCGCAGATGATAGCACAGGACCAATTTTGAAGGCCATTCTCCACAGAACCGAGTGGGCCGGGACGCACCATAAGGAGCTGCCGTGTGCCCATGCAAAAAACCAGGCTGAAAATTCGAAACATGGCGAAGGGACTGCAAATCTTTTCCGTTCGATAAACTGTCGATGGAACACACGAAAGGCCGTGAAATAAGCCTCGATTCCGGAGTTGAAGGGGAGTCTTTGCACGAGTGCCGCACCTTCGGCGCTCATCGTCGTATCGTCCGCCTCTCCCGACCTTACGGTCGGGACTACTCTCTGCCGCCTCTTCGAGGCTCTCTGAAATGCCGCTTCCCTTGAGTTGCACAAGAATCAAGATCTGCGTCATTGTGGCATGTAAGGGCGACACAAATTCGCGTCAGCGCTTGCGGCGATGCGGGGGCATAAAACCAAAGCTCCAACGCTGTTTAGGTCCGAAGGACCGACACAGAGTAGGCCCGGCCGTTAGGCCGGGATAGGAAGTATGGTTCACCAGAGCGCCGAAGGTGCGGCACAAGATCTAAATGTGGTGAAAATTAAATTTCAGGGATCCATCAACCATCTGTCAAATAATTTTAAAAAATATCAGGAGCGACGATTTCGGAATCTATCCGCGATGACGGAGGTGCTGAATGAGGATTCCGAGTGAATGTTCAAACGGGATTTCAGCCCCGATGGTTGTCGCGGTCGAGGTGATTTCGCGGCGCGTGGTCGGCTTTGCCGGCGCGAAGTATAGAAAATTGCGTGACTGCATGCCGGGCAGCTGCCAGACGGAACCAACGGTCCGCTCGAGGTTCTTCAACAGGCTTTCTTGTGTCTGCCTGTCGCCGCCCAGCCAGTTGACTGCCAGCACGCCATCGTCCGAAAGGCATTTTCTTGCGTCTTTGACAAAATCGGCGGTTGCACAATGATCCGGAAATCGCTCGCCAACATAGGTGTCGATGACGACGATCTCGTATCGTGAGGTGCAGCCTCTGAGAAAGGATGCCGCGTCTCGCAGATGAATCCTGAATCGGGGCAGCGCACGGATATCGAAATACTTCGCGGCCAGTTCCACGACAGCCGAATCGACCTCGACCGCTTCCACCTCGATCAGCGGCCGCGCCGCCAGCAGCATGCGCGGAATAGAACCTCCGCCGAGCCCGAGAATGAGGCATGACTGCGCATGAGGGCAGAACGCCAGGACCGCTAGCATATTGCGGGCATATTCGAGTCCCGGAAGATGGGGAGCTGCGCTATCGAAAACGGTATGCCGGATGCCCCCTTCCGACCAGAGTGTGATCGTCGCTCCTTGCCGCGTGACGATCAGGTCTTGGACAAGTCCCCTGGTGCGGTGAAGGGTTTTCGTTTTTCCCCGGAAACTTCTTTCCGTATCCATGCAGGTAGGATGCCTTCCTGCTTGAGATCGAAAGCAATTGTGATGTGGCCATGGCACACAAAAGCAGTGCCTTCTAATAGGTGAGTATGTGCCAGCCTTGCTTGATAAGGTCCGTAAACGGTTTGCCCATATACTTCACTTCAACGCCCATCTGCCGCAGTTGTTCCGTGACGCCGTATGAGTCTGTGCACGCCTGGCATGCCTGCACCCGTACTCCGTCACTCAGCATCCCCTTGATCTTAGCCTGCAGATCTTTGTCACCAGCAAGAAGGCGTGCGGAGGGTCCCCAAACGATCAGGGTTACTTCATCGAACCATTTCTGCTTCTTTGCGTTGTCGGTATACATGAAGCAGGCGTGGTGTGCGACCTCCGGGTCTCCGCTGGTCCAGAGGACTGCAAGGCGGCTGTTTTGGGATTCCTGTCCGCTTAGCGAACCGAAGCGACCCGCAACTCCACCTATCATGACCGCCAGAGCAATACTGAAACCGATCAGCATCTTTTTCATCACTCACCTCCATGATCGCTATATAGCAAATACGAACTTCTGGGACGGGACACTAATGCTCGGACATACACCACTCCCACGTCTTCTGGGCATCGGCGAGAACCTGATCGTCGGTGCGAAAATCCTGAAGGCCGCAATCATCGTAATGGATCATACCGACAAGATCCCGCAGCTCTTTCGGATTGGGCGGTGCGGCCGGGTAGCCGAGCACCATCATGTCGTATATGGTCAGGGCTTCCGGAAAACCGATAATCGTTCTAATTTCCTTTTCTGCTTCCGGACGCGATGCGGCCGTGTACCACTGGGAAGCCAAACCAAGGGATGCCGCCGCCAGGTGCAGATAGAGAAATGCGCTGGCCAGGCCCGAGCTATAGATGCCGGCGACCATCGGATTTATTTCAGTGGGATGGCCGGGCAATCCCACTTTTGCCCGCCAGTCGGCTAAAAGGATGATGAACACGGGCGCATCGCGGAAGCTTCCCCGTGAGGCGGGTGCGGATTCGCTTTCGAGTTTGGCGTTTTTAATAGGCGGAGCAAGCCTGTCTAGAACGCCGACGATGGCATCTTTCACTTCTTTCTTTTTCACTACTACAAATTCCCACGGTTGCGTGTGAAAACCCGAAGGCGCCCACCGCGCAACATCGATGATCTTTTCGATGCAGCCTTCAGGGACAGGATCCGATTTGAATTTGCGAACCGTCCGTCGCTTCCTTACGAGACTCAAAAGCCGGTCATATTCTTCCTGCTGCATGGTTACACCCTCCATTTATATTTCCTGCAACTCCGATCTGCTTTGTTTGGCTAAACTCTTTGAATTCAGCGCAGGACGAGTGCTTCCGCCGCTTCTGAAAATATGAAGCTCAGGCTGATAACCCGCAGCCCGCAGAGCTTGATAAAACCTCATCGCGGAAGGGCCGGCCAGCGTGTCATCCTGTGCCCAGGCGAGAAAAACAGGCGGCAGGCCGGCGGGAATAGGCGGCATGACGCCAAACGGGCCGCCATAAATCGGGGCCGCGAAATCAGGCCGCGCCGCCGCGTCTTCCTGGAGCAGCGTACCACTCGTCACCATCGCTCCGGCGGAAAACCCCATGAATCCAACTCTGTTCGGATCGATTCCCCATTCTGCCGCGTGCCAGCGAACGACTTTGATGGCTTGAATCCCGTCCGCAATACCATATTTGCGGCCTATTTGAGAAAATAGTGGCCCCAGACGGGGATTTCGTGCACGGGCTTTTCCGTCTGGTCTCCCTCGGGCGGTTTGGGTTTCAGGTATTCCGGCGGTCGGACAATCTTATAGGTCAGCGCGTTCGGCTCGCACGTGATGATGCAGAGGCCGCAGCCTTTGCATCTTTCGGGATCGACCGATGAGACTTGCGCCTTGGCGGTCGCGCCCGGTTTCATTTCAATTGCCTCGAACGGGCAGCGCTCTACGCACACCTCGCAGCCGGTACACTCCTGCTCGTCCACGACTGCCAGAAACCGGTTCGGCGTCATCAGGTCCCAACGCTTTGCGCGCTTCACGGGGAAGAGATTTTCGCAGCAGCAGTCGCAGCAGTAGCAGTCGCCCCAGTGCACGAGTCCCGCGCTCTCCGCCTGCCTCACGATTTCCAGGGACTCTTCCAACGATACTTCTTTCAGCAGCCTGCCGGGCTGGTTGAAATAGTATTCGCCCCTCGGCCTGTCAAAACAGGCGAAACACGTCATCAGCGGCAGGTCGCATTTGTGCCCCCATGAGATCCGGCAGCCGCACGGCGCCAGGATTCTGCTCTTGGCGTTTTCGATTCGCAGCTTCCAGTTCTCTTCCGGGAGGATGTCCTCCGGCTTGATGTCGGGGCTGCGTTCGAGCGCGCCAATCGCCGGCCAGATGGGCAGATTCCGGCCCAACACCTTTATCATTCCTTCGACGTGTTCGATGAAGTGGTAGGACCACTCATTGTAAAAAAAATCGGACCACAGCTCTTTTAACTCCGTGGAGAGCGCATATGGACCGGCGTGGGGCGCCGTATCGGCGACGCATTCGTGGTGAAACGCCAGCAGGGTCGTGTGAAAAGCGTACTGGGTCAATCCCCGCGTGAGAGCTCCTTTGTCCACGAGTACATCGAGCTTTTTGGAGAGCTCTTTTTCATCGACGCTCAGTCTTTCGGCAAGTTCCTTGCGGGTGGCGGGCTCGAATAACTCGAGGCAAATCCTCGCCTCCTCCGGAGTAAACGTCGCGGCCAGTATTTTCAAAAAACGTTCGGATTCCCAAACGCCCAATTTGTCCGATAGCTCCTTGTAAATTGCCGTGCCCGTCATATCGTTCCTCCTGAAATGCGTTTCATTCACGAAAGTGTTTCTTCAATCCATGAAAACCAACGTTCCATCCCCTCTCCCGTTTTAGCGGAAAGAGAAAAAAGCCTGGCCGAAGGATTGAGACCACTGATTATCTCGGGAAATGTGTCCGAATTAAAATCAAAATATGGCAAAACGTCTATTTTGTTTACCAGGACCGCATCCGCCTCGATGAACGCGACCGGATACTTGTGAGGTTTATCGTCGCCTTCGGGAACGCTCAGGATCACGACGTCCTTATGAGCGCCCAGGTCAAAATCGGCCGTGCAGACGAGATTACCCACATTTTCCAGGAAAATCAGATCGATCCGATCCAGGTCCAACCCATCCAGCGCCGTCTGAACCATCCGGGCGTCCAGGTGGCATCCGCCGGAAGTGTTGATCTGAATCGCCGGAATATTCTGCTGCGTTATTTTGTCCGCATCGATGGAAGATGCGACATCGCCCTCGATCACCGCTATTCGGTATTTGTTTCTGAACCGATGGATGGTTTGCATAATCAGGCTGGTTTTTCCGGATCCGGGAGACGACATGATATTGATCATCCGGACATGGTGGCCGTCCAACCGTTTCCGGTTTATTTCTGCCTGTTCGGCATTCGCTCCGAGGATGTTTTCTTTGATGGTGATCGTCCGGGCGGCCATTTATTCCACCTCCATATTTTCGATATAGAGTTCCCGCCCGCCGACAATTTCCACGCGTTTCCCATCGCATTTCGGGCAGTGAAAGTCGTGTTTCTGCAGTGGAAAGAGAACATCGCAATCGCGGCACCGCAGCTGTCCCGGGACATGGGTATAGTCGATTCTCGCGCCGGCGGCAATGGTGTCTTTGCTGAGAAAGCCGAAATAAAAGCTCACGGCATCTTCCACGACTCCGGTATAATCGCCGACCACCAGATGAATGCTGATGATCTTGCGGGCGCCGGCCGTCGCAGCGGTTTTAAGGGCGAGGGACATTAGCGATGCAACAATGCTCTGTTCGTGCATGAGTGACGTCATTCAGGGCTATGTCGCGCGCCCGCCTCCCAGTGCGTAATAGATCACGTAGAACCAGGAGCAAATGCCGTGAATGATGGCCCAGACTATCGAGTGATTCACGCTCCAGGAAATGGCGATTGCCAGCGCACACCCGAAACTGATTCCGCTGCTTGCTGCCGTTGTCTTTAGCTCGCTCAACCAAATCCTCCCTGCAAACCAGACTTTCTATTGTGGATCCTTCCGATGCAACCTGAAGCCGACCTCGATAACAATCTTCACATCGACCGGTTTGCCTTGAAAGGAGCCCGGAGTAAAGCGCCACCGGGCTGTAACCGTATCTGCAGCCGACTCGTCCAGGCCGTATCCCAATCCATTCAGGATTTTGCAATCGCGCGCCTTCCCCTCGGCGGAGACAACGCATTGCATGACGAGAAACCCCTCGATTTCTGCGTTGCGCGCTTCTTCCGTGTAGGAAGGGACAGGACGATCGATGACTACGGGCGCGCTCACGCCGCCTCCAACAATATAAGGACCATTGGTTGATCTGCCCGCGCCCGGGACGGCTGATTTTTGCTCGTTCTGCGCCGTGGCCTCACTCCGCGGCGCCACCATCAGGATGCTTCCCTTTCGGATGATGACTTCATGCGTATGGGTGCCGGGAGGTTTATTGATGTCGTCCAGATAGCGGAGGACGATGTCGTCCAAAAACTCCACAGCCTGCAGCTCTTCATAACCCGGGCCCCTGTTCAGGGTGACAGATACCTGGCCGCCGCCCTGTCGCTTCCGAAAAATGTTTCCCTCGTATCGGTCGAACCACTCCCAGCTGAAACCGAGGAGACCGCCGCTCATGTTCACCATAAGACCGAATCCGTCAAGCAACGGCTCGCGGTGAACGGCTGCCGAAACAGAAAAGGTATCGTCCAGGTTAAGGGTTCTGGACCACCAGACCCCATTGCGGTTCAGCTCGGGCCGCTCGTGAGCGATGATGTCGGTATCCGGAGAGTATGTCCTTACGCCGCCCGCAATCACTTCCCGACCGGACTCCTGAACTGTGCTGGCCTCCCAGGATATGGTCTCGCTCGGTAGTGCAATGCGCGGAGCAGGCATCGCGGGCCTGCATAAAAAAGTGACGCCAGCCAATACCGTCAGCAATCCTGCCAATAGCTGTTTGAGCACAGTCATTCCCATTTTTATTTGTAATTCCGGATTGCGAATCCCTCCCAGAATGCCCGCGCCACCCCGCGACAAAAGAAGATTTTCCCGCTGCCTGGCTGTAACAGGTGATTCCTGCAAGTAATTATATGCGGCGAATGCAGGTGCCGGAAGGGAAAATCCTGGGAGCGCCGCCGTCCTCGGCTAATTCGCTGAGAGATCTCCTGGCTCTGCAGGGGAGGCGGCCAAGGTTTGACAGGTGCAGGAGTGATTCGCGGTGGATTTCCGATATGTTTGTCTTGAACCATAAATGACCAGTCCGGTATCGCCAGTCGATTGGGGTCGGAATCGGAATCGGAATCGGGGTCGCAGTCGCAATCGGATATCGGAAGCAGGAGGCCGATAGCGACTCCCGATTGCGATACCGATACCGATTCCGACCGCGACAGCGTTTTCCCAACTGCTTTGAGCGGCTCATAGGCTAAAGCCGCCGGCGCTGCCGGAGGACATTTGCTGCCGCTTTTTGAAATCCTGACCAGGAGGATGCATAATCTCATTTTGGGTGAAAATAGCTTTTGATGGGGGCAAATGCCATGACAGCTGCTACCAAGGTCCTTCGGAGTGAACACGAGGCGATTCTCAGGATGCTGGATGCAACAGAAGAGGTGGCCCGGCGGATCATGCGGGGAACCGCCGTTGCACCGGAGACACTTTCGAGTTTAGTGGAGTTCTTTCGGGTTTTTGCTGACCGCTGCCACCACGGAAAAGAAGAAGATTGCCTGTTCCCACTGCTCGAGGAAAAAGGGCTGCCTCACGACGGAGGCCCTGTCGCCGTCATGCTGCATGAGCACGGACAGGGGAGGGACTTGATTAAAAACATGAGTGAAGCGCTGGAGACATTCTCCAAAGGGCAGAAGGAAGCCTCCTTGCGGTGGGCCGAATCGGCGCTCGGCTATGTCTCGCTTCTCCGGGCGCACATAGCCAAAGAAAACGACGTCCTATTCATGATCGCGGACCGGTTGCTCTCGGAGTCGGATCAGGCAAAGCTGGCGGAAGCATTTGAAGATGTCGAAACCAACAAGATCGGCGCCGGAACGCACGAACGCCTGCACGGGCTAATGCAAAAACTGATCGCAGAAATATTCCCGGACGACAAATGAAGCAGTCCAAAATCTCGAATTTCGAATTTAAACCGCCGTCAGCAACACCTCTTCCGTTTTTGCCGTTCGTCCCGCGGCATCCACAGTCACGATCTGATACTTGTGTGCCGTTTTGTCGGTGAGGACGTCCTCGAAGGTAAACGGAGTTTTGCGAGTCTGCGGCTTGTGCGCGATCTGCCCGGCATTCTGATTGTCCCGCAGGATTTCATAGCGAACGATCGGTTCGTCGCCAGCATACGCGGACTGCCAGCTCAATTGAGCTGCCCGCTTTTGCCCGTGAATTTCCTGCTTCACCGCCGCATTGCGCGGAGCGCCGAGCGGTTGCGCGGGAGCCTGGAAGTAATTGGTCTTTCCATCCTTGGCCGTACGCGCCAGTTTTTCGATATCCCGCCGGTCGCTGACACTGAGCGCGTTGGCCGCGATTTGAGCGGCAAGCAGATTTTGCTGCAGCTGGCAGGCCGCCGGATCCGCGTCGATGTGCCCCGTCCCGATGATCGCGGTGTGAATACCCGGCGTGGTTAAGCTGTACTCGACCAGCCGTCGGCTGGGCAGCGTGCTGCTGCCCACCTTTCGAACCACCATGTCCGGATTCCTCGTCCATGTCGCCTCTTTGCTGAACATCGCGCCGTCGGCAAAAACTTTCATGGCGATGAGGCCCATGTTATTGGCCGCAGCCACGGGAATGACATTGTACTGCATACTGAAATTCTGGCGGTCATTGGCATTGATGGCTACCAGCATGCCTTCGAGAACGCCACGGCTGTCGCGCTGGATCATGTCCATCATGGCGTCGGGTGACTGGTGCCCCGAAAACCCGATGTGCCGAAGGAGTTTCTCCCCCTTGGGATTTAGCCCCGTGAAATTGGTGCCGTCACGAAAATCGATCAGCGTCGCCAGCGTGCCGATCGTCTCGGCCTTCGGATCGGGCTTGTCATACCCCTCATACACTCCGTCGACATCCGCCGTGGTCATGATGCTGTGCATCAGGACCATATTCAGGTACGCTCCCTGCGGATACGAGCCTTGGCCATCGCCAAAGACCTGCGACAGCGTGCGCCGGACGTCGTCGATGGCGTGTGAGCCGGCCGCTCCGTTGGTGACGTTGATCAATCCCTCCTTCTGGTATCCGCCCTTGCCGAAGCGCAGGGCTGTCTTGCTGGTCAGGAAGATGGAGCTGCGCAAACGTTCGTTGTAGCCCGGCTGGCCGGGGATCAGATGCAGTTCACGAAATGCCTTGCCATAATGCATCTGGCTGCCGTCGTAGACGTTCGACGTGTCGAAGTAATTCACGCCGAGGTCAAACGCCTTCAGGATAATCTTGGCGGGATCGACGTCGGCGGGCGTCCATTGCAGGGACGCCTGCCCACCGAGGCCGAGCGTCGTGGCTTCAAAGCCGAGGCGACCCATGGCGCGCTTCATTAGCCTGGCAGGCTGCGCATTGCCAAAAGTGAAATAAGGCCCGATCGACAAGCCTGCGGAAGTCAGTGCTACACCTTTAATGAACCGGCGACGGGTAAACGTGGTATTCAAAACATCAGCCATGGGAAAACTCCTCCTCTTGAATAGTCTAAATATACTATTGAGTCTCCCCCACGGCGAATGAAATGTTGCCTGTACCGCAGAAATATCATCGAGTCGGAAGCGGATGGGGGTCTTCGAAATGCGACAACTTGCTGGCGCTTTTAGAGTTTAGAGTTTCCAGTTCACAGCTTTTGAGCTGAATTTAACTGGAAACCGGGAACCGGGAATTCTGGAAAGCGGCAGCATGCTGGCGCGCTTCGAAGGCCGGATACAGGGACTCCGGGATTCATTTTTGCTATGATTTCTCCAGTCCTTGTGTTAACCGTTATCCGGCTTTGTTTCGTGCATTGGAGATTTCTATGAAACGATTTCTGACAATTGGTTTTGGGTGTGCCGCGGGCTTGGCGTGTCTGCTGGCGGCGAGATTGGCATGTGCCGCGGAGCCCGTTTGGCCGCAGTTTCGCGGGCCGGAGGCGAACCCGGTGAGCAGGGAAGCGCGGTTGCCCGAAAAATGGA
>Ga0335071_10004093_pt1 | contig 15258 bp, 10 predicted proteins | sample Lox_Sample_15_FD_206724 | JGI IMG/M metagenome (GOLD analysis project Ga0335071, IMG submission 206724) | Soil microbial communities from Loxahatchee National Wildlife Refuge, Florida, United States - Lox_Sample_1.5 | ecosystem: Environmental > Terrestrial > Soil > Wetlands | place: USA... | reverse complement strand
AGGGCACCGTGCCGGTGGACGAGAGGGGCGCGCCGCTCAGCAACTGCATCCTCTGGATGGACATGCGCGGCGCGCCCAACCTGCGCCGGCAGTTCGGCGGGTTCCCTGCCATGCAGGGCGTCGGCCTGCTCAAGGTCCGGCGCTGGATCAAGCTCACCGGCGGCATGCCGTCGCCGACCGGCAAAGACCCGGCGGCGCACATGCTCTACGTGCGCGACGAGATGCCGGACGTCTACGAGCGGACGCACAAGTTCCTCAACGTCCCGGACTACCTCAATCTCAAGCTGTGCGGGCGGATGGCGGCGAGCTACGACTCCATCCTGACGAGCTGGGTGACCGACAACCGTGACGCGGACGACGTGAAGTACGACGCGGACCTCGTCCGCGACTGCGGCGTCGACGCGGACAAGCTGCCGGAGATCGTCAAGTGCACCGAGGTGCTCGGCCGGCTCACGCCGGCCGCGGCCGAGGAGCTCGGGCTGGCGCCGGAGACGCAGGTCGTCGCCGGCGCCATCGACACCACCGCCGCGGCCGTCGGCGCCGGCACCACCGGCGACTTCGCCGTGCACCTGTACCTGGGCACGTCGTCCTGGATGGCGGCGCACGTGCCGTTCAAGAAGACCGACGTGTTCGCCAGCCTCGCGTCGGTCCCGTGCGCGTTGCCCGGCCGCTGGCTGTTGACGGCCCTCCAGGCCACCGCCGGCGGCAACCTCACCTGGCTGCGCGACAACGTCCTGTACCACAAGGACGAGCTGCTGGCCGAAGAGGAGCAGCCGGACGTCTTCAAGGTGCTGGACCAGATCGCCCGGCGCGTGCCGCCGGGCAGCAACGGCGTTCTCTACACGCCGTGGATCTGGGGAGAGCGCGCGCCGGTCGACGACAGGACCCTGCGCGCGGGCCTGTTCAACCTCTCGCTGGCCTCCACTCGCGAGGACATCCTGCGCGCGATGCTGGAGGGCATCGCGCTCAACACGCGCTGGCTGCTCGGGCCGGTGCGCAAGTTCCTGGGCCGGCCCGTGGAGAGCATCAACCTCGTCGGCGGCGGCGGCCAGTCCGAGGTGTGGCCGCAGATCCTCGCGGACACGCTGGGCGTCACCGTCCGTCGCGTCCGCGACCCCATCCAGGCGAACGCCCGGGGAGCGGCGTGGATCGCCGCCGCCGGGCTCGGCGAGATCGCCTTCGGCGACGTGCCGCGGCTGGTCGAGTTCGACGGTGAGTTCGAGCCGGATGCCGCCGCCCGTCCGGTCTACGATGCGCAGTACGAGACCTTCACCCAGATCCACAAGCAGATGCGCCCCGTGTACCGGCGCATCAACGGTCGGGGCCAGCCGGCGGCAGCGCCGTTCGACCCTGCCACATCGGTCGATCGCAACGGACGGGGGGAGCCGTGAGAGGAACGGAGGAGTCGTGAGCAGCCGGGCCCAGGAGCGGGCACTGCGGGATCAGGAGCGAGGTTACCGGGTGTACGGCTACCGCTGGGTCGTCCTCGGCGTCGTCATGCTCGTCAACTTCGTCATCCAGATCCTCTGGATCAGCTACGGCTCGATCATCTCGGACGCCGCAGACTACTACGGCGTGTCGCACCAGGAGGTGACCGTCCTCGCCATGCTGTTCATGATGGCCTTCATCCCGCTCTCGCTGCCCGCGGCCTGGGTCATCGACAGCCGCGGGTTCCGCACCGCCGTCGGCTTCGGCGTCGTCATGATGGGGGTGTTCGGCGTGCTGAGAGGTCTCTCGGGCAGCGACTACACGCTCGTCTTCCTGTGCACCGTGGGCATCGCCATCGCGCAGCCGTTCCTGCTCAACTCGTGGACCAAGATGCCGGCCAACTGGTTCGCGCCGGGCGAGCGGGCGACGGCCGTCGGCCTCACGACGCTCGCCAGCATGCTCGGCGTGGGCGCCGGGCTGGCGCTCTCGCCCATCCTGATCGGCGTGATGTCCATCGGACAGATGCAGCTGGTGTACGGGCTGGTCGCCGCGGCCGGTGCGGTCGCCTTTCTGCTGCTGGCCCGCGAGCGGCCGGCCACCTCGCCCGGGCCGGCCGGAGAGGAGGCCCGGGCGCTCATGCTGGACGGGCTCAAGCACGCGCTGACCGTCAAGTCGTTCCTCGTCGTCCTGGCGGTCGCGTTCGTCATCATGGGCGTCTTCAACGGCGTGACCAGCTGGATCGGCGACATCGTGCTGCCGCGCGGCTACGACGCCGACGCCGCCGGCCTGCTCGGCCTGGTCATGCTGGTGGCCGGCGTGATCGGCGCCGTGCTGCTCTCGGCGATGTCCGACCGCCAGGGCAAGCGTGTCCGGTATCTGGTGCTCACGCTGGCCCTGGCGATCCCCAGCCTCATCGGTGTCGCCTTCGTCTCGACGGCGGCCTTGCTCTACGTCAGCAGCGCGGCGCTCGGGTTCTTCGTCGTGGGCGCGCTGCCCATCGGCATGCAGTACGCGGCGGAGGTCACCTTCCCGACCCCGGAGGGCACCTCCAACGGCCTGGTCCAGCTCTGCGGCCAGTGCTCCGTCGTCTTCGTCTTCCTCATGGGCGTGCTCCGCACCGGTGACGGCTCGTTCGCGCTGTCGCTGGTGCTGCTGAGCGTGCTGCTGGCCGTCTGCGTGGTCGTCGTCTCGCGACTCCACGACGCACCGCCCATCAGCGAGCGACTGGGCGTCGCCGGCGTGTCGGACGTGCCCGGACCCGCGCCGGCGGTCCCGCATGGGGCGGATGCGCAGCGCCCATCCGCTCTGTAGTCTAGGTGCAAGACGTAGCGGCGAGCGGCCTGGGAGGGTCCGCGTGAGCACGACCAGCCCAGAGACCGTCACTCCAGCCGCCGACGGCTCCCGCCGCGGGGCCGGCGTCGGCGGGCGCAACGGTAACGGCAACGGGGTCACGCCGCGGGTGGACCGGCCGGGCCGCATCGAGCACCGGGCGTTCGTCACCGCGGCCATCGCCATCGTCGTCTACCTGGTCCTCGCGTACATCGTGTTCATCCGCGTGGGCGCGCACCGGGAGGACCACGTGCTCGCCGTCGTCGTGCCCTCCGCCATCCTCGGGCTGGCCGCGGAGCTGTACGCGCGGACGCCGGCCTGGCTGCGCGCGTCGCTCTCGCTCGTGTTGGGCGCGTTCGCGCTGGTGAGCGGCGTGGTGGCCGTGGACCGCCTGCGCGTGGAGGGGACGAGCGCCGGCGCGGCCTGCGGCATCCTGCCGCTGGTCGCCGGCGCCGTCCTGCTCGTGCTCGGCGTCTGGACCGCCTGGCACTTCCGCAAGCGGGGCGGGCCCTCGTGGCGGCTCGTCCTGCGCCGCGTGCTCATCGCGGTCGTGGCGCTGCTCGTGCTCCTCTGGGTCGTCCTGCCGGTGAGCCTGGCCATCGTCGCCACCGAGCGCCCGGCGTCACCGATCAAGGAGGCCGACCTGGGTCGCCCCAAGCAGGAGGTGACGCTGGTCACGCGCGACGGCGTCAAGCTCAGCGCCTGGTACGTGCCGTCGCTCAACCACGCCGCGGTCATCACGTTCCCGCGAGAGTCGACGGTCCCGCAGGCGCGCATGCTCGTGAAGCACGGGTACGGCGTCCTCATGGTCGACCCACGCGGCTACGGCCGGAGCGAGGGCGACCCCAACGCCTACGGCTGGGGCTCGACCAGGGACATCGACGCCGCGGTCGCCTGGCTGCGCCGGCGGCAAGACGTCCAGAACCGGCGCATCGGCGGCCTCGGCCTCTCGGTGGGCGGGGAACAGATGCTCGAGGCCGTCGCCCGCGACCCCGGCCTCAAGGCGGTCGTCAGCGAGGGCGCCGGCATCCGCTCCGTGCGGGAGGCCGCGCTCGAGAAGGGCGTGAGCCCGCTCGAGCGGTTCCTCACGTATCCCCAGGACGTCGTGCAGACGGCGTCGGTGTGGCTGCTCGGCGGCGACACCGTCCCCATATCGCTCAAGACCGCCGCGATCCTCGCCGGTCCACGCGCCACCTTCTTCATCTACGGGGGTGACGGCCAGGAGACGGAGAAGGCGGTCAACCCCGTGTACTACGAGAGTGCGTTCGAGCCCAAGGCCATCTGGGAGGTGCCCGGCGCCGGGCACACGCAGGGCATCGAGACCCGGCCGCAGGAGTACGAGCGTCTGGTGGTCGGGTTCTTCGACAAGGAGCTGCTCGGTCACAGGCAGTGAAGGGCTCCCGCCGCGTCGGCGCCCGCCAGCTTCCCCGCGGCCTCGGCCCGAGTCGACCCCGACCACGCACGATGGCACACTGGACGTATGGACCGTGCGCGGACGACCCCTGCACCTTGGGCGGCGGCGCGCTGCGCCGCCGCCGTTTCGTTGCTCGCCGCTGCGGCGATCGCCGTCGCCGGCTGCGGCGCGGCCTCGCCGGCGGTCACGGGAAGCCCTGCCGCGACGTCCGCGCCTTCGGAAGCGTCCACGCCCCACGGGACGTCCACATCCTCCGCGGCGCCCACGCCCTCCGCGAGCCTCGCTGCCCCGGCGAGCCCCGGCCCCCCGCTCGACCGGCCGACGAAGAACCATCCGCTGCGCATCTACTTCGGCGGCGACTCGCTCTCCGGCATGCCCGGCATCGAGCTCGGCATCCTCACCCACAGGAGCGGGCTGGCGAAGGTCAAGGCCGCGTACGTCGAGAGCTCGCGGCTCACCTACGACCAGCCCGTCGACTGGCCGGCGCGGCTCAAGCAGCAGCTGCGCGCCGGCCACTACGACGTCGGCGTGTTCATGATCGGCGCCAACGACAGCGGCATGCCGATGATCGCCGGCGGCAAGAGCGTGATGTACCCAGCGAGGGCGTGGCTACAGGAGTACGAGCGCCGCGCCAGGCGGATCGCCGCCATCATGCTGCACACCGGCGTCAAGCGTGTGTACTGGGTCGGCATGCCCATCATGCCGAGCTCGTCCGAGTCGAAGAAGATGCGCGGCCTGAACAAGCTCTTCGAGGCCGTGGCTGCCGGCAGTCCCGACATCGTCTACGTGGACAGCTACTCCCTCCTCTCGACCCGCAGCGGCGACTTCAAGACCTCGCTGCGCAGCGGTGACGGCGTGCACTATACCGACGCCGGGGCGATGGTCGTCGCCAGGGCGGTCTGGAACGCGGTCAAGAGGGACTGGGGCGGCGGATAGCCCGCTCCCGGCCGGTCGCCGCCCCCCGGCGTCACTCCTCGACGCTCTTGGGCCTCCGTCGCAGCAGGACCACGGCGACGATCGCGACCACGGCGACCACGGCGACCGCCACGGCGACGATCACGCCCGTGCTGCTGCCGCTCGCCGCCGTGTTCTCCGTCGCCGCCACGGGCTTCAGGTCGACGTACGTGTCGCGCAGCATGTTGCGGAACGCGGCGCCGTCCCCGCCCTTGGGCACGCTGCTGTAGCCGGTCCACGTGTCGGTGCGGAACGCCTGGATCAGCGTGTTGTACCAGAGCACCGAGTACGGCGCGTCGGTGTAGATGATCTGCTGCATCCGCTGGACGATCTGCCGCCGCTGCGCCGGGTCCACCGCCTGAGCCTGCTTGACGTACAGCGCGTCGTACTCCGGGTTGGAGTACTCCGAGTCGCTGCCGTTGAGGATCTGGCCGGTGGTGAAGGTGCTCAGGATGTAGCCCGGGTCGATGTCGGCGGTCCAGCTCCAGACGTAGAGGTCGTCGTCGGCGTTGGTGTAGTTCGCGGTGGTGAAGGCGTTCTCGTCCATGATCTGCAGGGTCGTGCCGATGCCGACGTCCTTGAGGTACGAGCTGATCTTCTTGGCCGCGGTGATGTCCATCGGATACTCGTTCATCGCCGCCAGGCGGAACTTGAGCGGCTTGCCGTCGGGTGCGACGCGGACACCGTTCGCCCCCATCTTGTAGCCCGCGGCGTCGAGGATCTGCCGGGCCTTCGCCGGGTCGTAGCCGCGCAGCTGGTCGGCCGGCACGTGCCAGCGGTAGAACGTCTGCACCGGCGAGAGGATCACGTCGGCCGGCTCGGCAAGGCCGTCCATGGCGACGGAGGCGATCGCTTTCTTGTCGATGGCGTAGTCGATCGCCACCCGGATGTCCTTGTCGAGCAGCAGCGGGTCGCCCTTGCTCTTCGGGCTTCGGTAGCAGTTCATGCCGAGCTCGTGGAACCCGATCCCCGGCGCCGCCACGGACCTGGAGCCGGGGATGTTCTGCAGGCTGCGGTAGAAGCCTGGGTCGAGCTCGATGGCGGCGTCGAGGTCGCCGGCCCTGAAGTCGGCCACGACGCCGTCCTGCGTCTGGTACATGTCGAAGAAGACCTCGTCGATGGTCGGCTCGACGCCGAACCCGTCCTTGTAGTACGGGTTCTTCTCCATCTTGACGTACTTGCCGTTGACGACCTCGGTGACGTGGAACGGCCCGCTCGACACCATGGGCAGGTTGCTCCAGCTCTCGACCTTGCCGTCGGGGACCTTGCTCCAGATGTGCTCGGGCAGGATCGGCACGTAGAGCGCCGTGAGCACGGCGTTGGGCTTTCTTGAGGTGATCACGACCGTGGAGTCGTCCGGCGCCTCGACCTTGGTCACCCCGGTGAAGTAGCCGATGTACATGCCCAGCTTCTGGCGCAGGATGCGGTTGTACGTGTAGGCCACGTCCCGGGCGGTGAGCGGCTGCCCGTCGCTCCACTTCACGTTGTGGCGGAGGTGGAACGTCCACACTCGGCCGCCGTCGGTGATGCCGCCGTTCTCGAGAGTCGGCACCTCGGTCGCGAGGTCCGGCACCGGCTTGTAGTCGGCGTCGTACCACGTGAGGAAGTTGTAGCCGATGCGGAAGCACTCCCACGGGATGGTGTCGTAGGTGGAGAACGGGTTGATGTTGTCGACGTCGCTCTGCAGGCCGACGCGGTAGATGATCGGCGCGCCCGACGCTGCCGGAGAGGGCGAGGATGCCGCCGAGGCGAGCGCCGGAGCGACGGACAGTGCGACGAGCACGAGCATGAGGGCGGAGGGCAACAGCAGGCGGCCGCGGCGGTGTCGGTGCATGCGTCCTCCAGAAGGTGGTCGGTGGAGACTCTACGACGTGGACGCGGGGGAGGACACAGTCCGTCACCCGACGGGACGGCCGGACCGTGGGCCCGGGCCGGGACCGGATGGAGGAGGGTGATGAGCCGCCGCGGGTCGTGCCCGTGGACTCGGCGGCCCTTCTCCGGTCAAGCGGCGACGGCGACCCGCCGGGCCACGAGCACGGCGCAGTGAGCGTGGTGGACCACCTCGTTGGCCACGCTCCCCATGAGCATCTCCGCCACCGGTCCGGCGCCGCGGGAGCCGACGACGATGCAGTCGGCGCCGAAGGAGTCGGCGGCGGCCACGATCTGGGCGGCCACCTTGTCGGCACGCGCCGCCCGCAGGTCCCCGGTCACCGGGACGTCAGCCTTCTTGACCACGTCGCAGGCCGCCTCGATGAGCATCTGGGCCTCGAGCCGGGACTCGACGGCGCCCTTCACCTCGAAGCCCATGTCCTTGGCGTGGACGTGGACGACGATGATCTCCCCCCGTGTGGTCTTGGCGAGCTCGATCGCGGTCCGGATGGCCTCCCGGGTCTCGTCGGAGCTGTCGACTGCAAGCAGGATCCGCTCGAACATCATGCTCACCCCCTCGAACGAGTCCGAACGTCTCTCACACGTGAAAAATCGCCGCAAACGGCCGTGAATAGTCGCGTCTGCGGCGGGCGCGTCGGGGTCGGCCGCGGCGATCTCCGGACCGCCGGTCCGGTGCGCCGCCGCGTCAGGGAGCTTCGTCCAGCGCCTGCTCGAACTGGCTCGCGTAGAGGTCGTGGTAGAAGCCGCCGGCGGCCATGAGCTCCTCGTGCGAGCCCTGCTCGATGATGGCGCCCTTGTCCATGACGAGGATGATGTCGGCGCCGCGGATGGTGCTCAGGCGATGGGCGATGACGAAGCTCGTGCGGTCCTTCATCAGCTCCGACATCGCCTGCTGGATGAGCACCTCGGTGCGGGTGTCGACCGAGCTCGTCGCCTCGTCCAGGATGAGGATGTCGGGGTCTGCGAGGAAGGCTCGCGCGATGGTGAGCAGCTGGCGCTCGCCCTGCGAGACATTGGTGGCGTCGTCGTCGAGCAGCGTGTCGTAGCCGTCGGGGAGCGCGCGGACGAAGTGGTCCACGCGCGCCGCACCGGCCGCCGCGCGGATCGCGTCTTCGTCCGCGCCCTCGCGGCCGTAGGCGATGTTGTCGCGGATGGTGCCGCTGAACAGCCAGGTGTCCTGGAGCACCATGCCGAACAAGCGCCGCAGGTCGCCACGGGCGAAGTGCCTGATGTCGACGTCGTCGACGCTGATCACGCCGGCGTCGACGTCGTAGAAGCGCAGGAGCAGGTTGACCAGTGTCGTCTTGCCGGCGCCCGTCGGCCCTACGATGGCCACGGTCTCGCCGGGAGCGACGTCGACCGTGAGGTCCGAGATGAGCGGCGTGTCGGGCAGGTAGCGGAACGAGACGTCGTCGAAGCGGATGTGACCGCGCGTGTGGTCGCACTCGACGCAGGCCTCCGCGTCGGGCGTCTCTTCTTCTTCGTCCAACAGCTCGAAGATGCGCTCGGCCGACGCCGCCGTGCTCTGCAGCACGTTCATGATGCTGGCCACCTGGGTGATCGGCATCGTGAACTGGCGCGAGTACTGGATGAAGGCCAGGACGTCGCCGATGGAGATGCGGCCGGTGGCGACCATGAGTCCGCCGATGACGGCGATGGCCACGTAGTTGAGGTTCATGACGAAGTTCATGACCGGCATGATGATCCCGGAGATGAACTGGGCCTTGAAGCTCGCCTCGTAGAGGGCGTCGTTCTGCTCGTCGAAGGTCTCGATGGCCTTCTGCTGCCTGCCGAAGACCTTCACCACGTTGTGGCCCGTGAACATCTCCTCCACGTGGCCGTTGAGGTCGCCGGTGGTCTCCCACTGCTTCGCGAACTGCTTCTGGGAGCGCTTGGCGATGAACATCGTGATCACCACGGAGACCGGCACCACGAGCACGGAGATCAACGCAAGCAGCCAGCTGATGGTGAGCATCATGATGAGCACGCCGATGATCGTCAGCGTGGACGTGATGATCTGCGTCGCGCTCTGCTGCAGCGACTGCGAGATGTTGTCGATGTCGTTGGTCATGCGGCTGAGCACGTCGCCGCGCGGGTGGTCGTCGAAGTACTTGAGCGGCAGGCGGGCAAGCTTCTCGTCCGCCCTTCGTCGCAGCCGGTAGATGGTGCGCTGCGCGACGCCGGCCATCAGGTATGCCTGCAGCCACTGGAACAGCGCGCTCAGAAGGTAGACGCCCGCGAGATACGCCAGCGTCCTCGCCAGCGAGTCGAAGTCGATGCTGTGGCCGGGGTTGAGCTTCATGCCCTGCAGCATGTCTGCGATGCGCCCCTCGCCGCGCGCACGGAGGCCGGCGATGGCCTGCGCCTTCGTCACGCCGGCCGGGATCTGCTTGTTGACCACGCCCTCGAAGATGATGTTGTAGGCGTTGCCGAGGATCTTGGGGCCGACGACGGCGAAGGCCACGCTGGCCACGGCCAGGATCACGATGAGCAGCAGCAGGTTGCGCTCGGGTCTGAGCTCCCCGGCGAGCCGGCGCATGGTGCCGCGGAAGTCCTTGGCCTTCGCCGCCGGCATGATGAGGGCGTGCGCACCCGGGCCGCCGGGCTGGGGGCCGCCGGGGCCGCGCGGGCGCTGGGGAGCGCCGCCCGCCTGGGGCTGCCCGGTGCCTGACGGGGACGTGCCGTTGCCTCGGGGAGGGTTGCCGTTGCCGCTGCTCTGCGTCATGCCACTCCCTCGACGCCGAGCTGCGAGGTGACGATCTCGCGGTACGTCTCGCTGCTCTCGAGCAGCTCCTCGTGAGTGCCCTTGCCGGCGATGGTGCCGTCGTCGTCCAGCACGATGATCTGGTCCGCGTGCATGATGGTGCCCACGCGCTGCGCGACGATGATCACGGTGGCGTCGGCGGTGTGCTTGCGCAGCGCCGCGCGCAGCCTGGCGTCTGTCGTGAAGTCGAGCGCCGAGAAGCTGTCGTCGTAGATCTGGATCTTCGCCTGCTTGGCCAGCGCCCGCGCGATGGCCAGGCGCTGGCGCTGTCCGCCGGACACGCTGGCGCCGCCCTGGGCCACGTGCGTCTCGAGCTTCTCGGGCATCTCGTTGACGAACTCGTCCCCCTGGGCGATCTCGAGGTAGTGCCACAGTTGGTCGGCCGCGGCCTCCTCGTCGCCGAAGCGCAGGTTGTCGGCCACGGTGCCGTTGAAGAGGAACGACTTCTGCGGGACGAGGCCGATCCTGCGCCACAGGTCCTGTTGCGCCATGTCCCGTACGTCCACACCGTCGAGAAGCACGCTCCCGCCCGTGACCTCGTAGAACCGTGGGATGAGGCTGATGAGCGTGGTCTTGCCGCTGCCGGTGCTGCCGACGATGGCGGTGGTCTCGCCCGGCCGCGCCACGAAGCTGATGCCGCTGAGCACGGGCTCCTCCGCGCCGGGGTATCGGAACTCGACGTCGCGGAACTCGACCGTGCCGGTCTGCGGCACGTCGACCACGGGTGTCTCCGGGTCGACGATGCTCGGCTCGGTGTCGAGCACCTCCATGATGCGTCCGGAGCTGACGGCGGCTCGCGGCACCATGACGAACAGGAAGGTCGCCATGAGCACCGAGAACAGGATCTGGAACACGTACTGGATGAAGGCAAGGAGATCGCCGACCGGCATCGTCCCGTTGGCGATCTGCTTGGCGCCGAACCACATGATGGCGATCGTCGTGAAGTTGAGGATCAGCGTGACCGCCGGGAACACCATCGCGAACAGCCGGCCGGTGGCCAGGGTGGTGTCCGTGAGGTCCACGTTGGCGACGTCGAACCGCTCGTGCTCGAAGTCCGTACGGTCGAAGGCTCGGATCACGCGCACGCCGCTCAGGAACTCGCGTGTGACCTGGTTGATGCGGTCGATCTTCTTCTGCATGGACATGAAGAGCGGCATGGCCTTGCGGATGACGAGGCCGATGAACACGCCCATGATGGGGATGGCCACGAGGATGACGGATGAGAGCGGCACGTCGAGCCGCAGGGCCATGATGACGCCGCCGATGGCCATCATCGGGGCCTGGAGCACGACGTTGAGCATCATCAGCGTCACCATCTGAACCTGCTGCACGTCGTTGGTCGTGCGGGTGATGAGCGACGGCGCGCCGAAGCGGTTGATCTCCGCCTGCGAGAAGGTCTGCACACGGCGGAACAGGGCGCTTCGGGTATCGCGGCCGAGCGCCATCGAGGTCCTGGAACCGAGGAAGACGGCGCAGATGGCGGCGATGACGTAGATGACCGTCACGCCGAGCATCACGGCGCCTGTCTTCAGGATGTAGGTGGTGTCGCCCGTCTGGACGCCCTTGTTGACGATATCGGCGTTCAGCGTTGGCAGGTAGAGCTGGGCGATCACCTGGGCGAGCACCAGGAACACCAGGATCACGATGGACCACTGATACGGACGCAGGCCGATGCGGAGGAGTCTGATCACCGGCCCTCCTCCGTGTCGTCGGTCTGCTCCCCGGCATCCTGGTCGCACGTGGCCCACTCGGCGGCGACCTGGGAGATGCGCGCGCCGAGCTTGTCGAGCAGGCGCGTGAGCTCGCGGAGCTCGCGCTCGGTGAGGGTCGCGAACGTCGCGTTGATGTACTCGCCGAGCGCGACGCCGATCTGGGCGCCTCGCTCGCGCCCGGCGTCGGTGAGGTACACGCGCGTGAGTCGCTGGTCGGCCTCGTCGGGCCTGCGCTCCACGAGGCCCGCCTTCTCCATGGTGCTCAGCATCTTGCTCACCGTCGGTGGCGCGACACGCAGCATGCGCGCAAGGTCCTTCTGGGTGACGCCGTCGTTGACGCTGAGCAGGCGGAAGCACAGCGCCTGGCCGTGGTGCAGGCGGCCGCCCGCCATGGTCGTCATCATGTTCTTGAAGTGCAGACGCGCGGTCGTGAGAAAGGCCCGGAACGCGCGCGCCGAAAGCTCGTCGATGCCCTCGGGCTCCGGCAGCTTCCAGGCTGCGAGCGGCCCGTGCGCACCGCCGTGAGGGTGGCGATCGTCTGTGTCGGTCCCCGGCATGCGATGGGGAATGGTAGCAGGCTAACCGTTAGCCGGCAAACTGTTTTTTCGCCGCTTGGCAAACCACGCCGCCCGGAGTTGCGTCTCCCGGTGCGGTTCCCTCCCGCCTACCTGGGTAGGGTGCTACAGGAAGGTTCGTGCGGTCCCCCGCGGAACTCCCGAGCAGAAGAGTCTGGCGATGTTCGCTGCAGTGAAGACAGACCGGGCTGAGTCCCGACGGCAACGGCGCCGCGCGGCGCGGCAGATGGCGATCCGGTACGCGCTGATCTACGCCGTCGTCTCCGTGGCGTGGATCGTGCTCTCAGACCGCGTGCTCGGCGCGCTGGGTCTGCCGGAGAACGTCGAGCTCGCGCTCTCGTCGCTCAAAGGCGTCGCCTTCGTCGCGGTCACCGCGTCGCTCCTGCTCATCCTGGGCATGCGCTACTTCCAGAGTCTCGAGTCCACCCAGGAGCGGTACACCCGCCTGTTCGAGAACGCGGTTGAGGGCCTCACGCTGTTCCGGGTGATTCGGGACAAGGACGGCGTCCTGGTCGACCTGGAGCTCGTCGACCTGAACCCCACGCAGCAGGAGCGCACCGGGCTGACGCGGGAGGATGCCGTCGGCAGGCGGCTGAGTCATCCGGACGGCCTGGACGAGCGCACGCGCTCGTACCTCGAGATGGTGGCGAGCGCCGCCGGCATGGGCGGCCCGGCGCGCTCCGAGCTCCACATCGCCGATGACGACGCCTACGAGCTCCTCGAAGCGTATCCCGTGGGGCGCGACCGCTGGGCGCTCTCGGCGCTGGACATCAGCGGCGTGCGCCACGCCGAGCGGGCCTTGCGACGACAGGAGGAGTCCATCCGCAAGGCCTACGTCGACGTGCTGGACGCCGTGACCGGCGGCAAGCTCGTGCTGCTCACCGACGAGGAGCTCGCCGGGCAGCTCGGCGTCCCGCTCACGGAGCCGACCGAGTTCCTCGCGCCGCGCGACCTCGCCCGGGCGCGGGGAGTGATCGCGCGGGCGGCGGCGGAGCGCTTCCCCGGCTGGGCGCCCGCGACGGACATCCGTACGCCCGTCGGCGAGGCACTGGTCAACGCGCTCCGCCATGCCGGCGGCGGCATCTGGCAGCTGTACGCGCACGGCGAGGTCCTGCAGGTGGCCGTGCGCGATGAGGGCCCCGGCATCGACTTCCGCACCCTGCCGCGTGCCACCCTGCAGCGGGGCTTCTCCACGGCGTCCAGCCTGGGCATGGGGTTCACGATCATGCTGCAGGTCTGCGAGCGGGTGCTTCTGAGCACGCACCCCGGCCGTACGACCGTCGTTCTCGAGTTCGCGGCCCGGCAGCCTGTCGCCGAGGCATTGGAGGCGCTCGACGAGCTGGAGGCCGGGCAGGAGCGCGACGAGCTGGAGGCGGAGGCCTCCTGACCCTGCCCGTGGGGCGGTGGCGCGGCGGGGTCACGCGCCAGGCGCGACCTCCGCGACGAACTCCCGGAACGCGCCGAGGTAGGTCGCCACGTCGTCGCGCGTCGCGTCCACCGACATCGCCGGCCCGGCCGTGCTGATGGCCTCCCACACGCCGCGGTTGGCGAGATACAGCCGGAGCAGCGCGTTGAGCTCCGGCTGTTCGTCCTCGTCCGCCTCCGCGGCGCTTCGCGCCAGGCGGCCACTGAAGCTGACGCCGCTCCGCGGCCCGAGGCGCTGGATCGTCCACGGCAGCCGCGCCTCCTCCACGGCGGCCTCCAGGCCGTCCGCGAGCTCGGCCCCGAGCGCCGCTGCGCGCCCGTAGGCCTTCGGCGTGAGCACCTCCGTGAGCACGGCGCGCGCGGCGGCCATGCCGAGCGCGTTGCCGAAGAGCGTGCCGCCGGTCGCCAGCTCGCCGGTCTCGCCGGAGAGGCTCGAGCCCCGCTCGAAGACCTGCGCGAGCTCGGCGGTCATGCCGTAGGCGCCGAGCGGGAGCCCGCCGCCGACGGCCTTGCCGACGGTCACCATGTCCGGCGCCAGGCTCCACTTCTCGGTGAGCCCGCCGGGGGCGCAGATGAGCGTGTGCGTCTCGTCGAGCAACAGCAGCGTCCCGGCCTCGTCGCACAGTCGCCGTAGCGCGTCGTGGAACCCGGGGTCGGGCAGCACGACGCCCTCGTTGGTCAGTGCGGGCTCGCTGAAGACGCACGCGTACCGGCGGGTCGCCAGGGCGGCGGCCAGCGCGTCGATGTCGTTGAACTGAACGATGTCGATGTCCCTGGCCGCGTGTGGTGAGAGGCCGAGGTACGACAGCCGGCCGTCCCCGGCGAAGGCGGTGAGCATCTCGTCGCCGTGGCCGCCGTAGTTGCCGGTGAAGGTGAGGACCCGCTGCCGCCCGGTCGCGTGCCGGGCCAGCCGCAGCGCCTCCGTGTTGGCCTGCGAGGCGGACAGCGTGAACTGCCAGGAAGGCAGGCCCCACCGGCGCGCGAGCTCGGCCGCCACGACGATGGCGTCCTCGGTGGGGAGCATGAACTGCGAGCCGTTGGCCACCCGCCGCTGCACGGCGCGCACCACCGGCACCGGGTCGACGCCGCAGAAGGTGCTCTTGTCGCCGACGTTGGTGTCGAGGAACCGGACGCCGTCGGCGCAGGTGAAGTGGGCGCCGTGGCCCTCGTCGATCCACACCGGCGGGTGGGCGAAGTAGCTGACCATCCAGCTCATCGGCACGCCGTAGGGCATGTGCTCGCGGGCGCGCTCGCGCAGCTCCAGGCAGCGCGGATGCTCTCGCGTGTACCGAGCGATCTCGCGCTCCCAGAGCGCCGCCACCAGCCCGGGCTCTACTCCGGCGCGGTCATCCATGCGTTGCATCCTACCAGCGCGCCGGTGCCGCCTGCGCGGTGCGGCGGTGCACGGTGCCTACTCGAGCACGTTGCGCGGCTCGCCGGCTCGCGCACGGCATTCGGCACGCACCCCGGGCGCGCGCCTGCCTGCGGCGGCCGCGCGGACCGGCGCCGCGTCACGCGGCGCGCATGCGGTTGCCGCGGGCCTCGTGCTCGACCTCGGCGAGGCCCAGACGCTCGAGCACCGGCGGCACGTAGTTGGCGAACCGCCCGCGCAGCCCCTTCTTGAGGCCGTACCAGCCCCCCACCGGGTTGTCCGGCGAGCGGCCCCAGGCCTCGACGGTGCCGTCGGCGGCCGGCTTCTGCTCGTCGGCGCTGCCCAGCGGGACCCAGTCGCCGGCCTGCTTGAGCATCGCGTGCAGGTCGTCGATG
>Ga0335071_10004092_pt1 | contig 15260 bp, 10 predicted proteins | sample Lox_Sample_15_FD_206724 | JGI IMG/M metagenome (GOLD analysis project Ga0335071, IMG submission 206724) | Soil microbial communities from Loxahatchee National Wildlife Refuge, Florida, United States - Lox_Sample_1.5 | ecosystem: Environmental > Terrestrial > Soil > Wetlands | place: USA... | reverse complement strand
CGTCTTGTTCATTTGATCCAGACTTCGTGTCGTATTCAGTGTGAGTCAGGGTGAATTCGGTTGCACGCAGCTCATGCCGGCAGCCACACACGAGATCGAACGCTGCCATAACCGTGTGCAGGAGGAACTAGTAGGGCCCAGCGCCGCCCTATCCCTGTGACATTGATGCGCGCTTACAATGCCAAGTTTCAAAACGAAGCACAGTTTTGTAACGCATATCAGCGAACCGGCGGGAGGCGACCTTCTCGGAGCACGCTCAGGAGCTTTGGCGTATCAACTCCGCCGCTGGAAGCCTTACCGCCCGCTGTCGACCTTTTCATAGCGGTCGGGTATTTCCCGTTTGTTCACGCTGTTTTCGGAGGGAGCGTCAATGGAACTCCCGTGCACCGCTGCTTCATGCATCGATTCGCGTCTCTTACCAAAGGCGGCATCGTAGGCCGCAAGCAGATGCGGGACGGAATACTTCCATGCCAGTTCGTTTTCCACCCGCCTCCGCCCGGACTCCCCCATCCTCTTTCTTTCTTCCGGATGTTCGACGAGCCAGACAATCTTAGCGGCAAAATCCTCTACCTGATTCCGATTGTCGCAATACAACGATGCGTCCTGCGCGCTGACTCTGCCTTCCGTAAGATCAAACTGGACGATGGGCTTTCCCAGCGCCATGTATTCCATGATCTTAATCATGGTCGATAAATCATTCATTTCGCAGGGCTTGTCAGGGTTGACGCATATGTCCGCCGTGGAGAGAACGGCTACGAGATCCTCGTCGGAAATCCTACCCGGGAAGTTGACGGTCTCCTGTAAGTTCTTCTCTTTAACAATTTCGGTAAGCTCGTGATACGCGGGACCAACGCCGACGCAAGTGAAGTGAATGTCACGCCGCCCATGGTTCCTCAGGTATTCTGCGACGCTCAACAGGATGTCCAAGCCATCTTGTTCTGCCATAACACCGACATACGCGACCAAGAAGGGTTTCCCATGCTTTAGCGCGGGATCGGGCGGGACAGGAGAGAGCGCCTTCAGATCTGGTCCGTTGCGAACCACAAAGACGTTCTCCGGTGCGCGCGCTCCACGGCCCAAAGCAATATTCCTGTAGCTTGAGTTGGTAGAAATCACCACGTCGCTCAGGCGGAAAGTAGCTTTCTCCAGCCAAAGCAGCGTCCGATACAGAAAGTCTTTCTTGCCGTACTTGGCAAGATACAGCTCTGGATTTACATCGTGATGGTCGAAGATAAACTTGACGCGAAATAACAGCTTGAAAGGTATGGCGACGAAAAAGATCGTGTCGGGAGGGTTGCACGCCTGGATTACATCAAAGCCGCGGGTAAGATAAATCCACCAGGAGTACAATAATTCCCAAAAGAGAGCGCATCCGTATTCCACGAGATACCCAAACACGCCCTTGAATTCTTTGGGCATTGAATGTCGGTAGATATGGATGCCCTCTTGGAGTTCGTAGCCCTCGTCTGCATGTCCTTTCCATTTGGGGCACAGTATTGTGACCTCATAGTCGGCCAGTCGGAGCGCCTGTGCCTCCTTCCATACACGGGTATCAAAGGGAGCACAGGAATTCTCAAGGATGATCAGGATTCTTCTTTTCACACATGCCTCGCTGTCTCGCAATCGCGTTTAAAAAGAGAGCTCAAGGCACAAAACATAGTGGCTTGTCCCCAATGAAGTGTGGGCGTCTTGTTGATTATGCGAGGGGAATAGCGGCGATAGTAGAAGTAACCCGTTTTGTCCTGCATATTGGCAATCGTCCACTCTGCAACCTTCAAAGCCAATTGGAAAGCTTCTGGATCGCGGTCGGAAAAGAAAAGCAGCGTATCAATTGCCTGGGATGAGCATTGAATATCGAGTGGCAGCGTCTTGGAATCATAGTATTTCGGGGTTCCATCGGGAAGAAAGAATGTAGTTTTCCAGTATTCATAACCTTTTTGAATGGTGTGATTGAACTCTCCATCACCAGTGCTGTCTGCATAGTGCTTGAAGGAGTCCAGGACGTAGCCGGTGTGGAAATTGTCAACCCAATGTTGATTTGGCAGAACACCGTAGAACCAAGACCCGTTAGGACGCTGATGCTCGGCAGTGTAGCTCAACGCCCTCTTAGAGACTTCTCTGTACTGCTGATTCTTCGTAAAAGAGTAGGTGCGCGCGAGAAATGACGCGCCAAGGGTATTCGAGTTATGGACCCACGACGGCCCGCCCGGTGTATAGGTAATGGGGGCGCTGCCGTCTCTTTCGCAGGGCACCAGATCGAGTAGGATGTGTTCACATATGCCCACCGCGGTCTGCAGGTATTCCTCTTCTCGGAATTGCTCAAATGCATCGAGGAATGCATGCCCGATCAGAGAGGTCCAGACGACTGAAGGATGTCCTTTGGGTATGTGACCGTTGCGCGACACATAGTCGAAATGGTTGCCCCAACACGGTCCGGAATACCCTGCCGAGGGATGGTCTGACAGCCACCTCAGACAAGACTTGGCCCTCTTCCCCCACATCGGATTGCCGGTGGCATCTGAAAGCCGAAGAAAACCGCGAGCGAAGAATCCCATTGCTTTGGATGAGTACGCTTTCTCAATGCCAAACAAGGGGCGCAAGTTGATGGGGAAGCGGCGCACTCCCTGCTGCAGAGCAATGAGCAGAAAACGGTTTTGAAAGGTTAGCGGCCTTATATACCGTGCGCTAAGTCCATCGAATGTGTCGTACCCGCGATATGCATTTGTTTCGAGCCAATGAAATAGACGGAGAATAGAGGCGTGGATCGGAGACGTTGACGGGTCGAAGTCCATGCCTGGGTGTTGCTGTTCGCAAAGAGAGTCTCTCATCGAATCCTCGGTATGGAAGTTGCGGGTGGGTGCTGGGGTCATCAACTTCAGGTCGTTAGGAGTATGACATAAATCGTCGGCGGGGTGCGTGTGACCATGCATCTCTATTTTTGCATGGATGAACTGTAGTGAACGGCTACCAGCAGATGCCCTCGTACTTTCCTTCTTCTGTACAGAGATTGGCAACGCGGACGAAATCTACAACGGTCTGCCCGTCGCGGACTTGTGCGGGAACCTGGCGGAACTCGGGATCGCTGTTGCCGATCACGATTGTCTGGGCGTGATCCAAAATTTGGCTCACTGAGTCAACCATCAGCTTTGAGATATGGGGAAGTCGCGGTTCGAGCCGGTGAGCGACGCCAGTCTCACATTCCTGTCGTACAGGCGCAAGTTATAGCCCTTGCCGATGAGCCTCTCGATCAACTCAATCAAGGGGCTCTCGCGAAGATCGTCCGTGCCGGCTTTGAAGCTGAAGCCGAGAATGCCGATGCGTCTATGGCCGCTTTTCATAACCAGATCGATGCCGCGTCGAACCTGCATATCGTTGCTGGGGAGTATCGAGCTGATAATCGGTGTTTCAATGTCGTGAGCCCGGGCGTGATATGCAAGGGCGCGCAGATCTTTCGGCAGGCATGAGCCTCCAAAGGCGAACCCTGGTGTAAGGTAGGCAGACGAGATATTGAGTTTGCGGTCCTGGCAGAAGATTTCTACGACACGATGGGAATCGACGCCAAGTGCTTTGCACAGATTTCCGATCTCGTTGGCGAACCCAATCTTCAATGCGTGCCAACAGTTGTCGATATACTTGATGGTTTCTGAGATTTCGAGTTCAGTGCGGATCAGGGGGGCATCTAACATGCTGTAGAGCGCCGCCACCGTTTCGCCGCTGCACGAATCTATCTCGCCGATCACCGTCTTTGGCGGAAAATCGAAATCATGGACCGCCGAGCCCTCTCGCAGAAACTCTGGATTGTGGCATACACCGAAGTCCTTCCCTGCGCGTTTGCCAGACATTTCCTCGAGCATCGGGATGACGATCTTGCGAACCGTGCCTGGCAGGACCGTGCTCCGAATAGCGACAACATGCCACTGTTTCTTCATCTTCAGCGCTGAGCCAATCTGTTCGCAGACATTACGGATGAACCGCAGATCGAGGTTCCCATTCGGCTGGCTAGGCGTGCCGACACAGACAATTGAAATGTCTGTAGACCGGACCGCATCTGCCGAGTCGTCTGTGGCCCTGAGGTTTCCCCTAGAAACCGCCGCAGAGATGATCTCGCCAATATCCGCTTCGATAATTGGAGACCGCCCGCTGTTAATCAGTTCTATTTTGGTCCTTATCGGGTCGACTCCGATGACTTCGTGTCCTTGTCTGGCAAGGCACCCCGCCGAAACCGTGCCCACGTAACCCAAGCCAAAGATGCTGATTTTCAATTGGGCTCTCCTTTTCGAGTTGGTGAACCCGGCTACGGCAAAGCCCAGCCGGTGCAAAGCCTATCGCTTGCCACCTGCAAATCGCGTTTGCATCCTCAGAAATCCGCACATCATTGCAGCTTGACGAGCGCTCACTTAGGCTATGAAAACAAACGCTTTATTTTCGGGCGGGGGCGAGGAGCACTTTCGTACTGTGACCCCGTGGTTACTTAGGACTTTACGAACGGGTCGTCTTTCGGTAAGCTGATGTCAAATGAAATGGCAGTGGTGCTCTGCGGGAAGCCGCGCCGAGGACTCTCAAATGCCGTGCGGCGATTTGCGACGCGCGGGTTGATAGGATTGCAGTTCGTGCCTTGGTGTGAGCGACCGATGAATTGAAGGTGGAGTTTTTCCCCATCATTTGCTCGCGTCGCGTTGAACAGGAGAATCCCCTAATGAGATACCGACTACTCTTTTTGCTGGCTGCATTCAGCCTCTGTGTCCATGCGCAGAACTGGTCCACAATTCTTGATCCCTCGCGGGCGATAAGCTGGAGTCCTGGGTTTGCGATCCCGGGCTACACCGCGGCGTGCCCAAAACAACCAACGCTTTTGACCGGCTCATCGAATGCGGCCGCGAACACAACTGCCATCAATAACGCACTCGCCTCGTGCACATCGACACAGAACGTCGTCAATCTTCCCGCAGGCACATACTATGTGAACAGCATTAGCTTCGGAACGCAGGGGCACCAGGTGCTTCGCGGCGCCGGAGCCGGAACGGGATCGAGCGCCACTTACTTATACGTGCTTTCTACGGGCAATTGTGCCGGCATCTGCATGAGGTCAGGCACGGCCTATTACAACGGCTCTTCGCAGATTCTTTCGGGCGGGTCGAATCAATGCTCCTGGACGGCGGGATACGCGCAAGGCGCGACGAGCATTACCCTTTCAAGCTGCGGCGGAACGCCTCCAACCAATCAGACCTTGATTCTCGATCAGGCGAACGACACATCCGACACCGGCGGTGTATTCGTCTGCGACGATACGGCTCCCAGTTACACTTGCACTTACAAACCGAGCGGATCAGGAAACGCCGATGGCCGCTCGATCGGCGGCGTGACCCGCTCGCAGCAGCAGGTGGTCTATACCACCGGAGTCACATCGCTGGGCGGCGGTTCCTACACGGTCACGATCACGCCGGGGCTTTACTACACAAATCTGCGCTCCAGCCAGTCTCCGGGCGCGTGGTGGCCGGGATTCGTCCAGAACGACGGCATCGAGAACCTGACCGTCGATTACAGCCAGTCCACAGCCGGTGCGACCAACTACGGCGCCGTCGAGATGTGGAATTGCTATCAGTGCTGGGTCAAGGGCATCGAGTCGATTGACGCGGGCCGCGATCACGTCTTTATCTACCAGAGCGCGCAGGACGTGGTGCGGGATAGCTATTTCTATCAGTCTCAGGCGCATGGATCGGTGAGTTATACCGTGGAGCCGAACGAATCTTCCGGCTTGCTTGTCGAAAACAACATCATGCAGCAGGTGACGAACCCGGTTCTGTTCGAACTGTGCGCCGGGGGGTGCGTGGCGGGGTATAACTACTCGGTCGATGACCCGAACACGAACAGCGCGACGTTTTTGTACCCAAGTTACGCTTCGCACAACGCCGGAAACAACATGAATCTGTTTGAAGGCAATATGCTCGGCGGCGTCTCTGCTGATGATTGCTGGGGAACCGATAATCAAAACACGCTGTTCCGTAACAATTTCCCCGGCTGGCAAGCGGGAGCGACCAACGCCACTACTCCGATCTTGTGGCGGGCATGGAGCCGGAATCTGAACGTCGTTGGCAACGTCATGGGCCAGCCAGGCTACCACACGCTCTATCAGGTGTATCCGACCTCCGGCAGCGCGGGCGTGAACCTGGGCAAGGAGAGCTCAGCCATCTACAGCATCGGCACGGCGGACTCGGGCGGCTACTGCAATTCGCAACAACCCGCCTGCGACCCGAAGGCGTATACGAGCCTGATGCGCTGGGGCAATTACGACACCGTGAATGCAGCAGTCCAGTGGAATTCGACCGAAGCCTCCCCGGCTGCAAACACCTATGTCAACGCCAACTTCACATCCACCTACTTCGGCTCGCTCGCGCACACGCTTCCGGCTTCGCTTTACTACGGTTCGACCCCCTCGTGGTGGCCTTCAGGCAAGGCATGGCCCCCGATCGGGCCGGATGTGGCAAGCGGCAACGTGGGCATCTGCACTGGAACGTACAAGGGTGCACAGGCAACTTCTTCGAGTCAGTGCACGGGTGGCAGCTTAACTGCCGCCTGGGCATCGCATGTGACTTCGATTCCCGCGCAGGATTGTTACCTGAAATTGGGCGGCCCGCCGGACGGAACTGGCAGTGCATTGAATTTCAACGCGAGTGCGTGCTACACCTCGTCCGGAACAACTGCAGAACGTCCCGCTAGCCCAACAGGAGTCACAGGGACCGTAGTAGCGCAATAACGCCATAAGATCTTCAACTTACCGTAGGCTAGCCGGCATTCTTTACTCTTGTCTGTAGAGAATTGCCGGTTAGCTCAGTTGTATCCTCCGGCGGTTTCGCCTGCAGGAGCCGCGGCTTTCTGTGGCGGGGCTAGCTCTCGTAGAAGGCTGGCAAACTGGCGTAGCGGAGCAAGGCCACCGTGCAAAGCGATAACAACTCCTAAGTAAAGCGCGAAGAACAGCATTGAAACAACGACGATTGCCAGCAACGCAGCACCCGTGTCCGAAGAGGTTTCCCAAAATGGCGTCCGTCGGATGATCGCGGCGGTGGCCAAGCCAGCCAGCAATCCAGCGGCAGCATATCGCCCAAACGCAGTGATGAAAGATGAGATGCCAAAGCCTATGGGCCGTCCGGCGTACCAGAAGCCGGGAATCAGGAGAATCCAATACGAGATGCTCCAGGCAGCGGCAATCCCAACAGGTCCCCAGTGCAGCGCGGCCAAAAACAAGGCTGACGTGAATATCAATTGCAGAAGGCTCCAGCGAAGCCAGCGGCCGGGCTTACCGATGGAAAGATGAATCCAGCCGACAGTGCTGGAGAGCAGCATCACGCCGATTCCCGGCCCGAAAAGCTCGAAGATTCTGCCGGCTTCCGACCATTTCGGCCCAAGAACCAGTCGAACCACGTCCCTCCCGATTAATGTGAGATCCGCGCTCATTGCCATTCCTACGAAGGCAATGATTCCGAGAGAATTAGCCAGGTATCGCGCATAACGAACGCGATCCTGATTCAAGCGGCTTAATGTCGCCAGCGCGACATTGTGGAGCGGAGTCGTGACTTGGCCGGCAGTAAGCGCGAACAAGTCATACGCCTTCTTGTAGAACCCAAGGGCCTCGGCATTGAATCGCCAACCGACCAGCAGGTTATCGATGTTCTGAGTTGCGTAGGAAAGGCTGAATTGCGCATAGACTTTGGCCGCAAACCGAACCATGGCGCCCGTCTTACCCGTCCGCCGCGGCAGGCTGGGGATCCATGGACAAAGAGCCCAAGACCCAATTGTGAATGCAAGTTGCTGCGCAACAATTCCCGCCACCAGCGCCCAGTAACCCCAGCCTCTTAACGCCAGCAAAATCGCTACGGCTGTGTTCAAGGATCGGCTGAATACATTGAGCGACGAAACTCCCGTGAAGCGCATGGCTCGTTTCAACAGGGCTTGGTGCACCACCGATAGTACCGAAATAAAGATACCCACCGACAAACCTGCGGCGACATTCGCCACCAGTGGATTTCGGTAAAATCGCGCAAGCAGAGATCCCGCGGCCGCAAACGCAATCGTCAGCACCAGCCCTGCGCAGGAATTGAACCAAAAGAGATTGCTGACAGTGAAATGATCGATCTCTTCAAACTGGATGATCCCCTCGGTGAACCCATTAAGACCGAAGCTGGATAGCAGGAGACTGAACGTGGTGACCATGGCGACGACGCCGAAATCGGCAGGACTCACGAGTCGCGCCAGGACCACCGTGCTGATCACTTGTACCGCGAGCATCAGCCCGCCGCTCGACACAGTCGCCGCGGCGCCGCGAACAGCCAGGCGCCGCAATTCGCCGGATTCGGTTCGCGGGTGGAAGGCGCCGCTCGCATCAAATGGGATCATCTTCTTTCACGGCCTGGACCACTCGCGTCAAAACTGTCTTCGCGTGCAGTCACTCCAACTGGCGAGGATCCTCTCTCTGGTCCGCCGGGCTCCATTCGATTAGAAAGTGGTCGCTTTTGATCGGGCCTGCTCAAGAGCACGTTGCACTCTCCATATAGAGGGCCTTAGGGGGGACGAGATCCGGCTTAGGGCCCCGCCCGACGGCCCAATCCAGCACTCGAGTTGTGGCCATTGCCTTTGCATCCCAGGTTAAACATTCTCTTGCATAGGCCATGCCGCGCTGCCGAATTTTCTCCAGAAACACTCGATCATGAACCAACTCGGCCAACGCCTTTTCCAACTGCGCCACGATGTCATTCTCGTTCGTCACGGACACCTTGTAACCGACCTCTGGAAGAACGATATCGCCGGGTCCGCCGAAGTCGGCCACCACCGGTACGGCTCCCGAAGCGAGTGCCTCAAAGACCACGCCCGCGCCGTTGTCACGAAGGGTAGGGAAAAGAAATACGTCGGCGGATCTCATGTGCTTCAACACTTCTGCATGGCTAAGCCAGCCAAGGAAGGAAACAGCATCTTCGACCCCTAAGGTTCGAGCGAGCTCTTCGAGTCGTTTTCGCTCAGGGCCGTCACCGACCACTGTGAAGCGAGCCAGACCGCGCCGGAGAAATGAAGCCGCAGCACGCAAAGCGAGATCGCAAGCTTTCCTGGGAACAAGGCCGCCGACAAACAGCAATTCGCACTTTGTCCCCGGATCCGCATTTCGCGCGTCACCAAAACAGAGCTTGCGATCTATGCCTGGCTCAGGAACGAAGAAGAGCTTCTCTCGATGCGCGGCAAACTCTGAATATGTTTGGGATGATGCGGCGATGACCGCTGTAGCATGACGGTAAGTGGAGCGAGCAAATGGCAAGAACCGATAAAAACTCCGGAAGCGCGCAATCCACTCCTTTTGGTTCTCAAGCTGGCTAAAGCCGGGAGGCCATGGCAAACCCCCGTTGAGCGGACCGATTACGAACGGGATCGGTCCTTTGCGCAAGAAGAATGCAAACGGGCTCGGTATGACTGGAGACATCGGCAAGAGGCGCAGCACGACATCGAACTCACCCGCAAAGATGCGCCGTCGCAGCATGCGCCATGCATAAAATTCAAAATCAAGATAAAACGGATAACCAAAGGCGGTCAGAGCCTGGCTGTCGAAGTTGGATCTGAAGAAATGCCTGAAAAACCACCCGTGGATCTTATCGAGAGACGGGCGGCGCACCACTTCAATCGTGCGAAATGGCCCATTTGCACGGCGAACAGCTCCCTCGCTCGGGCCTCCAATCACTAGCGAGACGTCATGAATCTTGGCAAGAGCCGCCGCGTGAGAATACACCACATACGGCATGCTGACGTCCTCAGGGTTGCAAAAGGATGCCAATACTAAAATGCTGAGTCGGCTCATGGATGTTTACACACAGGGCAAACAGAATCCCGGTTTATTCCCATAACGTAGGATGAACGGGCGTCATGGGCAGGCCTGCTTCCGCAGGCATGGGTCTTGAACCCGCATATTGCATCCTGGCAGTCTTCAGGCGTGAAACGTGAATTCCCGGCGCCTCGCTCTCGATCATGCCTTTGGCGACCCCGCTGGCCGTGAGTATCGCGAGAAGCAGAAAAATCCAAGACAAATCGAGCATTCGGAATCCAGCTTCGGTGATGTTATAGAAGCCTGCCTGAATAACATATGCGATCAAGAGACCGCCTAGTAACCTGTCGCGGCGGTACGCTGCCACAGCACGCCAGTATCCATCTATCAGAATCCATGCGAGCAAGCCGACACCTACGATCCCAAGGTTCACGTAAGCCTCGAGATAGCCATCATGAGATTCGTTGAGAGTTTCGGCGTGGTACCAGCCTTCTCGGTTCAGCGTCTCTTGAAATTTGATCACGTTGGGGCTGATCCAAAAACTCTCAAACCCGGCGCCCAGAAGTGCGTTGGGCGCCGCTGGAATCAGCGCGGCCCAGATCTGGGTTCTTCCCGAGAGGTTTGACTGTCTACCCATCGCATGCACGATGAAGGATCCCGCTCCGAAGAAGAGAGTGAGGCCGCCAAGGAGGAAGACTCCCAGGCATAAAAGATGGACTCTGGCGGGCCGGCTTCTGATCTTGCGGAGTCCAGTTGCAAAAATGAGTCCGGCGCCGAAAGTGAGACAAGCGATAGATGTCTTGGAGTCCGCGGCCCTGAGAAGTACGATGCCAAAGATCAACAGGGCGACCTGCGCCCATAGACGGCGGCCTTTGCCCGGCTCCTTCTTCGCTCGAAACAGCGATATGACGTGCCACAGGGTGAATAGTGAAACGACGAATAGCATGACTCCCAGCATGTTCTTGTTTGTTGTCACGCCGGTGTTCATCATCTCTCCGTCGGCGGTATATCCTCGACCGAGATCGCCGTAATACTTGATCAGAAGGAGCGACACCGGCAGTAGCACAAATCCAACACGCGAGATGACACGTTGGAGAGCATGGCGAGGCTGACGGTCAGTCAAAATGACCAGGCACATTGCTAAATCGTCGAGGGCCTTAATCCAGCGCTTGCACGCAACATCGGGGTGGGATGACCATGCGACGCTAATGAGGCAGTAGGTGAAGTAAATCAGAATTGGCCAATTTGCCGCAAGAAAAGGGCGGACCCGATGCCGGCGCTGGATCAGAACGAAAATCGCCGCGAATCCGAGAAGTGCGAAGACCGACGCATCGATAGGGTTTCCGTTAAGCTGCTCATTGTAGTTGGTGGGAGAAGTCACGCCGAGCCAGTTCGAAACAGAGCGTGATCCAACAATCCACAGGTAGATGACAGGAAGCCAGAGAGCTTTGGAAGTGCGAATTGAGCTATCCCGATTTAGATAGAACAGTCCTGCGATTCCGCAAGTGCATATCAGGCTCGCAAGCAGGGGACTCATACGGTATGTCCAGCGGCGGTCAATACCGGCAGCAGCGATGAACTGGAATCGAGGAATATGCGGTGCAACAGCTCCAACGACAGCAGCTTGCTGATCGTCCCTGTGTAGTTGCGGACCCCTCTCAGATGGTCGCGAACGATAATTTCCACCGCGGTCCGGTCGATATAGGGTCGCGATAGAGTTCGCGAGTCAAGCAGCATTTCCTGAACGTAATTGGAGAGCGCGTCGCGGTACCAGACGCGGAAATGATAATACTTATGACGTCCTAAGAAGAGGCGTTCCAAATGAAGTGGCGAGAGCGCATGATCGATTCTGGCTATCCACTGGGGCATCCCGTGATCGTAGGCGTATTCGGCCTTGAAGGTGAACTCCTGGTACCGGCGGATGATCTGGCCGGGGAAGAACTCGTATTGGCCTCCGACCCCCATATCGGTCCGAATTTGCCGTAATGCGGGATTGCCGTCCGCGATTAGTTGGAGGCGAGCGGCGTTGTTGTTGATTGCGGATGACGGGGCCTGGAAGTTCGTCTTGACCAGGTCATTATCGAGGAAAGGCGATCGCTGAGCGACCTGAGAGTTTTCCAGGGAAAAGAGATTGAAGTGATACCAGGGCATCTGTCGAAATGCAGCAAACGAAAGCGGGTGCGTGTCGGCGACCTCGTTGAACCGCTTGCATGCTACTGCAGCGTGGGTCACCAACTCCGGTTCGTACACGCCGGCAGTCGGCATATGTGGCTTGAACGACCGGAGCCGGCGCAGGATCTGGTCGCCGTAGTTGCCGGTCATCCGTACAGGAGCAATCGCGCGCGCCTGCTGGCATACGTAGAATGGCGGGGCGGAGCTGACGTCAACGCAGCCGTCTGAAAGGTATACAGCCTGTTCAGCGAGCCTGGGAAACTGCGAAAGGAAATCTGCGCCAACTTCGATCACCTGGTGCGTCTGCCCGCAGGCCCGCGCAACCTGGCGAGCAACGAGAACATCCCGGCAGTCACGGTATGTTCCACCAAAGGTGTAGCAGGGCAGTGAGCTGGCGGGGCCCTTGTGCCAAGCCATTACCGCCCGCGTATCTAGCCCGCCCGTGAGTGACATCGCAATGCGCTGTCGGCCGCCAAAATATCGTGGCAGATTTCGCGCGAAAACGTCGCGCAACTCGCGGTAGTACGTGTCTGGATCGAGAATGGGTTGAGATTCCCACTCGCTGGGGTGAAAGTAGGCAGCTCGTTTCTCGATAGCTCCATTCCGAAACCTCCAGAGAGAGGCCCCTGGCATCGCCGAGATGCCTTGAAACAATGACCGGTTATCGAGAACCGCGTTCAGCGCGATGAATTCGCCAACGCTCGCCGGCTCCAGTGAGCGAAGCTCGGGCCGAACCGCCAAAATGGCCTTTGCTTCCACGGCAAAGTAGAATGCATCCTTCGATTCGTGGTAGTAAAGGCGGTGCATGCCGTAACGGTCGTTCATGAGCGTGACTGTGCGGCGGGCGCGATCGGCCACGAGGGCATGAAAGAAGCCATTCAAGTTGGCGGGAAAGCGTGGATCCTCCTCATAAAGGTGGACCAGGTAAGATGCTTCAGACGCGCCGAGTGTGTGACCGCGGGCGGCAACTCGCGCCGCGGTGCCGGGCTCAGGAAACTCCTCACCCGCGAACAGCATCACCACATCGCCGCTTTCATTCGATAGCGGCATGCCGTCTGAAAATGAGCCGCTCTGAGCGCTCCAGCCTGCATATACACCGAGCGATTCGTCTGTCCACGTGCCGGTAACATACGCTGGCTCGTGGCGAAGCGTCTCCAGCATGGCGGCCAATTGGTGCTCGGCGCGCTCCCTTGGAAGCTTCGTGATCAGCCCTACCATGCCGTGCATTAAGCTTCCTTCTCCATGACCGAGCGGAATCTTCGCTCGTACCAGACAGCGCGAAGATCGCGAAGCCTTCTCGCAAAGGCCTCCGGGATGCGATCTGCCATTCTATGGTGCAATCCCAAACGAAACGCCACCCATCCTGTGGCGGTGAGGGGAATATAGTACCGCGGCGTGTCCACTCGACGGAATCCATTGCGTTCCTTGAAGTCACGCAATCCGTCCTGATCCTTATCCCCATAATCGAACTTTGAGTACACCAAGTATCGGATACCGCGTGATGCGCAAGCTCGAACTGCGGAGGCAAGCAGCGCATTCTGGATCGCCTTGTTTCTGTGCCTCACCATCGAGATGATATTCATCAGTCCCGCCTGGATTCGTGTTTCGTCGGGCACTAATTTCACATAACCTACCAGCTTGTTCTCGAAGAAGGCGCCAATGAAAATGCTACTCTCCATGAATGTCGCCTGTTCGCGGCGCACGGTTTCGAAGTCCTTTCCATAATGGGGGAAACGCCGCCTCTGCCGGATCGGGCATTCGTTATTGATTTCAAGGATTCCAGCGACCAATGCGTTGTCGAACGGCACTTCGCGCAGCATGACTCCGTTCTTCTCCGCTTGCTTGGCCTTGTTTCTGGCCTTGAATCCGAGATCGTTCGTCCACCAATGTTCAAATGTGGTAATCGGTAACACAGCAAGATTGTCCCATTCGAACGAATACGGGAATTTTGGCTCGGTTTCGGGAAGTCTCTGGGAACACGTGAACAAGTCCACTCGTTCGCCACAAGTGCGCAGTGCCTTTATGACCGGCTCGGGATCATCAAGAAAGCGATACCGGTCGCCATGCAGTTCGGCGATCCGTAAAAGATAGCCCTCAATGCGGATTTCTCTGTCTGAAACGTCGATCAGCATAGATGCGATTCTCGCGATGCGCTCTTAAGTGGAGGAGCGGGACAGTCCGAATCTCCGGAGATTGTCTTTTATCTCCCGGGTCTTTCTCCCGCCCGCTTTGAACTTATCCCTCTTATCCTGCAACGTACGGCTCCTTTACGGAATTGACGCCCGCGATCGCCAAAACCTTCCCAAGGTGGTCGCACAACCGCACCAACAAGTCCATGAATCGATGGTGCCCAAGCAGCGCCGCAAATGGGAGGGCGAGGGAGTAGATCAGAATGGCGAGCACTGACTTTGCAACATTGAAAAACCCGACCGTTGGCCGCAATGCCGCGCAGGTCCCGCGGAGCAAAGCCTTTCTCAGCAGGTAGCTGCGTTTCCATCGCGTCGGCGGTATCTCCTCATGAACGACCGCCTCATTGCACCACACAAAAGTGCGCCCTTGTCCGATCGCCCTCGCAAAGAAATCAACGTCTTCGCCGGCGCGAAACTCGGGCCGGAATGGCAAGTCGAAGCCCCGCAAAACATAATCCTTCAACAGGACATTTGATGTTCGAGTATTCCGCGGCGCGAGCACAAAGCCCGTCTGGTGCCAGGGCTTTTCATAGAATCGTCCTTTGACCACCCATCGGGGTACTCCGTCTGTGAAGAAAGGCTTCACGGGCCCCAGGACACCATCCACTCCATACTTGTTACAGGCCTCATAGAGTTGCAGCAGCCAATCTTTTTCCGGGAACTCGTCGTCGTCAATAAGGGCTACATAGTCTCCCGTTGCGTTCTCGACAGCCTTGTTACGCGCGAGTGCGATGTTCTGTCGGGGTTCCACGCAGTACTGGACCGCAACTGTCGAAATGGCGGCAAATTGTAAGACGATTGGCTCAGCCGAACGCAAGCAGTCGTTATCGGCCACAACGATCGAGTACGTAAAGCGGTCTCCGGTATCCTGCCGCGAGAGTCCGTTCAGCAGGCGCTTGAGTGAATCCGGCCGCTTGTACGAACAGATGCAGACGGTGATATGGCTGATGTGGTTGGTCGCCGGTTTCGACACTCGCAACCTATCCCTCGAGTACGAAGTTGAGCAGAAATACCTGCTGAGATCTCACTTTGATGAAGCACGCTCCCGCGGGCGAAAAACGATCACGACGGCTGCATCGTGCTGACCTCTTTCGACTACA
>Ga0335071_10004091_pt1 | contig 15260 bp, 15 predicted proteins | sample Lox_Sample_15_FD_206724 | JGI IMG/M metagenome (GOLD analysis project Ga0335071, IMG submission 206724) | Soil microbial communities from Loxahatchee National Wildlife Refuge, Florida, United States - Lox_Sample_1.5 | ecosystem: Environmental > Terrestrial > Soil > Wetlands | place: USA... | reverse complement strand
GAAGACGCGCACTACTTTTGAAGTCAGGATGCTCCTGAAAGACGCAAGGCCCGCTCAGGCCGACCTTGCGCGCTGCCTGCTGGCGAATTTCGGGATTCCCCCGGAGCAGGTTGCCGAGGAGGCCAGGGGAGGCCGGACAACCCTGTCCTTTTTTACAAGCTCCCTTAAGAAAGCGCAAGGCCTGAAAGAGAGGATCGATGCCTCAGGGCTTAAACACGCGTACCTTTCCCTCAGGGCCTTGAAAGACGCGGATTGGAAGACGCGCTGGAAAAAATATTTTAAGCCTTTTAACATTACCGCTACCCTGCGAGTCATCCCGGCCTGGGCCAAAGGCGCGCGCGTAAAGGGCAGCCGTCAGCCCGTGTATATCGACACTACCTTTGCGTTCGGGACCGGCCTGCATGCGACTACGCAGATGATGGCGCAGCTGATTGACGGCCGCCGGGGAAAGATTGGCCGTTTCCTTGACGTCGGCACCGGTTCCGGGATACTGGCGCTGATCGCCGGCTGCTGCGGCGCCGCAGGCGTATGGGCCATCGATGCGGATAAAGAAGCGGTCAAGACCGCGGCAGAGAACTTTCGCCTCAACGGATTCCGCCCCCGCTGCATCAAGACGGCCGGCGCAGAGGGATTTAAGGCGCGCGAGCGTTTCGACTTTGTCGCGGCAAACCTCCTGACCGAAGATCTTATCCGGCTTCAGAAAAAGCTCAGCCGTTTCCTTTGCCCCTCAGGTTTACTGGCGGTCTCCGGCGTCCATTGCAGCAATTACACTGTCTTTCGGAGGCGCTTCCATCCCGCAGGACTCAGATGCGCGCGGATATTGCAAAGAAAAGGATGGTATGCTATCCTGTTTAAGAAAAGGGAGGGCGTATGCCTGTCGCAGTAGGGATTGTAGCGTTTATAAGCGAGTATCTTGATTCCGGCCTGGGCATGGGGTACGGCACGGCCTTAGCGCCCATCCTCATCCTCATGGGATATTCCCCCTTAAGGGTCGTCCCCGCGATCTTAATATCCCAGCTGGTCACGGACATCGCCGCCTGCATATCGCACCAGCTTGCTTGCAACGTAGACCTGAAGATAAAGTCGCAGGATTTCAGGATAGCTTTTGTGCTGGGCCTTATCAGTTCCGTCGGCGTCGTCCTCTCGGTCCTTCTTGCCCTTAAGATCCCGAAATGGATCATGACGCTGTATATCGGCCTGCTGGTATTTTTCATGGGGGCATTGATTCTGGCTACCGTTAACCGGCCCATGCGTTTTTCCTGGCGCAAGATAATGAGCATAAGTTTCCTGGCGGCGTTCAACAAAGGCATATCCGGCGGCGGTTACGGCCCTCTGGTGATGGGAGGCCAGATGCTTTCCGGGGTATGCGCAAAAAATGCCGTGGGGATCACGGCCTTTTCGGAAGCGGTCACCTGCCTGGTCGGTTTCATCGTATACCTGGTCCTCGGAAGGAATATAGACTGGAGGTTGACGGGGTTATTGATCGTCTGCGCCACGGGCGCAGTGCCCATAGCCGCCCTGACGGTAAAGAACGTCAATTCGCAAAGGCTCAAGAAGTACGTCGGGATACTCATTGCGGTCCTGGGGCTTTTGACCCTCCTGAAAATAACCTCGGGAAGTTAGCGCGGCATGGAATATCTCGATCAGCTTGAAAACCAGAGCATCTATATCTTACGGGAAGCCTACGCCCGCTTCCGGGATATTGCCCTGTTGTGGTCCATCGGCAAAGATTCTACCACCCTGGTATGGATCGCCCGTAAGGCCTTTTTCGGAAAGATCCCTTTCCCCGTTATTCACATCGACACCAGCTTCAAATTCAAAGAAATCTATGAATTCAGAGATGCGTATGCCAAGGCGTGGGGGTTGCAGCTGGTCATCAGCAAGAACGAGCCGGCGCTTAAGGCAGGCATGAACCCGCACTCTGAAAAATTTGCCTGCTGTAATGCCCTGAAGACCGAAGCGCTCAAAGGCACCATCCGGGAGCATAACCTGCGGGCCCTGTTGTTGGCTATCCGCAGGGACGAACACGGCATCCGGGCGAAGGAGCGCTATTTTTCCTTGCGGGAGGCCGATTTCAGCTGGGACTACCGGAACCAGCCGGCGGAGCTGTGGGACCTGTATAAGAACAAGCTTGCCGGCGAGCAGCATTTCCGGATACATCCGATGCTGCATTGGACAGAGTTGGATATATGGCGTTATATCCGCAGGGAAAAGATCCCGGTGGTGGATCTGTATTTCAGCGTCAACGGCAAGCGGTATAGGAGCATCGGCTGCCAGACCTGCTGCATGCCGGTTGACTCCCGGGCAGATACCTTAGCCAAGGTTATCAAAGAATTAGAGACAACCCGCGAGGCAGAAAGAAGCGGCAGAGCCCAGGATAAGGAAAATGCCTATACGATGCAGAAGTTAAGAAGCTTAGGGTACATGTAAGATGAAAAAGCAGATCCTTAAGATCGTCATCGTCGGCCACGTGGATCACGGAAAGTCGACCTTGATCGGCAGGCTATTGTATGATAGCCATTCCATACCTCTGGGCAAGAAAGAGGAAGACCTGGCGTTTTTGACCGACCAGTTGAGAGAAGAAAGAGAGCAGGCCAAGACGATCGATACCACGCAGGTTTTTTTCCGGACAAAAAAAAGGGATTATGTGGTCATTGACGCTCCCGGCCACGGAGAGCTGATCAAGAACATGCTTACCGGCGCAAGCCTCGCCCAGGCCGGCGTCTTGATCGTGGACGCCCGGGAGGGGATAGAAGAGCAGACTCGGCGCCACGCCTATTTACTGAAGATGCTCGGCATAGAACAGCTGATTGTAGCCTGTAACAAGATGGATCTCGTAGGTTATGAAGCCGGCCGCTTTGCGCAGATCAAGGCCGAGCTCTTGGGGATCCTGGAAGGCATGCGTCTGAAACCCCGCTGTGTCGTGCCCATTTCCGCAAAAGCCGGAGAGAACATCCTGCGCAGATCATCCCTGATGCCCTGGTATAAAGGGCCGGCGTTGATGCAGGCGCTTGATACGCTTGCCGCGGTTAAAAGGCACGTATCGGCGCTTGTGCTGAGGTTCTGCTGCCAGGATGTGTATAGGATGGGCCAGGAGGACATTGTTGTCGGTAAAGTCGTTGCCGGCCGGATAAAGCAGGGCCAGCGTGTCAGCATTGCGCCTTCCTTCCGCCAGGCCAGGATAAGGGCGATCCGCATATTCCCCGGCCGCCTGAAGCAGGCCTGCGCCGGGCAGAGTATTGGCCTGGTCTTAGATGGCGCATCCCCGGTGAAAAGAGGAGAGGTGCTTGTTGATACGAAAGCGCCGCCCTTGTCAACCCGGTCATTCCAAGGAGAGGTTTTTTGGCTTTCCGATGAGCCTTTAGCGCTTGATACCGCGCTTGTTTTACGCTGCGCCACCCAGGAGACAGAATGCGCCGCGGTGCGTATCCAAGACCGCAGCAGCTCCGCTACGCTTGAGGTCGTCGAAGCAGACGCGCGTCGGCTTCAGGCAAATGAGATCGGTACCGTTACCCTGCAAACCAAGGATCCGGTCGTCATCGAAAAATTCTCGTATCTCGAAGAACTGGGAAGATTTACGCTCGAGAAAAAGGGCAATACCGCAGGCGTCGGAGTGGTAGGCTAATATGGCAAGAAAAGCAAAACAAATGGTCTGGCATAAAAAAACCAACCGGATGATCTCTGCAAAATTCCTTAATCCCCAGGGCAGCCAGGCTTGCGCATCGGATCAGTCCGTGCCGCCGGCGGCTGACCGGCTCAGGTCATTCCTGGCGAATTACGAGCAGCAGATAAAAAAAGCCAGCGTGCGCGCAAAGGCCGCGCGCAATAAAATCGTTGACAATCCTGACGGATGATATATACTCAACCCGTAATAGAATACGAAAGGAGGGTAGTAGATAATGGCACGCGGTAAAGTAAAGTGGTTCAATAACCAAAAGGGATATGGGTTCATTACTCCTGAGTCGGGTGCTGATGTCTTTGTGCATTTCAGCGCCATTCAGGGTGACGGCTATAAGTCCTTAGAAGAGGGCCAGGAGGTCGAGTTTGAGATCGAGCAGGGCCCCAAAGGAGAACAGGCGACAAAAGTAACAAAGGTGTAACTTCTTCGAAAAAACCCATCAGGGGCCCGGGCGCGATGTCCGGGCCCCTTCATTTTTTGCGCGCATGAAAATAAAAATAAAAGCCAGTCCGGAGGATTTTGTCGTAGAAGAGGTAGCCTCTTTGCCTCTTGCCGATAAAGGGGCATGGGGCATGTATCTGTTGCGTAAGCGCGGATGGAATACCGTAGAGCTGCTGCGCCGGTTATCCGACCGGCTGCATATTCCTTTCGCGCGTTTTTCATACGGGGGCAGGAAAGACCGCCACGCGCTCACCTTCCAACATATCGGCATCGAGGCTCCCCGGCAGCCGGAGATAGAAGAGAAAAACTACTGCCTGCAGTTCATCGGTTTTATGGGCCGGCCGATGGGGCCGGACCTTATTCAGGCAAACAGCTTCAAGATAACGGTGCGGGGGCTGAAAGAGGAGCAGGCCCAAAGCGCCCTTGCCTTAATGCCCCAGGTACAGAAGCAAGGCTACCCCAACTATTTCGATGACCAGCGTTTCGGCAGTTTCGATCCAAGGCAGGGCTTCTTCGCCGAGAAACTGCTGAAGGGGCATTTTAGCGGCGCCTTGAAAATACACCTGACCGCGGGGCGCCCCGAAGAGAAAAGCGACGACAGGCAAAGAAAAAAATATTTCCGGCAGCACTGGAAGGACTGGGGGTCGTGCCTGGGCCTTGCCCGGACCGCCTTTGAGAAAAAGGCTTTTGCATTCCTTGCGCAGGGCGCAGGCAACCCGCTGGCAATGCTCAAAATGCTGGACAAGGAAGAGATGGCCGTGTATTTTAGCGCCTACCAGTCCTATATCTGGAATGAGGTCTTAAAACGCATCATTCGATCGCTGGGGTGCCCGAGCCTGCATTCCTGTCCCGGGGCTGCGGGAGAATACCTTTTCTACGACAGCCTGCCGGAGAAGCAGTATCGCTACCTGCGCAGCCTGCGCCTGGCTACCTGCGCGGCCAAGGCCAAGATGCCGGATGCTTCCTGCAGCGCCAGCTACGCGGCAGTTCTAGAGGAGAACGGGATAAGCCCGGCGATGTTCAATAAAATAAAATTGCGGCAGACCTTTTTTAAATCCTTTGAAAGACCGGCTTTGGTATTCCCCGAGGGCCTTGCGTGCGCGCTTGACGCGGATGAGGTATACCGCGGCAAAAAGAAAATAAGCCTGGCCTTTGCGCTGCCTGCCGGCAGTTTCGGGACGATGCTGGTAAAAAGGCTGTTCTGTGATATAATGAAAACATGAGTTTCCAATACATACGAAAAATACCCAGCCCCGCCGAAATTATCGCGGAGATGCCCCTCGGCCCCGAGTTAAAAAGGATCAAAGAGGAACGTGATAAGACGATCATTTCCGTTATTACGGGCCAAAGCGGCAAGCTCCTGGTGATCATCGGCCCCTGCTCCGCGGACAACGAAGATGCGGTGTGCGAATATGTTGCCAGGCTTGCGGGCCTGCAGGAGAAGGTCAGGGAAAAGATGATTCTTGTCCCCCGGATCTATACCAATAAGCCCCGCACTACCGGCGAAGGGTATAAGGGCATGCTGCATCAACCCGACCCCAATGAGGCGCCGAATATCCTGGAAGGGCTTAAGGCGATAAGGAAGATGCACCTGAGGATGCTGCGGGAATCGCATATGACCGCTGCCGACGAAATGCTCTATCCGGATAATTATCCTTACCTGGAAGACCTGTTAAGCTATGTGGCCATCGGCGCCCGCTCAGTCGAGAACCAGCAGCATCGGCTTACGGTCAGCGGCCTGGATGTCCCTGCGGGCATGAAAAACCCTACCAGCGGCGACTTGAACGTCATGCTTAATTCCATCCAGGCAGCCCAGCAGCCGCACGTCTTTGCCTATAACGGCCAGGAGGTAAGGGCCTCGGGGAACCCTTTTGCCCACGCGATCCTGCGGGGCGCGATCACGCAGTACGGCCGCAGCATCCCGAACTATCATTACGAAGACATGATCCGGCTGGCCCAGATGTACCGTCAGCGCCAGCTGGTTAACCCGGCGATCATCGTGGATACCAACCATGCCAACTCCGGCAAGGTTTTTACGGAGCAACCCAGGATCGCCATGGAAGTCATGCACAGCATGCGCAACAGCGAATTGCTTAAAGATATGGTTAAGGGCTTGATGATTGAAAGCTACCTCGTGGAAGGGGGCCAGGACGTGACGGGCTCGGTGTACGGAAAATCAATAACCGATCCCTGCCTGGGGTGGGAGGATTCGGAAAAGCTGGTGCTGAAGCTGGCGGAGCGGTTGTAGATGAGGACGACGATATTTTATTTCACTGCTACAGGCAATAGCCTGAAGGTCGCCAAGGGCCTGGCGGAAAGCATCGGGGATACCCAGCTTATTTCCATCCCCAGGGCCGTCAGGGAAGGTATTGAGGTGACTGCGGACCGCATCGGGATAGTGTTCCCGGTGTACGTCTGCGGTATGCCGCTGGTGGTGGTGGATTTTATCAAAGCATTGAAGGTCTCGATGAAAAAATATTTTTTTGCGGTAGCCACCTATGGCGGCAAGGCAGGGGCGTGCCTGCGGCAAACCGCCGGCTGCCTGGAATCGCAAGGCCTGTCGTTATCCGCAGGGTTCCTCGTGAAGATGCCGGGGAATTACATTCCTCTTTACGGCGCGATCCCGCCGGAAAAACAGGCGGCGCTTTTTGCGCAATCAAAAGAAAAGATCAGCCGTATCGCTGCCGTGGTCAAGCAGGGCGGGGATGCCGGGATCGAAACGGACCTGGGGATGGCAAATGTTTTGTTTTCGGGCCTGCTCTACGGCCTGGCCGCACCCAGGATACCGGCCATGGACAAGTCTTTCTGGGCCGATGATACATGTAACGGTTGCGGCATCTGCGAAAAGGTCTGCCCCGTTGACAATGTCTGCCTGACGAAGGGCAGGCCCGGATGGCTGCATCGGTGTCAGCAGTGCATGGCCTGCCTTCAGTGGTGCCCGCAAGAAGCTATCCAGTACGGAAAAAATACTTCCAACCGCACGCGTTACCGCCACCCGGAGATTGCACTCTCTGAGATCATTGCCGCACATGCGTAAATTACTCCTCTTTCGTATCATCCTCATTGCGATAGTATTGTCTGCCGTCGCTGTTTCCGCTGCGGCGCTTTTTCGCCTGAATGCGCGCTACCGCATCAAAGATTGGCCCGACCTAGTCGACCATAAGCTTAACCCCGGCGGTATCCTGCGGCCGAATATCAACGAAATGGTCAAGGGTGCCTACGCCGACAAGCCGGTTCGCTACATCACTAATTCCCAGGGTTTTCGCAATGACCGCGAGTTTACGCCCCAGCCGCGGCCGGGGGTCTTGCGGATCATGTATATCGGGGATTCCTTTGTGATCGGATACAGGCTTGGGCAAAAAGACCTTTCTGCCGTCGTCATGGAACAGGAGATCAGGAAGAAGCTCGCCGGCAGCCCCTATCGCGACGTTGAGGTCATGGTTGTCGGCGCGATGGACCCCTTTGAGGGGCGCAGGTATTTTAATATGTACGGTTACCGCTTCCAGCCGCACATCGTGGTGACGGGGATCTGCATGGGCAATGATATCGCTGCCGCCGGCTACAGGCAGCATCACGCCAAGAGCACGGGAAAAAAGGAAGCGATAAATTCGTTCCAGGAGGTGAATATCGGGAAGGATTTTTCCGGCTCATTCGGCAAGGTAGTGCTGCCGGAAGACGCGTATCTGAAGCGCGACCATTACCCGGTACCCGCGTTTGCCGATACCTTTCTTGAGCCCGGTTTTTATTACCGTCCGCTGTTGCCGCAGGCAGAAACGCTGCTGACGAACTTTGAAGAAGTGCTCAAAGGCTTTAAGGATGACGTGGAGGCCAGGGGGGCAAGATTCGTAGCGGTCATGTTTCCGGTGCGGGAACAGGTGTACCACGGGTTATGGAAAAGGCAGTGCGATTTCTTTGCCCTCAACCAGGATAAATTCGACCTGGAGTATGTGATCGACCGGCTTTCCGATTTTTTCAGCAAGAACGATATTGCGTATTTAGACCTTCTGCCCTATTTTATTTTCGTAGCAAAAACAGAGTCAAAACTTCTTTATTTCCCGCGAGATATCATGCACTGGGATGAAGACGGCAATAAGCTCGCCGGCCGGGCCATCGCCACGTACCTGCTTACCACCAAGCAACACGTCTGGCTTCGACTGCCCAGGGCGTAAAAGGCGGTAATTTCGCCGGGTCATTGAAGCTGGTATTGTAAGCCCAGTTGCGGTTGGGCGCCGTATACTGGGGCGCTCCGTACACCCAGTCGCCGGTCGCAATAGCGCTGTGCCACAACTCCACAAACGAACCCTTGATATTCAGGTTAATCCCCGTCCACTTTTCATGAAGCCGCGGATAATTTTCCAGTCCTCCGTTATAGTGCCCGGAACTCGTATTATCCACTCCCGCAATAAAGGCGCAGTTGACCGTAGTTTGCGTGGCGACGCGCGAGTCCAGGCCGCTTTTGCTGTTCGGGTCCGACCAGGCATTTGAGAGCAGGTTAAGCGCATCGCAAATGACGCTGGTGGGCTGTTCGTTCACCGTGTTGTAGTCTCCCTGTATATAGACCGGGTCGTTAGAAACAACGGTAAGGCCGCCGGTACGGACTATCTGGCTGCCGTTTACCAGGCGTATCCCCGGTTCATTTGCGCCGCCGCTGGTGGTCGCATACAACAGGCCATTGGAGGGCAGGTTATTGGGATACGGTTGATGGGTCACCGGCGAGATCGCTCCGCTTACGTTGGCAAGCTTGGCCAGGTCTATGTTCGTCATAGTGATGTATTGGCCTTCTCGGTTGTTTTTAAAATTAGTTCCCGTAGTAGAACTAATGGTACCGGGAGGATAATCGCGGCTCTCGATCAGCGGTATCCCGTCTTTCTTGAGGGCACCGTTGTCGACCGTCACGCTGGCATTGGATGCATAATAGCCGCCGGGCTGGATGGATGCTACCGACGGGGCGGTAAGCTCGGTGATTCCGTGCACGGCGCTTTTGACCGTGCCGTTCCAGCGGGTGATCGCCGCCGTTTGCCAGCTGGGGTCGTCGCAGTCCAGGTTGTTCATCGCCTGGTATTGCGTGGGGCTTGAGCCCTGGACCGATATGCGCACTTCTCCGGCAAGAGGCAGGCCGCTATCTTTGCGTTGATCGAAAATATCTCCGGCGGAATAGAGATAGTTTGTGTTGATGGTCAAGGTTACGCCGGACTCGGCATCAATATAGATGTCCTGGTTGCTATGAATGCGGCCGGTCAACGTCATATTCGCCCCGGGCAGAATCTCCAGGTCGTCATTATAAAATACCGCGTGCTGAAAAGTAGGGATCAACCTGCGGGCTATGCGTTGGTGCACGGTTGCCCTGATGGTATTGTTTTGCGGATGTACCGCTGTGGCTACGAAATCGTACTCGCGGATATAGACTATCGTTCCCCCCTCGCTAATGATGCGCTCGTTATTTTCCGCGCGGGTTATTGCCGTATTTACCGTGGCTGAGCCAAACAGCGTATAGGTGGTCGTGACGTTGTAGCTGGCTACAGACGGGGATATCTGGTAGTTTGCGATCGCGGAGGTAAAGTTGGCGATGGCGTTTTCGATGGCTCCTTCCGCCATATAAAACGTTTCGGCAGTCAGGCGGTTGCGCAGCGCAATGCCTCGTTCGGTAAACGACTTGGCGATCAAAGCCGCCGAGACCACCATGAAGAAGGCGATAGCCATGTACGCGATGATGAGCGCTTGTCCTTTTGTCCCTTTTTTGAATACGGGCCTGGTATACATCTTAACCGCCCCCTCTCCTAATTCCTCAACCGCACCATCGAAGTCAGGCTAAAGGCGACCGTCCTGTTCTTGGCTGTAGTCTTGCCGAGACTCAAGACCACCTTGATCTCGTTCAACAGTAACGAGCCGTCTATGTTGGCATCGAAGAACCGTACATCCGTGACATCGCGCGCCAGGACTTTTTCTATCCCGTTTTCCAGGCGGCGTAATTCTTTTTGCGCCGGGACGTAGCGGTACACAATAGGGTTGTTTATGTTCCAGATGATCAGGTCATTCGCAACGTCCGGGATCGTGTCGCCGTCGGCATCCCGAGGCAGATAGAAAGTTATCTGGGTATTGTTCGGGGCCGCCGGGATGACCGCGTTAGGCGAAGGGCCCTGTGTTGAGGTCCTGGTCGTCCTGCGCAGCTCGTTGGCCATCTGGGTCGCCGCCGTCCTTGCCCCCGCCTGCATGTCGAGCTTAGTGCGTTCCAGCTCCCAGATGTCCTGCCCGGAGAAATAAATAGCGTATATGAGGCCCAGCCCGATCAGAAAGATCACCATGCCTACCAGAAGCTCGATCAATGTAAAACCATGCGCACGCATCGTATCACCTCGTTTTGAACGTATACAGCGCAGCATTTGCATTGCGCCCCCGCTTGTCCTGCCATACCGCCGTTGCTTTTATTTCCAGCGGGTCGCCGTTGGGGTTCGCATAGGTTACCGTAATGTGCTCGGCCGTCAGCCGGTATGCCCCTACGATGTTCTGGTAGGGCTTGGCTATCGGGCCGTCCTGGACATTGTGAGGGAAATCTGCCGTCAGGTGGTCAAAGGGCGTTGCGCGTATCTTTTCCATGATGTTCTTGAGGTCTGCCGTGGCGATAGTGGAATTCCGGGAGATCTCCGAAAGATACATCGTGGAGAAGACACAGCTCAATAACCCTCCCATGGCCAGGGTAAAAATAAGCACGGCCACAAGGATCTCGATCAAGCTTACCCCTGCTTTTACGCGTATATTCATGGCATATCTCCTTATATTAAAAGTATAGCACAATCCCCAGGTCAGTTAAAGAGCTAAGAAAAGGGCCAGGAAGGGGCAAGATTTTCCTTGACAAGCAGGGTGAAATATAGTAATTTTGATGCCTGAAACGTTTATTCTCTAAGGCAAGACCCCGCCGTACTTCCCGCCTCATACCATCCGGGGGTTCCCGAAGATAAACGAACTACATTCTGCAGATACTGTAAGGGAGTCTTTTCCATATGTGCGCCGATAAATCAAGCACAGACGTCCAGAGCTTGGTCGAGAAATGGAAGGATAAGAAAGGCAATCTGATCATGATCCTGCATGAATTGCAGAATCATTACGGATACGTGCCGCGCGAGCTTTCCCTGCAGCTTTCCCGCATGCTGGATGTGCCCCTGGCCCGAATATACGAAGTACTCACCTTTTATAACTTTTTCAAACTGGAACCTCCCGGAAAGCACAGGATATCGGTGTGCATGGGCACCGCCTGTTACCTGAAGGGCGCCCCGCAGATACTCGAAGAGGTCAGGAATATACTGAACGTCAAGGAAGGCCAGACCACCGAAGACGGCGTCTTTTCCCTGGATGTGGTCAGATGCCTGGGGTGTTGCGGCTTAGCGCCGGTGGTGATGATCGATGACAAGGTGTATGGGAAGGTAAAAAAATCGGAGATCACGGAGATCCTTTCGAAATACGGCAACGGTAAACACGAGGATTAAAGACGATGGAAAAGCCCCCAGAGGCCAAGAACTGGATCAAGGTCGGCATGAGCACCTGTGGTATCGCCGCGGGAGCAGACGTAGTCTTTGCTACTTTACTGGAAGAGTCCCGCAAGCGCAATATCCAGATAGAGATAAAGAAGTGCGGCTGCCTGGGGATGTGTTATGCCGAACCGCTGGTCGAGGTCAGCGTCGAAGGGCTGCCGGCCGTCGTCTATGGCAGGGTCGACAAGGAAGTGGCGGTAAAGATCCTGGAGAAGCACGTCTGCGGCAAGCTTTTGGTCAATGACAACATCTTTGATTTCCCTATCAAAAAGCAGGTTTAGAAAATGGATAAGAGGATAGTTTTCATAAAAGATACGGGGATGCAATCTGCGGACAGGACGCGCGACTTCTACGCGGCCTTTCTGGACCAGCTTCGGGAAGGCAACCTCCATGAAACGGTCCAGGTCCTGAGGGTTGCCGACATCGGCTTGTATAACCAGGGCGTGGTCGTCAAGATACTGCCTGATGATATCGTATATTGCAATGTGAAAGACAGCGATATCAAGCGCATTGTCGATACGACGATCAAAGAAGGCCGTGCCCTAGATGAGCTGGTGTATGGCGGGAAACCCAAACAGATTAGGATCGTCTTGCGTAATTGCGGCAAGATCGACCCGGAAAGCATTGACGACTACTTGTCCGTTGACGGGTATCAGGCGCTGCGCAAGGTTTTGTCCGAGCATACGCCGGAAACGGTCATCGAAGAGCTGAAGAAAAGCGGGCTGCGCGGCAGGGGCGGGGCAGGGTATCCGACCTGGATGAAATGGAAATTTACCCGGCAGTCGAAGGGCCAGGAGAAATACATCATCTGCAACGGCGACGAAGGGGACCCCGGCGCGTATATGGACAGAAGCGTCCTGGAGGGCGACCCGCATTCGGTTATCGAGGGGATGATCATCGCCGGTTTTACCATCGGGGCAGGGAAGGGGTATTTCTACATCCGCGCGGAGTACCCTTTGGCGGTGGACAGGATAAAGAAAGCGATAGGACAGGCCCGTGAACGCGGCCTGCTGGGAGAAAATATCCTGGGCTCGGGGTTTAGCTTCGATCTGGATATCCGTTTGGGCGCAGGCGCTTTTGTCTGCGGAGAAGAGACCGCGCTTATCGCTTCCATCGAAGGAAAAAGGGGCACGCCTCGCCCGAGGCCGCCCTATCCGTCAGTGCAGGGCCTCTGGGATAAGCCCACGGCGATCAACAACGTCGAGACCCTGGCGAACATCGCGGTCATCATCCTTAAAGGCGGCAGCTGGTTTGCCGGTATCGGTACGGAAAAATCAAAGGGCACCAAGGTCTTTGCCCTCACCGGCAAAGTCAGGAATTCGGGCCTGGTTGAGGTGCCTATGGGTATTACCCTGCGGGAGATCGTCTTTGATATCGGCGGCGGGCTCCTTTCCAACAAGGGCATCAAGGCGGTGCAGACCGGAGGGCCTTCGGGAGGGGTCATCCCGAAAGAGTACCTGGATACGCCGGTAGATTATGAGAACCTCCAGAAGCTCGGCTCGATCATGGGTTCCGGAGGCATGATCGTCATGGACGAGGACGACTGCGTCGCCGACATCGCCAAGTTCTACCTCGGTTTCTGCGTGGAGGAATCCTGCGGTAAGTGCGTCCCCTGTAGGATAGGCGGTTATCAGATGCTGGAGGTTTTGCACCGTATCACCGAAGGCAAAGGCACCATGGCTGACCTGGCAAAGCTGAAGCTGATCTCCGAAAGCATGCGCAAGGCATCGCTGTGCGGCCTGGGCCAGACCGCGGCCAATCCGGTCATTTCCACCCTGACGTATTTCGAGAACGAATACAAAGAGCACATCGTCAATAAAAAGTGCCCTTCCCATAAATGCAAGAGCCTGGTGACCTACAGTATCCTGCAGGCCAAATGCAAGCGGTGCCGCGTCTGCGTGGTCAACTGCCCCGAGAATATCATCAAGGGGGACAGGGAAAAAGGCTTTTATATCGAGCTTGATAAATGCATCAAATGCGGCAAGTGCTTCGAGGTTTGTAAATTCGGGGCGATCCTTAAGGAGTAAGTTCCAATGATAAAGGCAAAGATCAACGGCATAGAGGTAGAGGTCTCCGAGGGGACCAGTATACTCGATGCGGCAAAGAGGGCGCAGATAAAGATACCGACCCTGTGCAAGCACCCTGACCTGCCGCCGTCGGCCGGCTGCGGCATCTGTATCGTCAAGGTCAAAGGCTTCAGTAAAATGCTGCGGGCATGCTGCACCCCTCTTGAGAAGGGCATGGAGGTCATCACCCAGGACCCCGAGATCGTTTCCATACGCCGGACGGTGCTTGAACTGATCCTTTCCAACCACCCCAATGATTGCCTTAAATGCGGCCGTAACAATAACTGCGAATTGCAGTCCCTGGCTGCGGACTTCGGCATCAGGGAAGAGGCCTTCGGGAAATTTTTGCGCGACCTGCCCAAAGACGATTCTACCGGCACGATCGTGCTTGAACCGCAGAAGTGCATCCTCTGCGGCCGCTGCGTACGCGTCTGCCAGGAAATGCAGAACGTCTGGGCGCTCTCGTTCCTGGAGAGGGGTTTCGGCACCAGGATCTCCCCCGCCGGCGATATCAAATTAGGGGATTCGCCCTGCGTCAGATGCGGCCAGTGCTCCAACCACTGCCCGACCGGCGCGATCTTCGAGAAGGACGATACCGCCAAGGTCTGGGAGGTGCTGCAGGATCCCGACAAGTACTGCGTCGTGCAGATCGCTCCGGCAGTCAGGGTTGCCATCGGAGAGGCCTTTGGGTTCCCTCTGGGCGCCAACCTTACGCATAAATTATACACCTTATTGAGGAGGCTGGGATTCAAGGCGGTCTTTGATACCAACTTCGGCGCGGATGTTACCATTATGGAAGAGGCCAGCGAGTTCGTGCAGAGATTCGCATACGCCAAAGGCCCCTTGCCGTTGATTACCACCTGTTGCCCCGCCTGGGTTGATTTCATGGAGAAATTCCATCCGGATATGATCGAACATTTTTCTTCCTGTAAATCGCCGCACGAAATAGTCGGCGCGCTGTCTAAGACCTACTATGCCCGTAAGAACAATATCGACCCGGCCAAGATCGTGATGATCTCGATCATGCCCTGCACCGCAAAAAAATACGAGATCACCAGAAGCGACGAGATGTTTGCCTCCGGCTACCAGGATATAGATGTGGCCTTGACCACCAGGGAGCTGGCCCGTATGATCAAGCAGGCGGGCATTGACTTCGCGGACCTGCCCGATGAGGACGCGGATAATATTTTAGGCGACTACACCGGCGCCGGCGTCATTTTTGGCGCAACCGGCGGGGTCATGGAAGCGGCCCTGCGGACTGCGCACTTCTTTGTTACCGGAAAGAATTTGGGCAAAGCCGATTTTGAGCAGACCCGCGGCCTGGAAGGGGTCAAGGAAGCGCAGGTCGAGATAGACGGCAAGAAAGTCAAGATCGCCATTGCGCACGGCTTGAATCATGTCGAGTATGTATTGGAAAAGGTCAGGCAGGCAAAGAAGAACAACCAGGAGCTGCCGTACCATTTCATCGAAGTCATGGCTTGCCTGGGAGGCTGCGTCGGCGGAGGCGGCCAGCCTTACGGAGTGACCGATGAGCTGCGCGTGAAAAGG
>Ga0335071_10004089_pt1 | contig 15264 bp, 17 predicted proteins | sample Lox_Sample_15_FD_206724 | JGI IMG/M metagenome (GOLD analysis project Ga0335071, IMG submission 206724) | Soil microbial communities from Loxahatchee National Wildlife Refuge, Florida, United States - Lox_Sample_1.5 | ecosystem: Environmental > Terrestrial > Soil > Wetlands | place: USA... | reverse complement strand
CCGACAGCGCGGAAAGTAGCGCAGAAAAGTCATGCGTGAGATTTCCGGACCCAATATCATTCGCGCCAAGAGCGACTACAATCAAATATGGCCGCGGCCTTCCCTCAAAGAGAACGGGAGCGATCTGGATAAAATCAAGCGTCCCAGCCCCGCCAATGCCGGCGTTGACCACGGGGTGGCCACAGGCTGAAGCGGGTAGCGGCGACATTTCCGTGATACTGTCTCCAATGACCACGATAGGCGATATTGTATCATCAAGGGCGGCACGGATCATGAATCGCCGCACCTCTGTGTGATCGTGGAAATTGTGACGGGAAACTTGGCTAAGCCGAGTTTTCACGCGCTGAAGCTCCGAAAAAGCTGCCGTGAAGGCCGCTAGAAAGACGAAGGTCAGCAGCCACGGAATAAAACGTTTCGAAAGCAACTTTCAAGCTCCCTAGCCTGCCTGTTGATGAACTCTAAGCCGGCGATTGGCGCGCAATCAATCAGTACGAGAATCACAGGTATCGTTCTACTCGAGCTGTAGCCGAACGGACACAGTACTACCATGTTACCGTACAATCTATTATTGAATCAGTAGGCTGCTATGATCTCCGTCGCCGCCCTAAAGGCGCGCAATGCTGCGCGCTGGCAACATCTGCGCATCCGCGCGGACCGCGTGGCTGACTCTATGGCGGCTGCCGAACGACTGAGCGCTCCGGACGCCAAGGCGCGCTACCAGGGCGTGAGCGACCGCCTGGCCGAGCTCGCGATGAGCGACAATACTATTTGCGCCGTGCCATGGTGGTTCGTCGCGATCGTCAGCGAGCGCGAATATGGCGGGCCGCCGCACTGGGACCGGCAGCTCGGGCAGGGCGATCCGCTGCATCAGGTCTCCCACAACGAGCCGGCTGGCCGCGGGCCGTTCCTCGAACATGCCGGCGACGTCACGCCCGGCCACGATGCATGGACCCGCTGCTGCCTCGACGCCCTGGTCGACTGCGCGCCGCACGCGGCGCGGTGGACCGACTGGAGCGTGGGCGGGGCGCTGACGCTTCTCGAACAATATAACGGGCTCGGCTACGCCGCACGCGGTCTGCCGTCGCCCTATCTCTGGTCCGGTACCGATCAGTACAAATCGGGCAAATTCGTTCGCGATGGCGTGTTCCATCCTGATGTCGTCGACAGCCAGCTCGGCTGTGCCGGTTTGCTCCGCGCGATGATGGCGCTCGACCCGAGCATCGCATTTGATGATGTGCGGATCGCGCCGGCAAAGCGCGTCGCGCGCGCACCCGCTGCGCGGCCGCCGGCAAAGCCTTTCGCGACGTCGCCGCCTCCAAAACCTTCCATCACCACTCCCGCCCAAGGCTCCATTGGAGCCTTTTTTGTTGACCTCTTCAAAGCAATCTTCAGGAGAAAATGACATGGCAGAATTCACCTTCGCTCTGGTCCTTGGCTTCGCGACGGGCGGTACGCTGGTCTGGATCTTCAAGACCCGCATTCAAGCGCTCGTCATCGATGCCGAGAAGCTGTCGGCCCAACTCCATGCGGAGGCCGACGCGATCGCCGCGCTGATCAAGAAAGCCTGAACCATGTGGGACAAGCTCAAGGCTTTTTGCCTGCACTCTCTGACGGTGGCGTGGTCCTATTGCCTCGCTGCCGGTGGCGCGCTGCTGCAGGCGATCGACGCCGTGTCGGATGCCGTCGGGGATCCATCGTTGAAAGATCAGATCGCAGCCGCAATCGGCGATCCAAAGATCACGGGGCGCGTGATGCTCGTCATTTCCGTCGTCACCGTGCTGGCGCGGCTCCGCTCACTTAAGAAGGCAGCTTAGATGTGGATGGCCATTTTGAGTTTTCTCGGCGGCCCGGTTGTCAAGGGCCTGATCGAGGCGTACCAAGCCAAACTCAAAGCCGGGAATGTTGAAAGCAAGATAGCGGCCGATCTGGCCGCCGGCGAGATCGCGGCGCAAACAGCGGAAACGCAGGCCGTTACGCAATATCGGATCGCAGAGATCGGCCGCTGGTACGAGCCGGACAAGTTGATGGCGTATTTCGTCGCGCTTTATCTCGGAAAACTCCTCGTTTGGGACAAGATGCTCGGGCTCGGCACGACCGATCCGCTCGCAGGATTCGCGTCCACGACCGCGAATCTCGTCGTATCCTTCCATTTTGCGAAACGGGGTTTCGAAAATGTCGCAAAGATCATCAGGCGGTAGGTATGCTGCGCGATGAAGACATCAGGACCATCGTTGCCGAGACATTGGTCGAACAACAGCGACTGCATCGCGACGATATTGAAGCGATCGTCCTCCGGGCCATTGCGACGATTCTCACGTCGTTCGGAATGGAGGAAGAGGATCGAAGAGAGTTGCGCGCTGATTTTCAGCACCTGCGGCGCTGGCGCAAAAGCGTCGAGCAGGCTCAAAGCTATACCTTCAAGGCGGTCATTACGATTATCGTCGGGGGTATTCTCGGAGCGCTCTGGCTGGGTATCAAGGTTACGGTTGGCAAATGATCACGCGGCTGGCCGGCTAGCCTGGCTAGCCCTGGCGTTGAGGGCACTTGCGGAGCTCAGGCACGGGGACTATGCCAAACTGGCTCGCAATATGAGAGTTCCTACGAACATCAACCGGGGCGCATGAGTTTTACGTCGTGGCAATTCGCAATTTTCGTCGCGGTGGTATTCGGAGCGTATTATTCTCCGCCGCTCGGACGGTTTCAGACGCAGCTGCTGGTTTTCTCGAGCCTGTTCTTCTATGGCTATGGCCAGCCGGAACTCTTGCCGCTGCTTGCCGTTGCGGTGTGCGGAACCTTTGTGTTTCTGACGCTGGCTTTGCGCAATCGCGCGATCTGGCTGCCGGGGGGTATCGTTTTCAACCTCCTGCTCCTGGCATTCTTCAAATACAAATTCCTGTTTATCGGAGTCGAATCGCAAGGCCTGACGGGCATCACCCCGATCGATCTCCTGCTCAAACTGCCGTTGCCGATCGGGATCTCATTCTTTGTCTTTCACAATATCAGCCTTCTGGTCGACTTGACGCGGGACAAGACGAGACCGCCATCGTTGACAGATGTCTTTCTGTATATCGTGTTCTTTCCACAGCTCGTTTCCGGCCCGATAACGCGGGCGGAAATGTTCTTTCCGCAGATCAAGCCAAAGTGTGTTGCCGATGTGCCGTTCGTGGAGGCCGCAAGGTGGGTCTTGACGGGCTATTTTTTCAAGCTCTTCGTCGCGAACAATCTGAACGAGATGACGTCCTATATGGACTTTCCGCTGTACGAAACATTGCAGACGGAGGATCGATGGCTGCTCGTCTTCCTGTACAGCTACCAGATTTATGCCGACTTCTTCGGCTATTCGGCGATCGCAATAGGAATTGCCCTGCTTTTCGGTTTTCGTCTTCCGATCAACTTCAATCTTCCGTACATTTCAAGCTCGTTCTCCGAATTCTGGACGCGTTGGCACATTTCGTTGTCGAGCTGGTTGCGAACATATCTCTACATTCCGCTCGGGGGCAACCGCTGCGGCCTTGCAAGAACCAACCTGAATTTGATGATCGTGATGGGGCTCGGCGGCTTGTGGCACGGCGCAGGGGTGAGCTATTTGGTATGGGGCCTACTTCACGGATTGTTGCTGGTCTTCGAGAGACCTTTCTTGAAGAGCCTTCAAACGATTGACTCAGCACTATTGCGGTTTGCCCGGATGACGTTTGTGTTCCTCTGCGTCAGCGTGCTCTGGATTTTCTTCAAGTTGCCGAACTTCGATCACGCTCTAGGCTATCTCGTCGGCATGTTCACGCCGGGTAAAAATCCGAACCCTCCCAAGCTGTTTCACGATTTGGCTCTGCTCTATGCGCTGCCCGTCATGATACAACATCTTGGATTCGGATCCGTGCTGCAGTCGCGGTTGTCCCGCTGGGAGCCCTATCTGTATGGAGTGATGGCGGCGCTTGCCTATTTGGAGGCCGGTCCGGACGTGTCATTCATCTATTTCCAGTTCTGAGCGCATGGGGCAGAGAGGCGACTTTCATTGGCTGGTCAAATGCGCATCGGCCGCGCTGCTATCGCTGCTGGTCTGTGCGATTGCGGTGTTGCGGTCGGGCGGCGGTCTCGAGCTGCCTGCCACGACAACTCGTGACGGTGCGCTACTGACTCTGAACAGATATGTCAGAGAGCCTATTCCTGACGTGGTGTTGGTCGGAAGTTCGCTGACGTTTCGGCTCAGCGAGGAGTACTTTGAGAATCCCCGACTACGTAATCTTGCACTAGCCGGTGGCTCGCCTGTTACCGGACTGGAGATCATCGCGCATCAGTCGCGGCTTCCCAAGGTCATTCTGGTTGAGTCCAACGTTCTGTCCCGGCCTGCAGACGATGTCTTGATCGAGAAATACACCAACAAGCGGCGCGTTGAACCGTTGTTTCTGCGTCCCGTGAGATCCGGGGTGGCCAGCTACGAAAACTGGATGCATAAACCGGCCGGTCATTCGCAGGTAGCCGAGGCGCTAAATCGACTAGTCATGCAGGCGCCCAGCGATTTCGATAATCGCGTCTACGTCGAACGCGTGGTTTCGCAGTTTGACGCCTTGGATCCGGCGCCAGTCGTGCGAATGAACGTCGAAATCATGCGGGGATTGATTCCGGAGCTCGAGGGGAGGGGCGCCAAGGTATTCTTGTTCGAATTGCCTTATATCGACCAGGTCGAGAAAACCCGGGCAGTGACGATCACGCGTGAGATCGTCCACGCCGCGTTTCCGGATCCCAGCCGGTGGCTGCCCATCGACGTCACAAGAAGTGATCTGCGTTGGGCGGACGGCGTGCATTTGGACGAGCGCTCGGCGCTGATCACGGCCAGATCCATGGAAAAGAATCTGGCCATGCGAAGTCGCGGCGGCTGAAAGCCGCCCAAGAGGATCGAGCCGTCTTCGTGGCATCGCGAGAGTAGAGGCACCGATCCTCGGTTATTGCCTTGGTTTTCCAGTCTTTGGGCACCATCCAGCTATTGTCGTTGGGGATGTATTCTCCGCGAAAGGGTAGCCGTGTTTCCTTAGGTGGCATCCTGCAGGCAGCTAATGTTTGTGCCGGCTATTCGCGTCGGTGTTGCTCTCCCGGCGCCCGGCAGCGCAGAACGAGCCAAAGAGGCGGCGAAACGATGTATCGAATACGGGAGGTCGACGGATCGGACGACGAGATTTCGGACACTCTGAGGGAACTCCATCGCCTCACGTTCCTGGATTATGCGCCCGTCCCGAATTTCGGCGTTGGACATTGGTGGCTGGCGTTTCGAGAACGGCTTGCGGTGGGTTTCGCCGGTGTGGTGCCGTCAACCTACGTCGCAAACGCCGGATATTTCTGCAGAGTCGGAGTGCTGCGAGCACACTATGGCCACGCCCTCCAGTTGCGGCTGATGCGAGCGATGGAGACTCGCGCGCGCCAGAACGAATGGTGTTGCGTTGTTTCCGATACGACGAACAACCTCTTTTCTGCAAACAACTTCATTCGAGCGGGATATCGCCTCTACCAGCCGGAACAGCCATGGGGATGGTCCAATACGCTCTATTGGCGAAAGCCCACGAAGTCTCTGGCACCTCCCAGACGCAGCATTAGAAAGATGCGAGCCGCCTTATCATAAGCGCCGATCAGATCGATGGAAAGGAAAGTCGCCCGGTGGCCGTCTGGCCACCGGGCTTTTTTTGTTGTCTTCGCCCGTATAAGGAATACCGTTCGGACGGCAGCTTCTACGGCAGCCGGCCATTCGGGGACGAAGGATCACGCAGATGATCCTGGATATACGGAAGGAAACTCATAACCATGGCCGCAATGCCACCGCTGCCGGAGCGGATGCCGCGATCGAAAAATGCGCCGACTGCTCTTCAGAATCTGCTGGTCGTAGACTTTACGCGAGTTGTCGCAGGGCCGGCGTGCACCCAGTCACTCGCCGATTTTGGCGCAGAAGTCATCAAAATCGAAAATCCGGAAGGAGGAGACGATACGCGCGCGTACGAGCACGCAGAAATCGGCGGCGAAAGTGCTGCCTATCTGAGTTTGAACCGGAATAAGCTCGGCATCACTCTTGATTTCACTGTGCCGCAGGCGCGTGACGTCGCCCGGGATCTTATCCAGCGCGCCGACGTCGTGGTGGAGAATTTCTCAGCCGGGATCATGGAGAAATTCGGGCTGGACTACAACTCGGTTGCGCCAGGCAATCCTCGGCTGATCTACTGCTCCATATCGGCCTATGGACGCAAGGGACCGTTCGCCTGGCGGCCGGGCTTCGATCCTATCACGCAGGCGGAGAGCGGCTTCATGTCGCTGAACGGCTTTCCGGACGGACCACCCGTTCGGACCGGACCGCCGATTGTCGACATGGCCACAGGTATGTCGGCCTGCAACGCGATCCTGTTTGCTTTACTGGCTCGCGAACGCATCGGTCGTGGGCAGCATGTCGAGGTGGCGCTTTTTGATGTCGCGATGGCTATGACAGGCTTTTACGGTATGGCTTACTTGATCAACGGCAACAACCCCGGCCGATTTGGAAATTCGCCCAATGGGTCGCCTAGCGTAGGCGTTTACGAAGCGTCTGACGGACCGTTCTATATCGCATGCGCGAACGACCGGCTTTATCGTCGATTGGTAACGGAGGTGCTCGATCGACCGGACCTGACCACTGATCCGCGCTTCGCGACGAGAAGAGAGCGTTCCGCCAACAAGGAGCAGCTTCGCGCGATCATCGCTGAAGTGTTTTCACGAGACCGGCTCGAGAATTGGATGGCGAAGATGAAGGCGGCAAACATACCGGTCGGCTATCTTCGCACCGTGGAGCAGGGATTCAACGCACCTGAAGCGCGCGAGCGTCACCGCTTGAGCCGTATTCCGCACCCCGTGGCGGGGTTCGTCCCGAACATAGAGACGCCGCTTGCCATGAGCCTGACGCCTTCCGTCGATCCCGTCGCCGCTCCCCTGCTCGGTGAACATACCAAGGATGTTCTATGCCGGCATCTCGGCTACGATGAAAATCGCATCGCCACCCTTGGTGCGACCGGCGCTCTCGGAAAGGGATGGAGTCCCGGCTGACCCGAGCTTCGGATTTGCGAGGACGCGCTTTTGGCAAGGAGCGATACGCCGCGTTCAGCTTACATGATCTGAGTTCGTATGTCTCCTTGTCAACTACTGAAGTTGCGGCGTTGCACCATGGCAGGGCCCAGAGCTGTTGTGTTGTTATGATGGTAATTTAGCGTTTCAATATGCCAACGAGAGAGCGGCCGCAACAAGAGCTGGCAGCTTGCGACCGATGCTGTCGGCTGTGAGAACAAAGGGCAGGACGACCTGTGGTTAGGCAAAACCGGTCGTACAATGCTGGACAAGATCTGGGATCAGCACGTCATTGCTCGGATAAGCGACGACACCGCCTGCTGCACGTCGATCGGCATCTCCTTCATGATCTCGGCGGGTCACGTGACCTGCTGGATCTCAAGAGCCGCGGCCTCAAGGTTCACAGTCCTGAGCTGACATTTGCCACTCCGGATCACGCCATTTCGACCGGGCCTGCACGCGCGGGGACGATCAAGATTGGACAGGAACTCCTGGCCGCCCTGCGAACCGATGATGCTGGTCGGCGTCGTCCTCTCGGCGATGATTTGGCGACTGGAGCGTATCTATTGCGGTGGCAGCGCCCCCATATGGTAGATTAAGAAAGTCTCCCATCCGAATGGACAATCCGATGAGCATGAGAGTTTATGGATTCTGGCGTTCGCTGGCATCGTTCCGGGTCCGCGTCGCGCTCAAGATCAAGGGAATAAAGTTCGAGGAGATACCGATTGACATTCTCCGCGGCGAGCAATTCGAGCACAGTTATGCGGAGATCAACGCCGAACGGGTCGTGCCGACCCTCGTTCATGACGACTATTCGGTCTTTCAGTCATTGGCGATCATGGAATATCTCGACGACATCCAACCAGCCCCACGGCTCATTCCGCGCGACGCAAGGGAAGCGGCCTACGCCCGCTCGCTGGCGCTCGTGGCGGCAGCAGATGCTCATCCCTTGATCACGCCTCGGGTCTGCAATCATCTCGCCAAGACGTTCAGTGCGGACGCTCACGCAATCGAAGGCTGGAGGAAGCACTGGACCTCGGAAGGGCTCGCGACCTACGAACGCCTCCTGACGCGTCGTGCGCCTGCCCCTTTTGCCTTGGGTGAAGAGCCGTGCCTCGCCGACATCTGTATCGCAGGCCAGGTCATCGCAGCGCAGTTTTTCAAGATTGACCTGGCGGAGTTTCCATGTGTCGGAAAACTCGCCGAACGCTGCTTCGCGCTGCCGGCATTTGCAACTTCGCATCCGCACGAGCAGCCGGGATACAGGGCGAAGCCCGGATAGTCGGTCCGGGAGCGAAGCTATACAGTAAGCCCGAGCACGCGTGCGGCGTTACCGCCGGCGATCTGGGCCAGGATTCGCTCGTTCATCCCTCTCACGCCGGCGACATGGCCGATCGGATTGTATTCAGCCATGTCGAAAGGATAATCGGTGCCCATCACGATACGATCGGGGCCGAATACCTCGATCAGGTAGGCGAGCTGATGGTAGGTGAAGACGACCGTATCGAAATAGACCTGCCGGAGATAGGTTGTCGGAGGCAGGGCAAGATCGGCATGGGAATCCTGCCGTGCGCCCCAGGCGTGATCGATCCGGCCTGAATAGCCTGGCAGGTAACCGCCACCGTGCACGGCCATCAGCTTCAGTTCCGGAAAGCGCGCCAACGTGCCGGAGAAGATGAGGTTGTGCAGGGCAAGGGTGGTGTCCAACGGATTTCCAAGAACGTTGTTGAAGTAGAAATGCGTCAGGCGTTCGCCGTGGGTAAAACCGTTCGGATGCATCATGATGAATGCGCCGAGCTGCTCCGCCCTTGCAAAGAAGGCACGGAATTTGGGATCGGACAGTTCCTGACCGTCGACGGTGGTGAGGATTTCGACGCCCTTCAGTTTCAGCGTGCCGATCACGTAGTCCAACTCGTGCGTGGCGATGTCCGGCTCCTGGAGCGTAACGACCCCAAGCCCGATAAATCGATCCGGTCGGCGCGAGCAAAATTCGGCCACGCCATCATTGGCGAGGCGATGCGCTTGTTCTGCGATCTTCGGATCGATCGAGTAATAGCACTGGTTGGGTGCGGGCGCGACGACCTGGATATCGATGCCCATCCTGTCGAGGTCCGAAAGGCGTCGATCGATCGTCGTCATCACCTCGCGAATATCGCTTTCCTGCTGCCCGTTGATCTCCCTGGTCGCGGCGTCTGCAAAATGAGCCAGCGGAATGCGCGTGATATCGATGTGCGGCTGGGCGAGCGCCGCGGCTTGGGGGACCACAATGTGGGCATGGATGTCGATCGTCGGGGACAGAGGACGCCTGGCGAGCCCGTCGGCGTCATGAGTTCGGGCGGCGGTGCGGCCGTAACGATTCTTCTTGTCTGACATCGTGTGACCTCATGTTGGGGCGATTCGCGCCCGTAGACGGACTTTTCGGTTTGATACCAGTCATTCGTGTTGCGGCCAGCGGGTCGAGATCGCGGTCGCATCGGCATCTCCAAGTCCGGCGGCTTCCGCTTGTTCGAAGCAAGCCAATGCGCTTGCTGCGACGGGAAGCTCGGCGTGGAGCGAAGCCGCAAACTGGACGGCCGTCGCGAGGTCTTTCCGCGCCGCGGTCAACCCAAACGCGGTGTTGCCCGGAGGCTGGCCGCCCAGCGCTTTTGCGATGATAGGACCTCGTCCTTTCATTGCGGTTGGGGTCCCCGACGTGTCTGACAGGATATTGATCAGCCGGTCCGGCGGGAGGCTCAGCGGCTTACAAATGGCCAGGGCTTCCCCGAGCGCCTGCCAATAGACAAGCAGGGGCAAGTTCACCGCCAGTTTCATTATTGCGCCAGATCCGACCGGTCCGACATGCTCGATCCGCCGGCATAGCTGCGCAAGGATAGGCATTGCCCGGCCGACGTCGAGTTCATCGCCACCGACAAGGGCCAACAACTTGCCCTCCGCAGCGGGTCCAGTGCTGCCTCCGACCGGGCTTTCGACAAATGCACCGCCCTTTTCCCCGACTAAGGCGCCGACAGCTCGCATGGTGTCCGGGTGCACGGTGCTCATATCGATCACGAGCTTTCCGGCAAGCTGCGCTTCCAGAAGGCCGTTCGCTCCGCGATAGACCGCTTGGCTTGCGGCATCGTTCAGCACCATGACGATGACGACATCGCACCCACTGGCAAGTCCTGCCGTAGAGGCGAAAAACTCGGCCCCGCCGTCCGTCAGCGGCTTCGTTTTGTCCGGAGTTCGGTTCCAGACACCGACCTGGTGGCCAACCGTCATGAGCCGCTGAGCGATCGCGGATCCCATTCGCCCCGTTCCGCACACACCAATTTTCATGAATCGACCTCTCACAAGGCGCGCTACGGCGCGCGGTAAAGACCAAGGTGCCGCATCACCAGGTTCTCGTTGCAGAGAAGTTCACGGGCCTCGCCAGCGAAGACGTGCCGGCCGGTGTTGAGGATGACAACATGATCCGCGACCTCCAGCGCCAGATGCCGGTTCTGTTCGACCAGAATGATGGATTGGCCGTCCGCCTTCAGTCGCTTGATGGTCTCGCCTACCTCGGCGACGATCCGTGGTGCGAGGCCTTCGGAAGGTTCATCGAGCAGCAGCACGCGCGGGTTTCCCATGAGCGCGCGCGCGATCGCAAGCATCTGCTGTTCCCCGCCGGAAAGCGTTCCGGCAAATTGGGCATGACGTTCGCGTAACCGGGGAAACAGATCGGAGATCCGATCAATGGTCCAAGGCTGGGCGCTTCCACGGTCGCGATGCTCCGCGACTGCAAGATTTTCCCGCACTGTCAATGACGGGAAGATGCGGCGCCCTTGCGGAACCAGGCCAATCCCGAGGTGTGAGATCCGTTCCGGGCTAAGACCCTCGATGCCGGTCCCAAATAGCCGGATCTGGCCCGCGCGTGGCCGGAGAAAGCCGACGATGGTCGAAATGCAGGTCGTCTTTCCGGCGCCGTTGCGTCCTAATAGTGCCATCACACCTCCCGGCGGCAACGAAAAGCTGATGCCATGCAGAATGTGGCTGTCGCCATAATAGGTATGAACATTCGTGAGGCTGAGTGCGTCAGGCACCGAGATAGACCTCACGCGTTCGTTCATCCGCAATCACAGCATCACGCGGTCCGTCGACTATGACGCGGCCGGTGTTCAATAAGGTCACAGTGTCAGCGAGCTCTAAAGCAGTATCCATGTCATGTTCGATCATCACGACCGTCGTGTCGTGCGGGATCGAGCCAATCAGAGATTTTATCGTGGTCCTTTCGGCATCTGACAAACCTGCGAACGGCTCGTCCAAAAGCAGGATACGCGGTCGTTGTGCGAGCGCCATGGCGAGCTCGACGCGACGCCTTTCGCCATAGGCGATCTCGGACACGGGCCGGCTCGCGAGATCCAGGAGTCCAACGGCATCGAGAACGCGTCGAGCCTCTGCAGAGATCCCGCCATAGGACGCCAACGTCCGCCACATCTGCCAACGGGCCGGGCGCAACCCGAGCAGGCCAAGCGCGACGTTATGCTCGAGTGTGTCGCCAGCAAACAGCGTGATGATTTGGTAGGTTCGCGACAATCCGAGATGGGCGCGCCGATAAGGAGGCAGGTGGGTGACGTCGGTGCCAAAAATCGTGACGGTTCCTGAATTCGATCGTAAGTCGCCGCTGATCTGATTGAACAGCGTCGTCTTGCCAGCGCCATTTGGGCCAATGATCAGCCGCCGTTCGCCTGACTTGACCGCGAGCGACACATCCCGCGTGACCAGCAATCCGCCGTAGGATTTGTTCAGATTGATGACCTCCAGCGCGAGACCGGTTGGCGAGGCCGTCATCGGATATCTCCACGCCATTTCTCGGCGAAACTGCTCAAAGCCGGGACGATGCCGCGGGGCATGAGCAGGACGATGAAGAGAAACACGAGGCCGAGAAGCATATTCCAGCGTTCAATATAGATCGACGCGTAATTCTTCAATAGCAGCACCAGCGCAGCGCCCACGGCGGGGCCACCAAGCGTTCCCGAACCGCCGGCGATGACACTCAGCAAAGCCTCGGCAGAACTTGTCGTCGAAAGCGACGTTGGATGGATATATTTGTGGTAATAGACATAAAGCAGGCCGGAAATGCCGCCCCAGAAGCCCGCGTAGACGAACGTGATCCAGCGGATCAGCCATGGATCGAAGCCGAGGGCTGCCATTCGGCGGGGTTGGTCGCGCACCCCCCTCAGGGAAGCTCCGAACGCTGACGACACGAAGATGGCCAGCATCAGGAACGCGATCGTCGCGACGATGAGCACGAACCAATAGAACGATGCCGGGCTCTCCAGGGAGATACCGAATGGTGCGGGCCGGCTCAGGCCGGAAATGCCATTGTCGCCGTTAGTCACGCCGGACATCCTGTAGGCCAGTCCCCACAACACCTGGGAAAGTGCAAGCGTGATCATGAGGAAGCCGAGGCCGCTTGCGCGGAGCGCGATAAGTCCGAACAGTGCGGCCATCGTCGTCGTACCCAGGATCGAGACGACCGCGGCTGTGCCGTGTCCGAAACCGTACTTCGTGGTCAGCAGCGCGGAGGCGTAGGCAGCGACACCGAGATACGACGCGTGCCCCAAAGACGTCATTCCGCCAAATCCGACCAGCAGGTTGAGGCTGAGAGCGAATATCGCCGCGATCAGCACCTGGCTGGCGAGGTTTACGTAAAAGTCACCCACAAGAAAGGGGAGGATTAGCAGCGCGCCGACGAGCAATGCTCCGCCAACCCTCATGTGACAACACGTCCAAAGAGGCCCTGTGGCCGGAACGCGATGACAAAGATCATGGGCAGAAACAGGATGACGTAGGCCAGCTCCGGAAATAGCGCCGTGCCGAAAGTATAGATCGATCCGATCACGAAACTGCCGACGAACGCGCCGAGCAGGCTGCCAATGCCTCCCAGGATAACCACGATCAAGGCCAACGGGAGCATGTCGGAATCGAGGCCGGGATAGGCTGACAAGACCGGGCCGGCCAGCACGCCGCCTGCGCCGGCAACGCCGGCGCCCAGGCAGAAAACCAGCGTAAAGAGATTCGAGACGCGGATGCCGACCGCGCGAGCCATCTGGGGGTCGTCGACGCCGGCGCGGATCATGGCACCGAGCCGGGTTCGCTCCATCACAAGATAGAGCACAACCGCTACGGCAACGGCGCATCCAACCAGCACCAGACGATAGGTTGGGAACACCAGGCCAAAGAGGCGGGTGGGTGCCTGCAGGTGTTGTGGCGTTGGCACAGGAATGGAATCTCCCCCCCACAGCATCAGGCATGCGTCCGAGATGATGAATGACATGCCAAGCGTCACCAGGACCTGTCCCAGCGGATTGGTCCTCAGGCGTCGCAGGACCAGGCGCTCGAAAATCCCTCCGATCGCAGCAATCGCCATGCCCGCGCAGAGCGCCGCCTCCCAGATGTTCAGACCTTCGTACGAGCGCAGCAGGGCTGCCCCGAAATAGGTCCCGAGCATGAAGAGGGCGCCATGTGTGAGATTGGCAATTCTCATGAGCCCGAAGATCAGCGAAAAACCGGACGAGAGCAGAAACAGCAGGGCGCCGAGGGACAGACTGTTGAGTATCTGGATGATCCAAAACTGCATCGTCTGCGAATTTTTTAGTTGTGAGTACCCGGGTCGGGATCGGCCAAGCCGGCTCTATTGTTCAAGGTTCTTTGCGGGAGGGAAATCGCGTGAGTAAACCGGGTTCTTCAAAAACTCGGCTCTGTCATAGGTCCAAAACTGGCTTACGTCGGGATAGGTCTTGATGACCGCATTGACGAGACGCCCGTCGCTCTTCGTCACCTTGCGGATGTAAACATTGCCGATGACATTGCCGAGATCGTCGAACTTGATGATGCCGCGAATCGTGCCGACATTGCTCCCACGAAGAGCAGCCATCAGCGCCTTCCTGTCCCCGGCGTCTGCCTTGATGGATTTCAGCGCGCCTTCCAGGACCTCGCCCGAGAGATAAGTGCTGGCCGCATAATATCCCGGATCGTACTTGAACTGTTTGCGGAAGGCGGGCGCGAAAGTCTTGTTCGCAGGGTTGTCGAGTTCGGCAGAATACCAACTGGTGGTTAGGATTCCCAAGGCCTCGTCGCCCATGTTCCGAAGCACGGACTCGTCGAGCGCGGTCATCCCGCCGATCACGGCCATCTTTTCTTTCAGGCCATATTCGATGAATTGTCGCAGGAAACGAAATCCATTCGATCCGGCGGTGCCAAGGAATATTGCGTCGGCCGCCTTCACTTGGGCGACGTAGCTGCCATAGTCGGGAGTAGCCAGCGGCGTGAAGATCTTTTGGACGATCTTGCCCCCGTTATCCTCGAAAGCGCGCTGGAACCCCGCGCACATCTCGTGCCCATAGGCAAAGTCGTCGGCGATGGTCACGATCCTCTTGTATTTCAGCTCTTTCGCCGAATATTCCGCGAGCGGATACGCGCATTGCGCCGAAGTCGACGTCAGGCGAATGTACCAGGGACTGGGGTGACGCTGGGTCATGTCCTCCGCGGCTGAGACGCCAAGCGTTGGTATTTCCTGTTCCGTGAGATAGTCGATGATTGCGAGCGCCTCGAAGGCCGCCAGAGGCCCGACGATGCAATGAACCTTGCTTCGCTCGACCAGCTCTTGAGCTTTGGTCCGGGCCGTGGCCGGGACGCCGGCGGTGTCGGCCACGATCAGTTCGACTTTGCGTCCCGCAAGGATGTTGTCGCGTTCCTTCAGGAACATAGTGAGCGCAAGATCCATGTCGATGCCGCCTGAGGCAAGTGGACCGGTCTTCGCCGCCAACAGGCCGACACGAATTGGTTCGCTGCTCTCGGCAAGCGCGCGACGGGAGGCCGTCAAATGGGCGATACCTGCGCCGGCAATCCCGCCAACGAATCGTCGTCGCGATATCGTCATTTCGACCCTCCCAGGAGTGACCCGGTACGACTTTTCTCTTTTGGGGAATTTATCGGACGGAAGTCTTGAATGATCAAGTGGTAACGGAAGCCGCCCGCATTCGCAAAATGACGGGGCGGGATGACGGCCTTGCCAGATTTTGATGCAGTGCGGAACGTCGAGGACGTTGCGGCGCCCATCGATCGTGGTCTCGCCCTTTTCTTACGGAAACTCCGAAGCTGAAATGCGACCGGTGCTGTGCGTCCTTCGAACCCGGGATTCGCCTGGAAGGCTGCTCCGAAATGGAACGA
>Ga0335071_10004088_pt1 | contig 15265 bp, 10 predicted proteins | sample Lox_Sample_15_FD_206724 | JGI IMG/M metagenome (GOLD analysis project Ga0335071, IMG submission 206724) | Soil microbial communities from Loxahatchee National Wildlife Refuge, Florida, United States - Lox_Sample_1.5 | ecosystem: Environmental > Terrestrial > Soil > Wetlands | place: USA... | reverse complement strand
CAGGAACGCCGCGTAGGGCGAAGCGAAGCCGGTCTGCGGCGGGGTCAGCGAGTAGAGGTAGTGCAGGCGCAGGTACTGCTCGATGCGCAGGGTGATCTGGTAGGGGTCGGTGGCCGTTCCCACGATCCGCCGGTTGAGCTCGTAGAGGCCGCGCCACTCGCGGTCGGCGCTCGTGCCGCTCATGACCGCGCGCCACTGCTGCTCGGGATCGGGGCCGGTCATGGCCGCCGCCGTGGGGAAGGGCAGCGCGAGATCGGGCGTGACCTCGGCCGGGTAGTCGCGCTTGAGTGCGACCAGGGCGCTTGGCTTGAGGTTCGCGACCCGGGCTGTGACGGCGTAGCTCGACCGCGGGCCGAGGGGTTGCGGCAGGCGCAGAGCGCGGCTGCTTTCGTTGAAGCTCGGGGCACGGCCGCGCACGACCACGACGTCGGTGGCGCCGCCCGAGAGGAGGTAGTCGGTGGACAGCGCGCGCAGCCTGAAGAGCTCGATGACCGGGGCGCCGGGCGGCCGCACGCCGCCGGCCGGCACGTCGTAGGTGTCGGGGTCGGCGACGCCCTCGGAGACGAGCGGCCAGGCGGTCGAGCCGTTGGCCAGCCACGCCTGCCCGGTGAACGTCTCGAGGGCGTTCGCCCGCCAGTAGGAGGCCACTGGCGACTGGACCTCGAGGACGGCTGCGTTGTGCTTGGGGTCCAGCAGGCTCGGAAAGTTGAGCATCCAGTTGAAGGCGAGACGCGACGTGCCGGGGCCGGCCGGTCCCCAGGTGCTCCAGTCCTGCCAGGGCTTGCTCGCCGCGACCGGCGTGGCGATGAGCAGGAAGAGCGCGGCGCAGGTGGCCGCGACCGCGGTGGCGGCCCCGGTCACGACGCCGGCGGGAGCGCCCCTGGCGCGCTGGACCGAGCGCGAAAGCGCGAGCAGACAGCCGGTCAGGAACAGGAACGCGAGCGGTACCAGGACCACGCTGCCGGTACCGTCGACCGTCAGGCTGAAGCCGAGGACGACGAGGAGCACGACGACGGCCGCCAGCGGTCGCCGCAGCCCGACCGCCGCGAGTGCGGCCAGACCGGTGGTCGCGTAGACGATGGTCACGAGGAGGAGCTTGAGACCGCCCGCGCCGGCCAGCGGGAGGGGGAACGTGCGCGCCGAGTAGGCGTGGGCGCCTGCGCGAAGCTGGCCGAGGTAGAACTGGAGTTGACCGCCGAGGCCGTGGGCGCCCGCCGGCGGCGGCATCACCAGCCTCATGACGAGATAGGCGCCGGCCGGCAGCAGGACCAGCGCGGCCGGCCAGGCCCGGCGATGGACGAGCCCCGGGGAGCCGGCGAGCGTCGCCAGAAGGGCGGCCGTCACCATGGCGGCAGCGATCGACGGCCGGGCGACGCGGGCGGCCGTGAGCGCAGTGACCGCGGCGAGCGCCGCGAAGCAGCCGAGGTAGAGGAGCTTGGTCGCCGTTCTCACGGCAGGCGCTCGGCGAGGTCGAGCCCCACTGAGGCGAGGGAGAGGCTCACGCGCAGGTCGTCGCCCGCGCGCAGCGAGAGGCAGACGACGCCGGCAGCGGCGAGCGCCACGAGCAGGTCGGGGTCGCCGCCGTTGCCGGGGTTCGGCAGCGGGGCGTCACGGCGTGGGGTGTCGGCAGGCGGCGCGAACGAGCTCGCGACGACGTGGATCAGCGACACGCGCAGGCCTTGGCGGTGCAGCGCCACCACCGCGTGCAGGAGGTCGCGGTCGAGCGACAGGGCGACGAGGACGATCGTGCGGATCGGCCCGAGTCGTCCACCGCCGTCGCGCAGCTTGAGCAGCGTCGCCGACAGGGGTGCGCGCGCGTTCGGGCGCACCGTGGCCAGGACGTCGAGCAGGCGGCGGCGGCCGTTGATGTCGGGGGTCAGGGTCGCCTGCTGCCAGCGGCCGTCGTGCAGCACCAGGTTGACGCTGCGCCCCGCGGCCAGGACGTAGTCGGCCACCGAGCCGGCGGCCTGGACGGCCAGCTCGAAGCTCGTCAAGGACGGCGGGCCGACGACGCCGGCCGCGCTGCCGTCGAGCACGACGGCCACGTCGCCGCTCTCGGGGTCGTCCATCTCGCGCAGCATGAGGACGCCGGTCTTGGCCGTAGCCTTCCAGTCGATGTGGTTGAGCGGCTCGCCGGGCTGGTGCGCGCGGATGGTGCGAAACTCGGTCGCCCCCAGGCGGGCGGCGCCGCGGGGCCCGAGGCCGCGCCTCGCGCCGGGGTCGGCGAAGAGGGCACAGGAGCTCAGGTCGACGAGGCGCGGATAGACGGTGACGTCGAGCGGCTCGGCCACGCGCCGTCGCAAGCGGACGAGGCCGAGGGGGTCTTCGGCCCGGGCCCACAGCGCCGGCAGGTGATGGATGCCGCGCGGCGCCGACAGCGGCGTGCTGGCGAGGGCGCGCTCCTGCAGGGAGCCCAGGCTGGGGAACTCGATGTCGTCGACGCTCGGGCTCAGATCGCCGGTCGCGCCGGGCAGCGTGACCTGCAGCCCCGGCAGCTGCGAGCCGTTGCGCAGGCTGAACCAGACCGTGAGGGGGTCGCCCGCGGTGGGTTGGCTCGGCTGCAGCGTGCGCGTCGCCGAGAGCCGGCGTCCGGCGCCGTGCACGAGTAGCCACGAGGCCGGCACCGCAGTGAGAAAGGCGAACGCCAGCAGGTAGAGCTCCCACGTGCCGAGAAGGCGCGCGGCGAGATACGTGGCGACGGCCACGAACAGGAGAGCGACGCCCCTGCCGGTGGGCCGGATGATGTCAGGCTCCCGGCACGGGGACCCCCGCCAGGAGCCTGTCGATCACCGCTTCTTCCGTGTGTCCGTGGACCTTGGCGTCGGACGAGAGGATGAGGCGATGCCCCAGGACACGGGTCGAGAGGTCCTTGAGGTCTTGCGGCACGACGTAGTCGCGGCCACGCAGCAGCGCGAGCGCCTTGGCGCCCCGGACCAGGGCGATGCCGGCGCGCGGGCTCGCGCCCAGGTAGATGTCGCGCGTCGTGCGGGTGGCGGTCAGGATGGCGACCACGTAGCGATGCAGCGCGGGCACCACCCTGACGCGTTCGACGGCACGCTGCATGGCCAGGACCTGGCCGGCGTCGAGCACGGCGTCGAGCTGGCCGTAGGGATCGCGTGAGGTCTGCTCGTGGAGGATCGCCTCTTCGGCGGTCGCGTCGGGGTAGCCCAGGCTCACGCGCATCATGAAGCGGTCGAGCTGCGCCTCGGGCAGCGGGTAGGTGCCCTCGTACTCGATCGGGTTCTGGGTGGCGATGACCATGAAGGGCGCGGGGATGTCGTGCGTGGTGTTGTCGACCGTGGCCTGGCGCTCCTCCATGCATTCGAGAAGGCTGGCCTGCGTCTTGGGCGAGGAGCGGTTGATCTCGTCGGCCAGGACGATGTTGGCGAAGATCGGACCGGCGCGAAACTCGAACTCACCGGTCTTCTGGTTGAACACGCCCACGCCGGTGACGTCGCTCGGCAGCAGGTCGGGCGTGAACTGCACCCGGGCGAAGCGGCAGGCCACCGAGCGGGCCAGGGCCTTGGCGAGCAGCGTCTTGCCGACCCCGGGGTAGTCTTCGATGACGATATGGCCGCCGGCCAGCAGGGCGACGACGCACGCCCTGATCACGTCGTTCTTACCGATGATGACCGAGGCGACGTTGGCTTCGAGCCGTTGCGCGCGCTCCGCGACGTGGCGCAACTCCTCGTCTTGGAAGGAAACGCTCTCGCGAGTGTCTACCGCCATGTGCCTCTCCCGATCGGTGGTCCCGGCGCGGGCTGCGTGAAGACCGTCGCGTCGAATCCGGGTGGCGTTGGCCGCGCCCTTCTCGTGGTGCAAATCAGTCTATTCCCACAGTGAACGAATGCCCGCACGGATCGCCGCTGAGCTTGCGGGTCGGCGGGCGGGCACGGGCTCGTCGGGGGCCGCGGGCACAGCCTCTTCCTGGGCGAAGTGCGCGACCACGGCGTCGGTCAGGAACCGCGAGCGCTGCGCGTAGCCGTGGGTGTCGGCCTTGCCCCAGGGCTGGGTGTAGTAGCGCAGGGGGTGGGTGACGTAGAGCTGGTCGCGGGCCCGTGTGCAGGCGACGTAGAAGAGGCGGCGCTCTTCTTCGATCTCGTCGGCGTCGCCGGTCGACATGTCGGAGGGGATGTTGCCGTCGGCGGCGTGCATGACATAGACGACGTCGAACTCGAGGCCCTTGGCCGAGTGCATGGTGGAGAGGATCAGGTAGTCCTCGTCGAGCAGGGGCGGGCCGGCGAGTTCCTGGGTGTAGGCCGGCGGGTCGAGCACGAGATCGGCCAGGAACTCGGCGCGGCCGGCGGCGCGGCCGGCGAGCGCCTCGATCTGTTCGAGGTCGCGCAGCCGCGCCGCCGCGTTGTCGTAGCGGTGCTCGAGCAGGGGCTGATAGACGAGCCGCACGGCGTGAACCTGGGCCGGCATGCCCGCGCCGGCGGCCGCCAGGCCGCTGAGCAGCTCGACGAGGCCCGGCCAGACGGCGCGCGCCGCCTCGGGCACGTCGGCGGCGGCCCATACGGCAAAATCGCCACCGGCCGCGGCGAGGGCCTTGCCAAGGGCGGCCGCTCGGGCGGGGCCGATGCCGGGCACGAGACCCAGGACGCGCAGCCCGGCCATGGCGTCGCGCGGGTTCTCGGCGAGGCGCAGGAAGGCGACGAGGTCTTTGACGTGGGCCGTCTCGACGAAGCGCAGGCCGCCGTACTTGCGAAAGGGCACGTTGCGTCGTGTGAGCTCGAGCTCGAGAGCCAGCGAGTGGTGCTGGGCGCGAAACAGCACGGCCTGGTGGGTGAGGGCGGTGCCCTGCTCGCGGTGCTCGAGTATGCGGGCGACGAGCCAGGTGGTCTGTTCGTCTTCGTCGCGGCAGGTGACGAGCAGGGGCCGGGCGCCGTCGGCGCGCTCGGTCCAGAGCGCCTTGTCGCGGCGCTCGGCGGCCTCGGCGATGACCGCGTTGGTGGCGGCCAGGATAGGCGCCGTCGAGCGGTAGTTGCGCTCGAGCGTGAGCACCTGGGCGGCGGGGAAACGCTGTTCGAAGTCGAGGATGTTGCGCAACGTGGCGGCGCGGAAGCCGTAGATGGCCTGGGCGTCGTCGCCCACGCAGGTGATGCCGTCGCCGCCCGGCCGCAGCAGCGCGACGATGTCGGCCTGCAGCGCGTTGGTGTCTTGATACTCGTCGACCAGGACGTGATCGAACCGGGCGCGCACGCGCCCCCCGGCGACCGGGTCGGCGATTAGGGCGCGCCAGAAGAGCAGCAGGTCGTCGTAATCGAGGACCCGCTGTTCTTCTTTGGCGTCGGTGTAGCGGGCGAAGAGCCGGCTCAGGCCCTCGTGGGCAGGCTGGCACCAGGGAAAGGCGCCGGCGAGCACCTCGGGGAGCGGCTTCTGCGCGTTGACGCAGCGCGAGTAGATGTCGAGGCAGGTCGACTTCTGCGGGAACCGCGAGCCGTCGCGCCCCAGTTCGAGCGCCGTTCGCTCCACGTGCAGGAGGTCTTCGGCGTCGCCGCGGTCGACGATGGTGAAGTCGGGCTCGAGCCCGAGGTCGCGCGCGTGCATGCGCAGCAGGCGCGCCGCCACGGCGTGGAAGGTGCCGCCCCAGACGCGTTCGGCGGCGCGGCTCGCCGAGTCGTTCTGGGTGGCCAGGAGCGCATCGACGCGGCGCAGCATCTCGGCCGCCGCCCGGCGCGTGAACGTGAGCAGCAGCATACGCCGCGGGTCGGCGCCGCCGCCGATGAGATGGGCGACCCGGTGCACCAGGGTGGCGGTCTTGCCGGTGCCCGCGCCGGCGACGATGAGGAGGGGCTCGTCGCCGTGCCTGACGGCGGCGAGCTGTTCGGGGTTCAGCTCGACGAGCATGGGCGAACTCCTGTTCGTATCTCAGTGCGTGAGGATACCACGCCGCGCCGACGGACGGCGGGCCGAAACGAAGAGGAGGGAGGGAGCCGAAGCTCCCTCCCTCCTCTCGGCGCCGAACAGCGTTTGCCAGGAGCGATACAGTGGGCTGCGTGAAGCAGGCCCGCGTGATCATGCTCCAGGGGACCGCGTCGCACGCCGGCAAGACGGTCCTGGCGGCGGCGTTGTGCCGCCTCTACGCCCGCAGGGGCCTCGCCGTGGCGCCCTTCAAGGGCCAGAACATGGCGCTGAACTCGGCGGTGACCGCGGCCGGCGACGAGATGGGCCGCGCCCAGGTCTACCAGGCCGCCGCCGCCGGCGTGGAGCCGGTCGTCGACATGAACCCGGTGCTGCTCAAGCCTGCGGCGGGCGGCACGAGCCAGGTCGTCGTGATGGGGCGGCCGGTCGCCGACATGTCGGTCGCCGCCTACCAGAGCTACCAGGCCGAGGTCTGGCCGCTCGTCACCGCGGCCCTTGGCCGCCTGCGGGCGCGCCACGACCTCGTCGTCATCGAGGGCGCCGGCAGCTCCGCCGAGATCAATCTGCGGCACGCCGATATCGTCAATATGCGGGTCGCCCGCTCGGCGCGGTCGCCGGTGCTGCTCGTGGGGGACATCGACCGGGGCGGCGTGTTCGCCGCGCTGCTCGGTCACGTCGAGCTGTTCACGCGACCCGAGCGCCGGCTCGTGCGAGGCTTCATCGTCAACAAGTTCCGCGGCGATCCGACGCAGCTCGACGGGGGCCTCACCGAGCTCGAGACACGGACCGGCGTGCCGACCCTCGGCGTGGTGCCGTATCTCGAGGGCTGGCGCGGCGACGAGGAGGACTCGGTGGCACTCGACGAGGGTCCGAGCCGGCCCGACGCGGCCGTGCGGATCGCCGTCGTGCGCCTGCCGTACCTCAGCAACACGACCGACTTCGAGGCCCTGGCCGCCGAGCCCGACGTCGCCGTCGACTACGTGCGCGAGCCGCGTGGGCTGCGCGGGGCCGCGGCGATCGTCCTGCCCGGTACGAAGAGCACGGTCGCCGACCTCGCCTGGTTGCGCCGTCAAGGGTTGGACCGGACCATCGCCGCCGCCGCGGCCACCGGTGTGCCGGTCGTCGGCATCTGCGGCGGCTTTCAGATGCTCGGCCGCCGCATCACCGATCCCGGCGCCGTCGAGTCGCCGGTCCCCGAGACGGCGGGACTCGGACTGCTCGAGGTCGAGACGACGTTCGCGGGGCGCAAGCGGACCGTGCGCGTGAGCGGGACGGCGAGTGGCGCCGCCCTGACGCCCGCGGGCGTCGCGCTGCACGGCTACGAGATCCACATGGGCCGCACGCGGCGCGCGCCCGGCGCGCGTGCGTTCGCCCACCTGCGGGCCGCAGGGGGCGGCGGCGCCGCGCACCCCGACGGCGCCGCGTCGGTAGACGGTCGCGTGTGCGGCACCTACCTTCACGGCCTCTTCGACGAGCCCGACTTTCGCGCGGCCTTCCTGAACCGGCTACGCGGCGCCGCCGGCCTGCCCGAGCGGCCGGCGCGGGCGGTCGTGCCCGACATCGAACGGCTCGCCGACCACGTCGAGGCCCACCTCGAGATGGACCGCCTCGATGAGATCATCGGTCTGGCGCCCGGCCGGAAGGCCGGGCAACGCGGCTCGCGTTAGCGCCCCGGACAGACGGGTACACCCGGCGTCCTGGACCGCGTGCTTCTCACGCGGCGGCGCCTGTCGTATCCGAAAGGGAGCGGCCATGATGAAGATCCCGAGCGACGTACGCGACCTGCTCACGCGCGGCCATACCGTCTGGGTCGCCACGACCGGTCCCGACGGCATGCCGAACGTCTCGATCAAGGCGAGCGGCACCTTGCTCGACGAGGGCCACCTGTACTTCGCCGACATGTACTCGCGCAAGACGCGCGCCAACCTGGAGCGCGATCCGCGCGTGGCGGTGGGCATCTTCGACGAGGGACGCGGGGTGGCCGTCCAGCTCAAGGGCACGGCCGAGCTGATCGAGGAGGGGGCGCTGTTCGACAGCGTGACGGCGCGCCTGGCCGATCTTGCCATGACGCTGCCGCCGCTCAAGTACGTCGTGAAGATCACGGTCGAGTCGGTCTGGGACATGGCCATCGGCCCCCCCGCGGGCGAGGCCATCAGCCTCGCCCGCACCGCCGACTGACGAGCCGTCCCGCACCGCCGAGCGACGGGCCGCGGCGCCGCCCGCGGGCCGCCCGCGGCGGTGGCGTCGGTGAGCGGGTCGCGAAGGAGGAGACGGTCGCCATGATGCTCGAAGAGAGCCCGGTCGGGCTCACCTGGACGATCGACGAGCCGCTCGCTCGCAGCGCGCACGCGCTCGCCGACGGCGGATACGTCTGGCTGATCGACCCGGTCGACGAGCCGGCCGCCGTGGAGCGCGCACTCGCGCTGGGCCGACCGGCCGGCGTGCTGCAACTGCTCGATCGTCACAATCGCGACTGCGCGGCGCTCGCCGACCGGCTGGGCGTGCCGCACCTCAGGGTGCCCGCCGTCGCGCCTGAGACACCCTTCGCGGTGGTCCCGGTCGTCGGCCTGTCGTTCTGGCGTGAGATCGCGCTGTGGTGGCCCGCGCAGCGGGCCCTCGTCGTGGCCGAGGCGGTCGGCACCTCGCCGGCCTACGCTCCGGCCGGCATGGGCGCCGGGATCAGCCTCGGCCTGCGCCTGTGGCCGCCGCGCCGCCTGGGCGCGTTCGAGCCCGAGCACCTGCTCGTCGGTCACGGACCGGCGCTGCACGGCCCGCGTGCCACCGCCGCCCTGCACGAGGCGCTGGGACGAGCCCTGCGCGATCTGCCGCGCGGCGTGATCGCCCTACCGCGGGCGCTCGGCAACGCCCGCTCGCCGCGGTCGCCCTCGGGGAGGGTATAGTAGGCCGTTTCCCAAGACGCGGAGGACGGGTGCACCACGTCTACCACATGAGCTACCTGCAGGCGATCGTGATCGGCATCGTCCAGGGTGTCGGCGAGCTCTTCCCGATCTCGAGCCTGGGGCACACGGTGCTGCTGCCCTCGTGGTTCGGCGGAAGCTGGGGCACGCTCGTCTCGCAGGAGTCGATGCCCGAGAGCCCCTACCTCGCCTTTGTCGTGGGCCTGCATCTGGCGACCGCGCTCGTGCTGGTGGGCTTCTACGTCAGGGAGTGGGCCCGCATCGTGTCCGGCTTTCTGCGCACGGTGGCGCGCCGCCGCATCGCGACCGACGCCGAACGGCTCGCCTGGTTCATCGTCGTCGCCACCATCCCGGTCGGCCTCCTCGGTCTCGCCTTCGAGCACCAGTTCCGCGTGCTGTTCGCCAAACCGCTGGCGGCGGCCGTGTTCCTCATGGCCAACGGCGTGATCCTTCTCGCCGGCGAGACCTACCGGCGGCGCAACGTCCGCATGGCCGAGGCGGTCGCGGCGGCGTCTTCCGCCGGCGCAGGCCGGCCTGCCGTCGCGGTCTCCACGTCCGCCGGTTCGGGCAGGCCCGTCGCCGGGACTCCGTCGGCGACCGACGCGGTCTCGCGCACCCGCTGGCGCGACGAGGCCATCGTGCCCATGGACGCGGCCGCCGAGCACGAGCTGGCCCAGGTCGGCTGGCTGAGCTCGGGGCTGATCGGCGCGTCGCAGGCGCTTGCCCTGCTGGCCGGCGTCAGTCGTGAGGGCGTCGCCATGGTCGGCGGGCTGTTCCGCGGCCTCGACAACGAGAACGCGATGCGGTTCTCGTTCCTGCTCTCGACGCCGGTGATCTTTGCAGCCGGCATCCTCAAGGTGCCCGACCTGACCGGGCCGCTCGCCGCCGGCATCCGCGGCCCGGTGCTGGCCGGCGCCCTGGCGGCGGCCGTCTCGTCGCTGTGCGCGATCGTGTTCCTGTCGCGCTACTTCAAGACGCGGACGCTGCTGCCGTTCGCCATATACTGTCTCGTGTTCGGGCTGGCATCGACCATCCGCTTCGGGGTCTTCTGACCGACCTTCCGGCGGCGTCGGCGGCAGAGAGGGGGCGAATGACCATCGAGTCGAGCGCGGCGCCGCGCGGGCCGACGCCGCTGCGCTACCTGTTCGTGCCCATCCTGCTCGGAGCGCTGGTCGCCCTGATCATCGGGGTAGTGGCGCGTCACGAGGCGACAGCTCCGGGCGCCTATCCAGGCAGCTACATCCGGCTCTTCTTCAGCGATTCGCTGTACTTCAAGGCATGGTGCGCCACGGCGGCCTTCGTCCTGGCCCTGCTGCAGCCGCTGAGCGCCGCCTCCATGTTCGGCCGGCTGGGACTGCCGCGGCCCCGCTGGATCGTCGGCTTCCATCGCTGGAACGGCCGGGTGGTGCTGCTGCTCACCCTGCCGGTCGCCTACCACTGCATCTTTCGCATCGGCTTCCAGCACACGACCGACCGGGTGCTGGCTCACGCCTTGCTCGGCTGCGCTCTCTACGGCGCCTTCGTCGCCAAGATCATGATCGTGCGCTGGCGCCACTTCGCCACCTGGGCGCTGGCCACCGCCGGCGGGGTGCTGCTGGCCGTTCTCGCCGCGACCTGGTACACGAGCGCCCTCTACCTGTTCCGCACGGCCGGCTTTCACCGCTAGGGCGGGCCGCCGCTCGCCCTTCGATCGCCGAGACGGCGTGGCGAGTGTGGGACCGACCCTCCTAGCCGAAACGCAGCTTCTGCTGGCTCGGTCCGGGCAGCTCCGAGCGCCGCAGCGCGAGCACCGCGAGATCGTCGCGCAGGCCGCCGTCGGCGAACGCGACCGCCGCCTTGATGACGGCGGCGACCACCACGTCCGGTTCGCTCGGGCCGAGCTCGGTGAGCACGTCGAAGAGTCGCCGCTCGCCGAACAGGCCGCGACCGCTGCGCGCCTCGGTCAGGCCGTCGGTGTACAGGAAGAGCAGGTCGTCGCTCGAGAGCAAGGCCTCGGCGCCGTGATAGGCGAAGGCCGAGAATGCCCCGATCAGCGGTGAGGTGGGTGGCAGCACGGCGATGGTGCCGTCGGCGTGCATGACGACGCTCGCGGGGTGGCCGGCGTTGCAGTAGACGAGGCGCCCGTCGCGGCGGTCCAGCATGCCGAAGAAGACGGTTGCGAAGGTCTCGGCGGCCGTCTCGCGAGCCAGCACCGTGTTGGTCAGCGCGATGACCTCGGCCGGGGTCTTGCCCTTCTCGGTGGCGTGGGCCCGGATCGTGTTCTTGACGAGGCTCGTCAGCACGGCGGCCTGGATCCCCTTGCCCGAGATGTCGCCCACCACGATGCCGACGAGCCCGTGGTCGAGCTCGAACAGGTCGTAGAAGTCGCCTCCGACGTGAGCCGGCCGCGCGGCCGGATGGTAGTGATGGGCGAAGGAGAGCCCGGCGACCGCGTCGGGCAGCTTGAGCAGGGCGGCCCGCAGGACCTGGGCGACGTCGTGCTCCTGCTGGTAGAGGCGGGCGTTGTCGAGGGCGGCGCCCGCCTGCTCGCAGATCGCCTTTGCCAGCCTGATCTCGCGTTCGTCGAAGGCCCGGCGGGCGCCGCGCTCGTCCATGGCGACGTAGCCGAGCAGCTCGCCCCTGGCCGTGATCGGCAGCGCGAGGGCGAGACGCAGCCCCACCCGGGTGGCCGCCCGGCGCAGGCGTCGCGGCACCCCGGTGGCCTCGAAATCGATCGTCTTCATGGTGCGGTCGGCCAGCAGATGCGCCACGATCGGGCTCGCGACCCCGCCTTGGCGCGGCCACCGCGTGCCTACCGGCAGCGAGGGACCGCCCTTGGCGACCGCCACCGACAGCTCGCTCTCCACGCGGTCCCAGAGCAGGACGACGAGACGGTCGGCTCCGACCGCGTCGATGAGCAGTTCGGCAAGCCGGTCGAGCACGGTCTCGATGTGCATCGACGACGACAGCGCCTCGGCCGCCCGGAGCAGGGTGTTGGTGAAACCGAGCTCAGCCGAGGTGCGGCGCTCGCTGTCGCGCAGGGCCTCTTCGGCCCGTTTGCGGTCGAAGGCCTGCACCACTGCGGGAGCGAGACCCTCAAGGGCGCGACGATGGTCGTCGTCGTAGCCGCCGTCGCGGTTGCTCACGGCGATCAGGCCTGTCGCGCGATCGCCGCGCAGCAGCGGCACGCCGAGGAAGGCGTCGAGCGGCGGGTGTCCGGCGGGCGGGCCGAGACTCGCTGGGTGGGCGGCCGGGGCGTTGGTGAGCAGGCTGCGATTGCCGCTGAGCACCTGGCCGTAGAGACCTCGCGCCGTCGCGCCGGCCGGCGCGAGGCGGTGGCCGGTCTGCGCGTGCATCTCGCAGGCCGTCGCACCCCCCGGTGCGTAGATCGCGACGTCGTGCAGCACGCCGTCGGGGCCGATCTCGCCGATGAACCCGAAGCGGCTCTCGGTGACCTCGACGGCGACCCGCAGGCAGATCTGCCCGAGCTCCTCCTCGGTCGCGCTCGTCAGCGCCGCTTCGAGCACCGTCGTCACACCGCCCAGGATGCGGTTCTGCAGCGCGGCCCGGCCTTCGATGCGCGCCTGCTCGTCGCGCGAGCGCACGACGACCTGCACGGCCGGCACGCCGGCGTACTCGATGCCGGTGCCGGTCACGTCGACCTCGATCGCGACCCCGTCCAGGCGCAGCCAGCACATGCGCTCGAAGGGGGTGACCCGGCCGAGATGTGCCTCTTCGATGCGCCTGACGACCGCCGCGTGGTGGTCGGTGTGGACGAAGTCGAGCACGGGCCTGTCGAGCAGCTCGTCCGGCGATGCGGCGCCGAGCAGCTCCGCGGCAGCCGGGTTGGCGAAGACGTACCTGCCCTCGACGTGCACGAGGATGGCCTCGGGACTCATGTCGACGAGGCTGCGGTAGCGGTCCTCGCTGTCGCGCAGGGCACGCTGCGCGGCGAGACGTTTGGTGATGTCGCGCACGATGCTGAGCAGCACGACCTCGCCGGCCATCGAGGTCGTCCCCCGCGAGCTGACCTCGACCGGGAAGCTCGATCCGTCGCGGCGACGGTGCACCGTCTCGAACAGCACGCCCTCGTCTGCCGCCGCCGCCATCTGATCGCCCGTCTGGCTCGCCGTCACGGAGTCGCGCAGGTCGTGGATCGAGAGGCTCAGCAGCTCCTCGCGGGAGTAACCATAGGCGGATTCCGCCGCATGGTTGGCCTCGAGGACGCGACCATCGCGGCGGCGCACGAACAGCATGATGTCGCGCGCCTCTGAGGCCAGCAGCTCGTAGCGTCGCAGGGTCTCCTGTGCCTCGATCTCGAGCTGATAGCTGCGGGCGTGCGCCATGGCGGCCCCGAGGATGGCGGCCACGCCGCGGTAAAGATCGACGCTCTCACGGTCATGCGGGGTCGACGAGGCGAAGCAGAGGGCCACGGCGCCCAGCGTCTCGTCCTGGTGCACGATAGGCAGGGCCAGCCAGGAGGCAGCCGACGGTCGCGAGCCGTGACCGTCGGCGCCGTCGGGCGCCGAGCCCGGGGCGTCGGTGAGCTCGGCCAGGTCGCTCGTGAGGAGGCGGCCGCAGATGGTGTCGGCATCGAGCGGCACGTCGTCGGGCCCGGCGGTCTCGGCGTCGGTGTCGCCGAACAGCGCGAGGGTGCGCAGGCTACGGCGCTCCCAGTCGACCATGTTCACCATGGCGGCGCGCAGCTCGGCGTGCGCGTGGACCTGCTCGAGCACGCTGGCGCAGATCTGGTCGAGTCCGAGCGAGCTCGTGGCGGCGCGCGCGACGTCGCGCAACAGCGTGCTGCGCGAGAGCTCGAGACGATACGCCTCGAGCAGACGCTCACGCTCCTGCTCGGTGCGCTTGCGGTCGTCGATGCGGCGAAAGTACGCGCTTACTCCGGCTGGAGTGGGGTAGAGCCGCGCTTCGAGCCAGGTGCCGTTGGGCAGGCGATGCTCGACCATGCCCGGCCGGCCCAGCTCCATGGCCTCGCGGCAGGACCGTTCGAGCGCCGAGCCGGCGACCTCTGGGACCAGATCGCAGGGGCGCAGGCCGAGCACCTCGTCGAGACCTTTGTCGACGAACTGCAGGGCGGCGCCGTTGGCGTGGACGCAGCGGTACTCCCAGTCCAGGGCGACGAAGGCCTCGTCGATCTCCTCGAGCAGGCCGCGCAGTCGTGTGTCGCGCTGACCGACGGGGGCACGCACCTCGCCCAGGCCGCTCTCCACGGTGCAGCCGACGGCCCGTGCGGCGGTGCGCCGCGACATGCGCACCTGACAGCCGCTCTCGCAGCACAGCTCCAGGTCGTCCATGAGGTTGGAGATGATATAGAGCCCGCGGCCGTGGTCGGCCATCCCCTCGGGAAGGGCCGGCGAGAAGCAGGCGACGTCGAAGCCCCGGCCGCTGTCCTTGACGACCGCGACCAGCCGCCCGTCGGTGAATTCGAGGCCGACCACGATGTCGTCGTCGGAGCCGCTGTGGCGGATCGCGTTGGTGCAGGCTTCCTCGATGCACAGCACGACGTCGTCGATCAGCTCACGCTGGGCGCAGTATTGGGTGAGATAGTCGCGCAGGCGCTCACGAGCCCGCAGCAGGTGAGCGCCGCTCGGCGGCACCTTGAACTCGAGTCGCGGCGGCGATGGCTCCGGCGCTATCCTCGACTGCGACACAAAGATCCCCCAGCGTGATCGTCGAGCGGCCAAGGGGCCCATTCTACGGCGCGGCGCCCCCGGTCGCCGCCGTTGAGGGGAGCCGTCCGCCGTCGCCCGTAGGGGGCGCGACGGCGAGAGCGCTTGTTGACGTAACCACACTCGAAAACGGAGAATTGGCCCGGTAGGTGGAACGGCGGGCTGCCCGAGGCAGGTTGCTTGCCGGCGTTCTCGGACACCGGTCCCTCCGGACCGGCGCTCGCGCCGAGGATGTCGCGAGACGGGCCGGCGGCCCGCCGCGGATGGCAAGGAGAGGTCTGTTGACCGACGGACGGCAGTTCGCAGTCACGCTGGAACGAGCGGACAACGGCGTTGCCGTGGTCGTGCTTGCCGGCGAGGTCGACCTCTACACGGCGCCGCGCTTCAAGGACGCGTTGTTCCAGGCTATCGACGAGGGTGGCTCGCTGGTCGTCGTCGACATGAGCGGCGTGAGCTTCATCGACTCGACGGCGCTCGGCGTGCTGGTGAGTGGCGGGAGGCGCCTCGAGCAGGTCGCCGGCGCCCTCGCTATCGGCTGTCCCGACGAGAAGATCAGGCGCATCCTCGAGATCACCGGGCTCGATACCGTGTTCGGTGTCTATCGGAGCCGCGTCGAAGCCCTCGCGGCCGCGGCCGGCTAGCGGCGCCGCTCCCGCCGCCGGAGCGCGGCGCGCTCACGTCGGATCATCGCGTGGGTCGCCAGGCGGCCATGCGCAGACTGCGGCCGGTCAGACCGCGGCCTTCTCCTCGAGCGGCGCTTCGGGCCCGGTCGGCGCGCCGGTCTCGGCCGGCACTTCGTGGGCCTCGCCGTCGATC
>Ga0335071_10004087_pt1 | contig 15267 bp, 10 predicted proteins | sample Lox_Sample_15_FD_206724 | JGI IMG/M metagenome (GOLD analysis project Ga0335071, IMG submission 206724) | Soil microbial communities from Loxahatchee National Wildlife Refuge, Florida, United States - Lox_Sample_1.5 | ecosystem: Environmental > Terrestrial > Soil > Wetlands | place: USA... | reverse complement strand
TGGCCCGGCGCAGCGCCACCACCACCAGAAACGCGCCCAGGTTCATGAAGGTGTACACCATCACGTAGACCGAAATGCCCAGCAGCCCCGTTTCGTTGCCTGCAATCAGGCCGAGCAGCATGTAGCCGGCATGCGAAATCGAGCTGTACGCCAGCAGGCGCTTGATGTTGGTCTGGTTAATCGCCGCGAGGTTGCCAAGGGTGAGTGTGAGCACCGCGATCACACTCAGCAGCGGTTCCCAGGTGTCGCGGGCGGCAGCCAGGGGCCCGAGGAAGATGCGCAGCAGGAACGCGATGCTCGCCGCCTTCGAAGCCACCGAAAGGTAAGCCGTCACGGTGGTCGGCGCGCCTTCATAAGCGTCCGGCGCCCACATATGGAACGGTGCGGCGGAGATCTTGAAGAGCAGTCCGACGGCGGTCGTGGTGAGCGCCAGGAACACTACCGGATCCCACGCCGGCCGCTGCGCGATCTCCGCGGCGATGTCGGCCAGGTTGGTCGAGTGCGCCATCCCGTACATCACCGAGAACCCGTACACCAGGAACCCGCTGGAGAACGCGCCCAGCAGCAGGTACTTCATCGCCGCCTCGTTGGACCGACGGTCACTGCGCAGAAACCCGACCATCACATAGAAGCACAGCGCCATCAGCTCCAGGCCGATGAACAGCGTGATCAGGTCCGTGCCGGTGGCCAGGAAATACATCCCGCACTGGGCGAACAAAATCAGCCCGTAATACTCTCCGTGGTGCTCGCCGGCGATTTCCAGGTACTTGTACGAGACCAGCGCCACGATCAGCGCCGCCGCCAGGAAGATCCAGTTGAAGAAGATGCCGAAGCCGTCGATCATCACGCTCTTGCTGAATCCGGAGAACTGGCTCACCCCGGAACTCGCCAGCCACGCCTGCTGCTTGTACAAGCCGATCCCGGTGAAGATCTCCGCAATCGCCACGAAAACGATGAGGTACTTGCGGTGCCGCGGGTCGGGAAACAGCAGGAAATCGAACAGCAGGACGGCGCATCCGAACAGCGCAAGCATGATCGCCGGGATGATGGTGAAGTGATCGTTGGCGGTGTAGAACTGGCTGAAGTCGATCATTTGGCGCGCTCCGCTCGCGGGGTCAGGGGCCGAACAGGGGTCGGGGATGAGGCTATGGCTGTCAGTTCAGCGGCGGACTTCGTTTCGGGGCGCGAGGACGTAGGGTATCCGGCTGGGTTCAGCAGCGCCACGGGGGCCCCGACCCCTGACCCCTGGCCCCCGGCCCCTGTTTGGGCCCCCGCATTCTGCACGCCGCCACCAAAATAACCGGGCCGCACTCTTTCCACAATCTCCGCCACCGGCTTCCGCAGGATGTCGAAGTACGGTTTCGGATAGACGCCGATCCAGATCGCCCACGCAATCAGCGGTAGGAAGACCGCGATCTCGCGAGGGTTCATATCCGGGATGGTGAGATTCTTGCCGTTGGTCACCTGCCCCAGGATCGTCCGCTGATACAGCCACAGCAGGTAGGCAGCGCCCAGGATAACGCCGGTCACCGCGAACGCCGCCCAGATGCGGTTGGCCTCGAACGCGCCCTGCAAAATCGTGAACTCGCCGATGAAGCCGTTCAGCAGCGGAAGCCCCGCGGAGCTGAGCATCGCGATCGCAAAAATCGTGGCGAACTTCGGCATCACGTGCGCTAGCCCGCCGTATTCCTTGATCTCGCGGGTGTGCCGCCGCTCGTAGATCACGCCGATCACAAGGAAGAGCATGCCGGTCGAAATTCCGTGGTTAATCTGCTGCAGCACGCTCCCCGCGATCCCGTTCGGGTTCAGCGAAAAGATGCCCAGGGTGCAGAAACCTAGGTGGCTTACAGAGGAGTACGCGATCAGCTTCTTCCAGTCCGCCTGCATCAGACACACCAGCGCGCCATAGATGATGCCGATCAGCGAGAGAATCGCCAGCACCTGCACGATCGTCTGGTCCATGCTGGCCTTAGGCAAAAGCGGTAACGAGAACCGCAGGAATCCATACGTCCCCATCTTCAGGAGTACGGCGGCCAGAATCACGGAGCCCGCGGTGGGCGCCTCCACGTGCGCGTCGGGCAGCCAGGTGTGGAACGGGAACATCGGCACCTTGATCGCAAATCCCACGAAGAAGGCCCAGAAGACCCACTGCTGCACACCGAGCGGCAAGTTGAGCTTCATCAGCTCCGAAATCTCCAGCGTGTAATAGCCGAACTGGTTGAAGTGCTGGAAGTAGAGCGTCAGGATGCCGAGCAGCATCAGCACCGAGCCCGCCAGGGTGTACAGGAAGAATTTGATCGCCGCGTAGAGCTTCCGCGGACCGCCCCACACGCCGATGATGAAGTACATCGGCACCAGTACCAGCTCCCAGAACACGTAGAACAGGAAGAAATCGAGCGAAATAAACACGCCGATCATGCCCGCCTGCAGCAGCAGGAACATGGCGTAGTATTCCTTCACCCGCTCCTGGATGGCGCTCCAACTGCACAGAATCGAGAGGAAGCCCATCAGGGTGGTGAGCATCAAGAGCAGCAGGCTGATGCCGTCGATCCCGAGGTGATAGTGCACGCCGAGCGAGGGAATCCAGTCGGCCTTCTCTTCGAACTGGAACCCGCCGCGGCCGGCTGCGAACCGCGAGACCAGCGGCAGCGAGATCAGAAACCCGGCGAAGCCAACCAGGTTCGCCCAGACGCGGATCAGATCCTTGTTCCTGCCCGGAATAAACAGCAGGACCGCAAGGCCGGCCAGCGGCGTGAACAACACGATACTTAGTAAGTGCTGGTCCATATGGTTACCGAACCACGTAATACCCGAAGAACACCAGGACCCCGATCACCACAAAGAACGCGTATGCCTGCACGCGCCCGGTCTGCAACAGGCACACGGGGTAGGAGAGCATCTTGACCACGAAACTCGAAAAGCGCACTGCTCCGTCCACGATCCACGTGTCCCACCACATGGAAACCGTCGCGCTGAAGCGCGTGAACCAACCGGCTCCGTTCACCCCTCCATCCACCACGTTGCGGTCGAAGGCGCCCATCCACGTTCCGCCGCCTTTGCAGAGCCCGTTGACGAACAGGAAGTCGTAGATCTCGTCGACGTACCACTTGTTGTAGAGAAGCGTGTGCAGAGGTTTGAAGCGGGCCTCGATCGCATCGGGGATCTCCGGCTTGGTGTGATAAAGGTAGCGGGCGAGCGCGATTCCGGCGAGGGCGATGGCGACAGAGAGGCCCATCAGCAGCCATTCGAGCGAAGTGTCGTGCGCGCCCTCCGCGGCCGCCTCCACGGCGTGTGCGGGGAAGACCGGCTCCAGCCATGCCTCGAAGCCACGGAAAAACTCCGGCAGGTTCCAGAGCTTGGGCGTGCCCAGCCAGCCGGCCAGCACGCTCCCGGCGGCCAGGATCGCGAGCGGCACCGTCATCGACGCCGGCGATTCGTGAATGTGCGCCTCTACCTCGGGCTTCACCCGCGACCTTCCGTAGAAGGTCATGTTCATCATCCGCCACATGTAGAAGGCGGTCATGGCGGCGGTGGTCAGTCCCACCGCGTACAGCGCCTTCGATCCCAGCGGCGAGCTGAACGCCTGCCACAGGATCTCGTCTTTCGAGAAGAATCCCGCCAGTCCGGGAATGCCGGCGATCGCGACCGAGCCCACCCACATGGTCCAGTGCGTGACCGGAATCTTGTTCTTCAAATTGCCCATGTAGCGCATGTCCTGCTCGCCGCCCATGGCGTGGATCACGCTGCCCGAGCAAAGGAAGAGCAGGGCTTTGAAGAACGCGTGCGTGAACAGATGAAAGATCGCGACCCAATATGCGCCGACGCCCGCAGCCAGGAACATGTAGCCAAGCTGGCTCACGGTCGAGTACGCCAGGACGCGCTTGATGTCGTTCTGCACCAGCGCGATGCTCGCCGCCAGGATTGCCGTCAACGCGCCAATCGTGGCTACCACGCCGCTCGTAGATGGCGTGAGCGTGAACAGCGCCGAGCTCCGCGCCACCATGTACACGCCCGCGGTCACCATGGTTGCCGCGTGGATCAGCGCGGATACCGGCGTCGGACCCTCCATCGCATCCGGCAGCCAGACGTACAGCGGAATCTGCGCCGACTTTCCGGTTGCCCCGAAGAACATGCACAGCGCAGCCACGCTCAGAATTCCGAAGCCGGCTGTCTCCGCGGTGTAATGATGCAGCGCCGCATTGACATCGGTGAATCGCAGCGTGCCCAGCAGGCTCATCAACAGCAGCATGCCGATCACGAACCCGGCGTCGCCCACGCGGTTCACCACGAATGCCTTCTTACCCGCGTCCGCCGCCGATTGTTTGTGGTAGTAGAAACCGATCAGCAGGTAGCTGCACAACCCGACGCCTTCCCAGCCGACGAACAAGAGCGCGTAGTTGTTGGCCAGCACCAGCATCAGCATGAAGAAGATGAACAGGTTGAAGTAGCCGAAGAACCGATAGTACCCATTGTCGTGATCCATGTATCCGGTGGCATATACGTGGATCAGAAATCCGATGCCGGTCACCACCAGGATCATCACCGAGCTGAGCGGGTCGAGCAGAAAGCCCCAATCGAGTGTAAAGGTCGAAAGCGCGCCCGATGCCATATGGAACGGCATTCCCGCGATCCATGTGAACTGGATCACTTCGTGGATCTTCTGGGTCTGCTGCGAAAGCTGCCACACCGCGCCTGCGCTGAATATCAAGGAGAGGAATACCATCCCCGGGCAAAGAAGCTTGATCAGGAATTTGGTCCCTGATCCATGATGATGATCGTGCCCATGCTCGTGCGGGTGCGCATGATCGTGGCCGTGATCGTGATCATGGTGATGGTGGTGCTCATGGCCGTGATCGTGCGAATGGCCGTGCTCGTAGATCGGCTCCACGCCCGGAGCCACCGCGACCTCAGACTTCGGCTGCGGATCGAGCTTCTTGCCGAACAGCAGCATCAGGACCGCCCCGAAGAGCGGGAACAGCGGAATCAGCCAGATCTGGTCTAAGAAATTCACGGCATTCCTACCACTTCAGCAAATCCACTTCATCGGCCAGCACGGTTTCCTTGTTGCGGAACAATGCGATCAGGATGCCCAGGCCGACCGCCGCCTCGGCCACCGCGTCCGTAATCACGAAGATGGCGAAAATCTGTCCATTGATGTTCTGGAGCGCGTGCGAAAACGCGATCAGGTTGATATTCACGGCGTTGAGGATCAGCTCGATGCTCATCAGAATGATCACGATGTTGCGGCGCGTCAGCACGCCCACGGTGCCGATCAGCAGCAGCGCCGCGCTCAAGGCCAGGTAATGTACCGTCGTAATCGGGTGCATCTTCAGATCCTCTTTTTTGCCATCACCACCGAGCCCACCACCGCCACCAGCAGCAGCAAGCTTGCGATCTCGAACGGCAGCAGGTATTCGCTGAACAGGGTGTTGGCGATCATCTCGGTGTTCCCGAGGGCCGCGCTCCCAGCCGGCGGCGCCGCATCGGCAATCTTGAACGCGTCTTTTCCCTTCCACACGAAGTAGCCCACCTGCGCGCCCACCAGGGCCACGGCAATCAGCGCCACCATCCATTGCCGGTTGAACTGCCGCTGTTTGGCCGCCTGGTCCAGGTTCACCAGCATGATCACGAACAGGAACAGCACCATGATCCCGCCCACGTACAGCACAATCTGCACCGCGAACAGGAACTCCGCTTTCTGCAGCAGGTACAGACCCGCGACCCCAAGCAGCGAAACGATCAGCGAAACCGCGCTGTGCACCGCGTTGCGCCGCGTAATGGTCAGGATTCCGCCTCCCAGCACCATCACGGCGAAAATGTAGAACATTACCGTGTCGATCAGCATTTGTATTGGGTGGGTTTGGGGCCTTCTTCCAGCGTCTGGCGATCCCAGATCTGGCCCTCGCGCGTGTACGTGGCCATTTCGAAATCCTGCGTCAGCTCCAGCGCGTCCACCGGGCAGGCGTCTTCGCACAGCCCGCAGAACATGCAGCGCGAAGTGTCATAGGTAAAGGTGGTGAGTTCTTTCCGCTTGGTGGTCTCGTTGCGTTCGCTGGTGACCACGATCAGCGTTTCCGGGCACGCCAGCGCGCACAGGTTGCACGCGATGCACAGCGTCTCGCCGTTATCCGGATTGATATTCAGCCGCGGCGCCCCGCGATACCGCTCCGCCACCTTTGGCCGCTCCGCCGGATATTGCTCCGTGTAGATGTATTTCGGATTCTGGTTGCGGAACGTGACCCAGAGCCCCTGGAACAAATCCACCAGAAAGACTTTCTTCAGCAGATTCACCGGTCCACCTCCCCCAGCACAATATCCAAAGTGCCGATAATCGCCACCACATCCGCGATCAAGCCGCCGGCAACCATGCGGTCCAGCGCCTGCAGGTTCACGAACGACGGCGGACGGACCCGCATCCTATAAGGCTGGGTCGATCCGTCGCTGACGACGTAATATCCCAGCTCGCCCTTTGGCGCTTCGATCGAGACGTACGCTTCGCCGACAGGAGGCTTGATGACCTTGCCCACCTTGCCCATGATGGGGCCTTCGGGAATCGCCTCCACGGCCTGTGCCATGATGCGCACGCTCTGGCGCATCTCCTGCATGCGCACGATGTACCGGTCGTAGGTGTCGCCATTCTCCCGGGTGGGAATCTCGAACTCGTACTTCTCGTAGCCGGAATACGGCAGCGCCTTGCGAATGTCCCACTTGACGCCGGCCGCGCGCAGCACCGGCCCGGTGACGCCGTACTCCTTGCACTCGTCGGCATTCAAAACGCCCACGCCCTTCAGCCGACCCACCCAGATCCGGTTGTTGGTGAGCAGTTCCTCGTACTCATCCACCTTGGGCAGGAACCACTTGTTGAAGTCGCGGATGTCCTGCTCGAAGCCGTCGTAGGTCTCGTACTGCAGTCCGCCGATGCGGAAGGCGTGGGTGGTGAGCCGCGCCCCGCAGTACTTCTCGAAAATCTTGAGCGCTTCCTCGCGCTCGCGCAGGCAGTAGAACACCGGCGTGATGGCGCCGATATCCAGGGCGTGCGTTCCCAACCAAAGAAGGTGGCTCGCGATCCGGTTGAGCTCCGTCAGGATCACGCGCACGCACTGCGCACGTGCCGGCACTTCGACGTTGAGCAGTTTCTCCACCGCCAGGCAATAGCCCAAGCCGTTGGAAATGGCCGCGACGTAGTCCATGCGGTCGACGTAGGGGTTGAACTGCGCGTAGGTGCGGTTCTCGCCGATCTTCTCCACCCCGCGATGCAGGTAGCCGATGACGCAGTCGGTGCCCAGCACCTTTTCGCCATCCAGCTTCAGAATCACGCGCAGCACCCCGTGCGTGGAGGGATGTTGCGGGCCCATATTGAGCACGAGTTCAGTGGAGTCTAGAAAAGTGGTATCGGACATACTGAGGTCACTGGCCGCTCGGGATACCCAGATTCTCCTGCACCCACCGGTCGTCCTGCTTCAGAATCGAGTAGTCCTTGCGCAACGGGAACCCCTGCCATTCCTCGGGAAGAAGGATGCGCCGCAGATCAGGATGGCCGGCAAATTCAATTCCGAACATATCATACACCTCGCGCTCCAGCCAGTTCGCGGTGAGGTGCACGCCGGTGGCGGTCTCGGGTTTGAAGCCCTCGGGGATGAAGGTCTTGATCCGGATTCGCTCGTTGCGCGAGAAGCTATATAAGATGTAGACCAGGTCGAAGCGCTCGGCGCGCTTAGGCCAATCCACGGCGGTTACGTCCACCAGGTAGTCGAAATCCGCTTCCAGCTTCAGGTACTCGAGAATCGGGATCACCGAATCCGGCTTGGCCACCAGGAAGTTCTGTCCGAGATACGTTGAAGTCTCCGTGATGCCCTCGCCGAAATGGGTTTTCAGTTCGCGCGCCAGGTCGCTGTCCCAGGGAGTCGCCGCCATGGTTGCGGGCGGTTTGGGAGGCGCTGGGTGTGCCGCCGCGGCGGGCTTTGGAGGAGCCGCTTTGGCGGCATCCGCGGCTGGTTTCGCCGGCGGCTTCGGTGCCTCGCTCCCGCTGGGAGGAGGCGCTTCGGAGCCCCCAGGCTTTTGCTCGTCAGCCATGTCTATTCCTTTTGAAGACTCCTACACTTATCACTTGCGGGTATCCGTGTCAAATCGCGCAACACGGCGCGCCCGCGCTCGATGCCGAATGGCTGCCGTTCGACCCTCGCCACGCTCCGATCGCTTCCAAACTCTCCCGCCCATTCGCCGGATTGTGTTGTAATAAAAGCTCTTCGCATGTCTGTGTCGAAACGTCTGAGGAGGGGCTTGAGGGCTGTACAGCGGCGTGTGCGCGAGTGGCGCATGATCGCCAAAGGACTGGCCTCGACCGACCATCCCATCCTGGCGCACGTGATTCCCATGCGCCGGTGCAACCTGGCATGCACGTACTGCAACGAGTTTGACGATCACTCCAAGCCGGTCCCGATCGAGACCATGTACCAGCGCCTGGACCGGCTGGCCGGACTCGGCACCACCATCATCACTATCAGCGGCGGCGAGCCGCTGCTCCATCCCGATCTCGACCTGATCATTGGCCGCGTCCGCCGCCACGGCATGATCGCCGGCATGATCACCAACGGGTACCTGCTGACGGCAGAGCGCATCCAGCGACTGAACCGCGCGGGGCTCGAGCACCTCCAGATCTCGATCGACAACGTCATGCCGGACGACGTCTCGAAGAAGAGCCTCAAGGTGCTCGACAAGAAGCTCCGGTTGCTGGCCGAGCACGCCGACTTTCACGTCAACATCAACAGCGTGGTCGGCGGCGGGATCCGCAATCCGAAGGACGCCCTGGTCATCGGGCGCCGGGCGCTGGAACTCGGCTTCACCTCGACGGTCGGCATCATCCATGATGGCGACGGCCAGTTGCGCCCCCTTCAGGACGAAGAGCGCGAGGTCTACGCCGCCATGCGCGCCATGGAGAAGGCCAGCTACGCGCGCGTCAACGGCTTCCAAGACAATATCGCGCACGGCCAGGAGAATGACTGGCGCTGCCGCGCCGGCGCGCGCTACCTCTATATCTGCGAGGACGGCCTGGTGCACTACTGCTCGCAGCAGCGCGGCTACCCGGCCAAGCCGCTGCTCGAATACACGGTCGAGGACATCCGCCGCGAATATCGCACCGCCAAGGGCTGCGCGCCGCGCTGCACCGTGGCCTGCGTCCACCAGGTAGGCTACATCGACGGGTGGCGCGCACCGCAGACCCTGCCGCAATCGCCGGTCGGCCCGGCGCACACCGGCACGCTGGTGCAGCTTCAGTAATTGCGCGGGCCGCGGGGTCAGCTTCTCATGCGCAGCAGGAGATACAGGCCGGCGAGCGCGAAGACTACGTCCGGGGCCCACGCGGCGAGCGACGGCTGTAGCAGGCTGGCGTCGCCGAGCTTCTCGAATAGCGTCCCGATAGCCAGGTAGCAGGCGGCGATGCCGAGGCTGATGCCGATTCCGGTCATGGCGCCGCGATTGCCGACCAGGAAACCGAACGGGATCGCGATCATGGCCATGATGAGGGCGAACAAGGGCAGGCTGAATTTGCGGAAGAGGCGCACCTGCAATTTGACGGTGCCTTCGAAACCGCTCTGGCGCAGGTCCCTGATGTAGTTTTCGAGCTGGAGGAAGTTCATCTGCTCGTCTTTGAGCGCCTCATTGAGGAAATATTCAGGCCGCTCGGTGAGCTCGTCGAAGTTCCTGGTCTTGAATACGGCGTAAGTGGCGGGCGTGCAGAAGGAACCTTCGTAGCCGCAGGTCCAGCCGTCTTCGAAGACCCAGCTTTTGAGCTGGTTGCTCCAGCGCGCCTGTTTGGCGAAGGTCTGGCGGGTGAGGCGGAAGGTTTTGCGGTCAAGCTCGAAGACGTAAGCTTCGTGCATGATGCTGGCGTCTCCGGAATTGTCGAAGAAGCGATAGTAGAAGATGCGCGTGCCGTCGGAGCCCATGCGCCAGGTGCGGTCGGGACGCAGGTAGGTTTGCGTCTGGCGTCCCTTGATGTGGTCGCGCAGGGCGTCCTGGATGCGGTTGGCGGGCGCGACATAGTAGTAATCGAAGGCGAAGAGGCCGCCGGCGAGGAGCATGCTGCCGATCAGGATGGGCGCGGACAGGCGATAGAGACTCACGCCGCATGCCTTGAACGCGGTGATCTCGTTCTGCTTGCTCATCACCCCGAGCGCGGCCAGCACGCCCACGAGCACGCTGACCGGCAGCGTCTGATAGATCAACTGGGGCGTGAGGAAGAACAGGTAGGTGAACATCTCGCGCAGGGAGATGTGATTGCGCAGCATGTCGTTGATCAGCTCGAAGAAATCGTAGACCAGGATCAAGGACACGAAGCTGGCCAGCACCAGGAAAACGTAGAAAACGAAATTGGAGAGGATGTAGGTGTCCACCAACTGCGGCAGCAGCGGGAGCCGCCAAACGCCGAGGCGGGAGGCGGACTTGGGAGCGAGGAGGGCTTTCATCCGGTCGATGAAGTCCAGGGCGTGCGCGCGGAAGTTCTCGACGACGCTGCTATCGCCGGGACGTTCCATGCGGCCGAGCAGGGCGGCGCCCACCACAAAGAAAGCGCAGTTGGGCAGCCAGAGGACGGCCGGGAGATTCTTTCCGCGGGCCAGGCCGGTGAGGGAGGCGAATGCCAGGTAGTAGCAGAAGAAGGCTACGAAGATGGCATTGACGTAGCCCGCCGACTTGCCGCCCTTGCGGGTGGCGATGCCGAGCGGGATGCCGACCATGGCGAGCATGATGCACGCCACGGGCAGGGTGAAGCGGCGGTGCAGCTCGATCTGGGTTTCGATCCAATCGGGCTTGTCGCGCGGATAGACGCGGAGCTCGTGGGTGCTCATGCCGACCGACCGAAGGGCGGTCTGGGTGGGCGGACTGGCGTTCAAGGCCTGCTGGCCGCTGGGCGCGTAGGTGTCGCGCGAGGTCTGGTCTTTGCCCATCTCGTGCGTGGAGTAGCTGCGCAGGGAGAGCTGGATGCGGTTGTTTTTGACATCGGGAACGGCGATGGCATGGTCGGCGACGGTGATCATGGGGCCGACGGCCTGGTCGCGCAGGCCGGCGGCGCGCTTCTCGGGCTCGCCGATATCGGCGACGAAGACCGGGCCCCAGAGGGCAGGCTCACCGGGGCGCACATTGCCGACGTAGAGGATGGTGTTCGGAAAGTTTTCGACGAAGACGTTGGGGGTGATGTCGGCGGAGAGCTGCGTCTCTTCGAGCTGGTTGACGAGCTGGGTGTATTTCCGGATGGAGGCGGGGGTCAGGCGGAGCGTGGTGTAGGCGCCGACGCCGCCGCCGATCAGGGCGAACAGGAGGACGGGCGCGATGACGCGCTGGCTGGAAACGCCGGCCGCGCGCATGGCGATGATCTCGCCATCGGAGGCCATGCGGCCGAGGCCGATCAGGATGCCTACCAGGACACCGAAGGGGATGGTGTAGGGCAGGACGCCGGGCAGGGCGAGGGCGAAGAGCTCGAGCACGATGCGCGAGTTGGCTCCGTTACTCTTGACGAGCAGCTCGAAGATGGGGTCGGCGCCGCGGAGGAAGAGGATGAAGGTGGCGAGCAGAGTGCCGAGGATGGCGCTGGAGAGGATCTCGCGGAAGATGTAGCGGCCTAGGATGCGAAGCACGACGCGTTACTCCCGGAGGGATGTTTCCACCGCAGAGGCGCAGAGACGCTGAGAAAAACACAGAGAAAACCCGGATGATCCTCTGCGTCTCTGCGTCTCGGCGGTGAAGGAGTTCTGACTCAACGAGTCAACTCCGGGGCGGAGACGATGGGGAGCTGGGGCATCTCTTCTTCGATGGGGTGCAGCTCCAGATCGTCGATCAGGATCGAAGGGGCGATCACGCAGGCTTCGGTGGTGAAACCGCCGCCGCCAATGATGGCGAACAGCGCGCCATTTTCCATGTACTCGAGCACGTTGCTGTCGTTGCCGGCGGCCAGGATGTCTTTCAGGGAACGTGCGTTGAAACCGCGGAAACGCAGGCCGCGAACGATTTCCTCGCGACCATCGGGGAAGAGTTTGTAGACCAGGATGGGGAGGCTGACGGGACGCCCGCCCTGCTGGCCGGCGAAGATGCCGCGCAGCTCGGCCGGGCTGCCGGACGAGGGGAAGTCCATCTTGCGCACGATGATGCCGTACGGCTTGTTGCGGGCCTTGATCAGCTCGACCATCTTTTTGTGGAGCTCGGCGACGGTGACGGCGTCCGTGGAGCTGACGAAGAGGTTGCTGATGGTGGCCATGTTGGCGCCGAGGGAGCCGGGCAGGCGGGCGCGGCCGTTGGAGCCTTCGTAGCCGCGGACGGGCTGGCGGGTGAGGAGGTAGTTTTTGAGGACGCCTTTTTCGATCAGGCGCAGGGGTTTGGCCACGACCGCTTCGCGGTCCACTTTGTAGCTGGCGAAGAGAGCGCGTCCGCGCCATTCGGTCTGGGTGGGGTCATCGACCACGTCGAACGTCTCGGGCAAGACGCGCGAACCGGCGCGGCCTTCGAACTCGCTGGGCTGCACGGCGCCGCCGCGCCCGCCGCCGCCTGCCGGGGAACGGGTGAGCGCGAGGTTGCGGCCCAGCACTTCGGCGAATACCTGCGCGCCGGCAGTGCCTTCGAACAGCACAGGCCCGTTGTAGTCCTCACCCTTGGGCGCGTGCGAGAGGGCGACGAGATTTGCGGCCATGGCGGCGATGGAGCGCTCCATCTCGGACTGCGGGGGGAGGTGGGCGGCATCCTGGGCGTGGAAGGTCACGGCATCGCGCAGGCTCATGCCGTCGGAAGCCTGGGAAGAGGCGCGGGCGCGCAGGAAGGTGATGCTTTCCGGCTCGCGGACCTGGGAGCCCTCGGTGTTCATCAGGCTGAAGCCGCCCTCGCTGGCTTCGAGCTCGATACCGGATGTCTTGATCTCCGGGTATCCGGCGAAGACCGCCGAGAGCGAGCGGACGCGCGAGACGAGCGCCTCTTCGTCGACGGCCAGGTGAAGGATGGGACGGATGGACGTGACCGGCTCGGCGTGAGCGAAATCGTTGAGCTGATCGCCCTGCTGGATGTTGCGGAGGGCGGCGCGTTTGCGAGAGAGGGTCTCGACGGCGGACTTGTAGGCGCCGTCGGTGAGCAGCCAGAGGTAGCGGCGAAACAGCGGGTAGGAATCCTCGAGCGGGAAACGTTCCAGGTCATAGCGCGATCCGCCGAAGCCCCCGCCGCCAACATTGGTGTTGTCGAACTTATAATCGCCGACGCGGACGTGAATCTCGGGCAGGCGGAATTGCTGGCGCTGGCGCGTGAGCATGCCACCGAGGCTGGCGGAGGCAGTGAAATCCTCCTCCTGGTTGACGAGGTACTCGACGAAGTAAGGGCCTTCGAGGTTGGAAACCGTCATCGATTTGGCGCGGGCCAGCTCGTCGCGCATGGCCTGAAAGAGGGGATCGGAGGGCGGGGTGTTGGACTGGGCGCACAGGAGGGCGGCGAGCGCGGCGCCCGCGACGGATACGAAGAGAATGCGGGCGCGCGTCACTTCGATTTCTCCATGGTAGTGGGCTCGGGAAGCAGCGGAGGACGCTCGTTGGACTTGGCTTTTTTCTCGATTTCGATTTCCGATACCAGGATGGCGGGAGAGACGGCCGAGACCGGGACGGAGCCCGACTCGGCCCCGCAATAGCCGTTGAAGACTTCGGGCTTGTCGCCGGTGGCGATGATTTTGGAGAAGCTGGCCAGGGGAGTGCCGACGATATCGGCGCCGCGGACGAGCTCGTCGGGGCGGCCATCGGGGTATACGCGGTAGACAATGACCGGCATCACTTTGAAGGCCTGCAAACCGGCGCGGGCGGTGGTGGTGAAGCCGCCGGTGATGTCGCGGAAGTAGAGGCCGTAGGGCTTGTTCTGCTTCTTGATCTCGTCGATCAGCATCTGACGGAGTTTGGCCTCGGGGACCGCGTTGGCGGATTCGACGATGAGGTTGCTTTGGCGGGAGACGACTTCGAGTCCCGGCTGGCGGCGGCCGTGCCCGTTGGAGTGCGGGAAGCCCTTGATGGGCGAGCGCGACATGAGAAATTCCTTGAGCACGCCCTTGTCGACGGCGGTGATCTTCCGGCCTTTGACGCCTTCGTCGTCGTAGTCGTACCAGCCGTTGAGATCGATGTTGCCGACCTTGCGGCGGGTGGGATCGAAGACGACGCTGAGGAAATCGGGCAGGACCTTGAGGCCGACGCTCTTGGTGAAGGTCTGGCCCTCGCTTTCGTCCTTCTGGCGGTGGCCCTCGATGCGGTGGCCGAAGATTTCGTGGAAGAGCACGCCGGCGGCGCGTCCGGAGAAGATGGCGGGGCCGAGGAAGGGCTCGGCTTCGGGGGCCTTGAGGAGGCGGGAGACGTCGTTGGCGACGCGGTCGATGGCCGCGAGCACGACCTTGTCATCGGGCAGGCCGGACTCGTCCACGGCCTCGAAGGTTTCGAACGAGCTCAGGTCGGTGCCATCGGAGGCGCGGGAGGATGCATTAATAATGATGCGGGCGAATCCGCGGCCGTGGACGATGCGCGAGCCCTCGCTGTTGACGAAATAGCGGGTATCGTTCTGATGGAACACCGCGACGTGCGAGGTGAGGACGGTGGGATAGTTTTTGAAGCGGCCGGACCACTGGCGCACGCGTTCCTGCCACATGGCCTCGTTGAATTTCGGCTTGGGCGGCACCTGGATAAAGGTGGCGGGCGGCTCGATGGAGAAATCGTCGGAGTCGTCTTCGGCGGCGACGCGCACCTGGGTGTTGGTTTTGATGCGGATGAGGCGCTCGGCGGCGGCGCGATAGGCGCGGTCGGTATCGAGCCAGAGGCGGCGCTTGATGGAATTGACATTGTCCTCGTAAGAGACGAGGGCGCCGGAGGTGAACTGGCCGCGGTCGTTGCGGATGCGGTGGTAGTTATCGAGTTTGGGCGAGCCGACGCGGATGGAGACGTCGAGGGTGCGGCTCTTGACGCCACTGGTGGCATCGACGGTGCCGAGGGTGCCGGAGACGGAGTGGGTCTCGACCTCGGTGATCTCGTAGCTCAGGAAGTAGGGGGGCGGGTCGGCTTTTTCCTTGAGGACCGAGAAATTGCGGTTGAGTTCCTGGGACATGGCATCGAGGAGGACGTTGGGTTGGGCCGTCGCAAGCCGCGCCAGGCTGAGAAACAGCGGCAAACAAAAGAAGAATAGGCGGGTCAAACCACAAGCATAGCAGAGGCGAAGATGGGCGGAAGTGCGCGGACGGAAGCGAGGGCGGAATCTGAGAGGCGTCGGGATGCG
>Ga0335071_10004085_pt1 | contig 15269 bp, 10 predicted proteins | sample Lox_Sample_15_FD_206724 | JGI IMG/M metagenome (GOLD analysis project Ga0335071, IMG submission 206724) | Soil microbial communities from Loxahatchee National Wildlife Refuge, Florida, United States - Lox_Sample_1.5 | ecosystem: Environmental > Terrestrial > Soil > Wetlands | place: USA... | reverse complement strand
AGGCCTTCGCCCGCGATCTTGCCTCGGGAGCCGTCCCCCCCGCGGACGCCGCCACCCGTGGCGCCGAGTGGATGCGGGAGCGAGGGCTGGAGGTGCTCTCGCTCACCACCTCCGATGGCCTGGTGGTGACCTCGGGCCACCTGCCCGGCCGAGCCGGCGACCGCGACCCGGAGCTGGCCCCTTTGCTCTCGGGGCCGGCGGGAGAGGCCGAGCCCCGCGTCCTGACCCGCGCCGGTCCGCTCGGGCCGGAGCCGGTCATGGCCTTGGTGGCCTGGACGCCCTTGCCGGGCGACTACGGGCTGGAGCTCGTCGGAGGCCTCAATCTCTCGGAGGACCGGGCTCGACGGCTGGCCGCGCTCACGAACGGCGAGGTGGTCATCCGCAGCGGCGCCGGGGCGGTGCTGGCCCAGGCGAGCGCCCCGGCGCAGCCCGGCCGACCCCTCCTCACCCGCATCGGCGCACGGCTGGGGGTGGGCCTCACCGGGGCGCGGCGTGTGCTACCCCTCGGGCCGACCGGTGCCGAGGTGGGCCAGGTCGAGGTGTCGGTCGCCGCCGAGGGGCTGGCCGAGGCCGCTGGCACGGTGCTGGCTGCCTTGCTGGCGGCGCTGGCGGCCGGCGCCTTGGCCGCCGTGGTGGCGGGCCGGCTGGTGGCGTTGCGGGTGACGCGGCCGGTGGAGGCGCTCCGCGAGGCCGCCGCGCGGGTCGCGGCCGGCGACCTCACCGCTCAGGTCGGAATACACGCGGCGGGGGAGATGGGGGAGCTGGTCCGCGCCTTCAACGCCATGACCCAGGACCTGCAGACCGGCCGGGCCCGGCTGGCCCAGGCGGAGCGGGTGGCCGCCTGGCGAGAGGTGGCCCGCCGGCTGGCCCACGAGATCAAGAACCCGCTCACCCCCATCGCCATGGGGGTCGAGACCCTGCGCGAGGCCCGGGCCGCGGGGCGGCCCGATTTCGCCGAGATCTTCGACGAGGGGACCCGTGCCATCGGTGAGGAGGTCCGCCGGCTGAAGCGGATCGTGGACGAGTTTAGCCGCTTCGCTCGCCTGCCGGCACCGGAGCGTGCTGCGGTCTCGACCGACGACCTCGTCTCCTCGGTGCTGGCGCTCTTTCCCCCCGCCCCCGGCCTCGTCATCGAGCGACGGGTGGAGGCCGGGCTGCCGCCACTGTGGGCCGACCGCGACCAGATCGTGCAGGTGCTCCACAACCTGCTCCGCAACGCCGTCGAGGCCATGCCCGGCGGCGGAGCGTTGCTCGTCTCGGCCCGGGGGGAGGACGGCGGGGTGGTGCTGGAGGTGACCGACAACGGGCCGGGGATAGCCCCCGAGGATCTTTCCCGCGTGTTCGAGCCCTACTTCACGCGCAAGGAGGGTGGAACCGGGCTAGGCCTGGCCATCGCCCAGCGCATCGCCGAAGAGCACGGGGGGCGCCTCGCGGTGACCTCTCCGCCGGGGGCCGGGGCGACCTTCACGCTCTGGGTGCCGGCGGCGCCGGATGAGCCCGGGCGCCGCGCCGGCTAGGAGTTTCACCGGACTGGCGTCGCCTTGAGCGCCGCCTTTCCGTCCTTCACGTACACCTGGAAGCGGACGGTCTTGCAGCCGTACTTCGCCACCAGTGCGCCCTTGTTGGTCTCGAGCTTCTGGCGGAAGCGCTCGTAGGTGAGCCCCTCGGCCGATTCACCGCACTCGCCGCGCGTGCGCACGAAGTCCCGGAACACGTCACGCCAGTGCTGCTCCTCGTCCATCTCGGGCCCGACGGCGCGAACCGCCCCGGCCTGGGCGTCGGGAGCGGCGGCCGCAGCTGGAGTGGTGCGGGCTGGCGGGGCTGGCGGCGGGGCGGGGGCGGCAGCGCGCGCCGGGGAGGGCGGCGCTGGGCGCGAGGGCACCGGGGCGGGGCGCGCCGCCGGTACCGGAGCCGCCTCGAAGGTAGACCCGGACAGGTTGGCGCCGTCGAGGCGAGCGGTATCGGAGACCACCGCGGCCTCGCCGACCGGGGCGGTCCGCGCCGCCCGGACCGGCATGGCGAAGGGGTCGGCCTGCTCCGCCGGCTGCGGTTCGGGCGCCTTGGCAAAGAACTCCGAGGTCACCGATGCGGGCGCCACCGGCGCCGCCTGGGCCGCCTCGGCGGCTCGATTGAGTGCGGCGGCCACGGTGCCGACCTTGCCAGCCAATACCGGCGCGCGGGTCGAGAAGTCGCCTTTCTCGATGCGGCGGGCGGCGTCGACCAGTTCCGGCGGCACCGGCGCGGCCACCTCGGTCGGCTTGATGAGGAATCCGAACACGATGGTGAGCAGCAGCACCAGCAGGAGTGCGGCGACGGAGTACCACTCGAGCCTCACGAGCGGTGCGAGCACCGGCCGGTCGGGAAGGGCCAGGATCATGCGCCCGCCCCTCAGCCCCGAAAGCGGGCGGGCCACCACCCGGTCGGCAGGAAGCGGGCCGAGCAGCGACTTCGCCCGCGGGAGCTTCAGGTTGAGCCAGGTGGGGGCGACGTCGAGGAGCCCCAGCCGGCCGGCGTCGGACGGCGAGAGGCTCGTTCCCGCCGCGCGGGCCAACGCCTCCGCCTCGGCGGGGCGGCCACTGGCCACGAGCTTCGGGCCACCCGCCAGGATGAGGGTCGCGCCGGTGCCAGCCACCGCAGCGGCCGCCCAGGCGTCGTCGAGCGGCGAGAAGACCGCCAGCGCGCCTCGGTCGCCCACCGGCACGGATGCCCCGGCGTAGAGCTTGCCGGACAGCACGGCGTACCCGCGCCGGACCTTGTGATCGAGCGCGTCCTGCAGGAAAGCCGCCGCGTCCGCGTCCACGGGGGGTCTGCGCGAGAGGCCTTCCCGGCTGGCGGCCCGGACTTCCCGTCCCGGAGGCGGCGAGCCAAACAGCGCCCCTGCGGCGGACACCGCGTCGGCAGCGGCCTGGTCCACGCTGCCGTCGAGCTGCTCGGGGGTCGGTGGCGGGGGCGCCGGCGCCGCCCGCTTCTTCGGAGGCACTGGCTCCGGCGAGGGCAGGCCGGCGCGGACTGCCGTGGCGAGCCGCTCGTCCTGCGCGGCCATGCCGGCCACCGCCGCCAGCTCGGCAGAGAGCGCACGCTCCGCCGCCTCCGCCCCGCCCTGCGCGGCCAGGAGCCGGTGATCGACCCCTTCGAGGGCCTGCTTGCGCAAATCGAGGATTGCCCACCGCAGGCCTGCCGCAGCGAGACCCATCACCAACAGCGCGAAGAGCCAGAGCTTGAGCCTGTTCATCCGCAGCCCTTATAGAAGGGTACCGAGGGGGTGTCAAACGGCCTGACCGCCGGTCGAGCGCCCGTTTCTAGCCGTGGGGACTAGGGATTTCACGCGCGCTCGCATGGTCGGCGCACAGGCGGCGCGCCAGCCGGCCGATTCCCTGAGTGAAGTCCGCCGGGGGCGTCAGAAGCGAGACGACCAGGTAGCCTGACCGCTCGAAGTCGAAGAAGAAGCCCGGCTGGACGACCACGCCCTCGTCGAGCAGGTCGAGGCAGACCGCCTCCTCGTCCAGCGTCTCGCCCACCCGCAGCACCGCCGACCACCCACCCTGCCCTCGCAGCGGGGTGAAGGAGGCGCCCACCGCCGCCGCCGCCAGCGCAGAGCGGTTCACCGACAGCCTTCGCCGGAGAGGAGCGAGGAAGAGCTCGCGCTCCGGCAAGAGCGACTCGAGCGCCAGCTGGGATGGCCCCGAGACGGAGAGGTAGGCGTCGGCCGCCACCTCGAGCCGGGCCAGCGCCGGGCCAACGAGCGCCTCCGGCCCTGCCGCCGCCAGCCAGCCCACCTTGAGCTGGGGAAGGCCGCACACCTTGGAGAGGCCGGAGAGATGGAAGGCCAGGCAGTGCCGGGCGGCGAGCGCGCTAACGCTGTCCGCAGGGGCAGTGTCGGCGAACACCTCGTCCACGATGAGGGCCAGCCCCCGCTCCGCGCAGAGTGCCTCCAGGGCCTCGAGCTCCGCCCGGGCGAGGACTGCTCCCACTGGGTTGGCCGGGGAGACCGCGAGCACCGCTCGAGACCGCGGACCCACCGCCCTGGCCAGCGCCGCGGCATCGAGGTGCCAGCTGCCGTCGTAGCGGAGCGGATACCGCCGCAGGGCCACCGCCTCCAGGCCGGCCAAGACGTCGAGGAGCGGGTAGGCGGGGGCCGGCACGAGCACGTCGTCCCCCGGGTCGCACAGGAGCTTGAGGAGCAGGCCGTAGGCTTCGCTCGTCGAGGCGGTGAGCAGGATGCGTCCCGGGTCGACCTGGGTGCCTCGGCTCTCGGACAGGTAGCGGGCCACCGCTCGTCGGGCCCCCGGGGAACCCCGGGGCTCAGGGTCGTAGCCGGCCACGGCCGACTGGGCCAGGGCGGACTTGAGCCGTTCCGGTGGCCAGCTCAGGCCGGCGCGGGTGGGGTTCGACTCGGTGAGATCGAGGAGCCGCCGGCCCGCGGCCCGGGCCTCCTCGAGTCGCGCCGCGAGAGCGTTGGCGGAGAGGTTCCAGGCGGTTCGGGCGGAGAGCACGTCTCACCCGTCGCGCGGGACGGCGATCATCCGCTCCAGGGCGCGCCGGGCGCCGACGGCAATGTCCGCCGGCACCTCCACCCGGTGCTTCTCCCGCCGCAGCGAATCCCGCAGCATGAGGAGGTCGATCATCTTCATGTATGGACAGTGCATGCGGCACCCCAGGCAACCGTCGGCCAGGATGAACTCGCGGTCGGGGTAGCTGGCCCGGAGCTGGTGGAGCATGCCGTGCTCGGTGGCCACGATGAAGGTGTGAGCGGCCGGGTGGCGCGACACCGCCCCCAGCATGGCGGTGGTGGAACAGATCTCGTCGGCGAGCTCCAGCACGTCGGCGCGACACTCGGGGTGGGCGATCACCACCGCCTCCGGGCGGGTCGACTTCACCCGGGCGACGCTGGAGGTGCGGAGCACGTCGTGCACGGGACAGCAGCCGTCGTAGACCACCACCTCCTTCTCCGGGACCTTGGCCTTCACCCAGGCGCCCAGGTTCCGGTCGGGGGTGAAGAGGATCCGGCGCTCCGGCAGCGAGCGGACCACCGCGGCGGCGTTGGCGCTCGTGCAGCAGATGTCGGACAGGGCCTTCACCTCGGCGCTGGAGTTCACGTAGGTGACCACCGCGTGCCCGGGGTAGCGCACCTTCCAGTCCTCGAGCGACTCGGCGGTGATGGAGTCGGCAAGCGAGCAGCCCGCCGAGAGGTTGGGGAGGAGCACCCGCTTGTGCGGCGCCAGGATGGCCGCCGACTCGGCCATGAAGTGGACGCCGCAGAAGACGATGGTCGACTGCGGCACCCGCTTGCCGGTGATGGCCAGCTGGAGCGAGTCGCCCACATGGTCGGCCACCCGCTGCACGTCGGGCAGCTGGTAGTTGTGAGCCAGGATGACCGCGTCGCGCTCCGCGGCCAGCGCCCGGATCTCCTCTTGCAGGTCGGCGACGTCGGCGGCGCTTAGCTCGCTACCCGCGGCGGGATTCGCCACGGGATCGTGCGCGGGGACGATGGGCAGTGGCATCTTCGATGGGCCGGCGCGCGGGAAGGCCGCCCCCGGCGTGACGAGCGAGTATAGGCCTCAGCGCGGACAGGGCCAGCGGTGGTTCGCCGCGCGCCCCTCGACCGGTAGAGTGTCGCCGTGCTTCTCGCGGTCACAACCACCCTGCACCCCACCTCGGCCGAGGTCGAGGCCGCCTTGGCCGCCGCCGGGCGCTTTGGCCTTCCCTACCTGGCCCGGCGCGCCCGCGCGATCTCCCGGGTCCTGGCCGAAGCCGGCGTCGAGGCGGCCCTCATTCTGTCCTCGACGCGCGCTGTCCTCTCCGCCCAGGGGCACGACCACGCCTGGTCGCCGGGCATGGGGGCCCTGCGGCTCAAGCGGTACCTTGAAGGGTCGCGTCGGCGTGTTCCCACCAACCGTGACCCCTTCCTCGAGGCCGCCGGCATCCTTCCCGGCGACGCCGTGCTCGACTGCACCGCCGGCATGGGCGCCGACGCGCTCGTGGCCTCGGCCGCCGCCGGGCGAGGCGGGCGGGTGGTGGCGCTCGAGTCCTCGGCCGTTTTGGCGGCCTGGACCGGCGAGGGGCTCCGCCGGTACCCGGCCGAGGCGGCGCGCCGGGTGGAGGTGCTCCAGGCAGATCACCGCGAGTGGCTGGCCAGGGCGGAGCCGCGGAGCTTCGACGTGGTGGTCTTCGATCCCATGTTCCGCCACGCCCGGGCCGAGCCGGCCGGCTTCGAGGTCGTCCGACGCCTATCCGATCCGCGGCCGCTCTCGGCCGAGGCGCTGGCCGATGCCCGGCGCGTGGCCCGCCGCTGGGTGCTCGTGAAGGACGGCGCGCCCGGGTGGGACCTGGCGCGGCTGGGGCTCACGCCGCTGCCCAGCGCTCGCGGAGCGCACCGCTACTACGCGCGGGTCCCGGCGGCAACTTGAGCGCGGCCGGGTGACCCTGGGGCGAGGCCTGGGCGGCAATGCCCCGCCCGTCCCCGGGGGCTTGGCCATCCCTCGCCCAGGTGCAGGAGCCGGCTGTCCGCAGCGCTGCCGAGCGGCGAGCCGCCGGCTTCAGGCGTTCGCCGCCGTCTCGGTCTCGGCCCGGAGCACGGGCTTGCGAAGGAAGTCCTGGGGGTTGTCGAGGATGAGCGCCTCGCGCAGCACCTCGTCGGCGCTCTCCACGCAGACGATGGTGAGCGCGCCCCGCACCTTCTTCGGGATCTCGCGGATGTCCTTCTCGTTCTCCTTGGGGATGAGGACTCGCTTGATCCCGCCCCGGTGCGCAGCCAGCACCTTCTCCTTGAGGCCGCCGATGGGGAGCACCCGCCCGCGCAGGGTGATCTCGCCGGTCATGGCCACGTCCTTGTGTACCGGTAGCCGGCACAGGGCCGACACGAGCGTCGTGGCCATGGTGATCCCGGCGGAGGGACCATCCTTGGGGATGGCGCCCTCGGGGACGTGGACGTGGATGTCGACGTTCTCCAGAAAACGCTTGTCGAGGCCGAGCAGCTCGGCCCGGGAGCGGACGTAACTCATCGCCGCCTGCGCCGACTCCTGCATCACTTCGCCCAGCTTGCCGGTGATGGTGAGCTTGCCCTTGCCCGGCATCACCTGCGCCTCGACGGTGAGCAGCTCGCCGCCGAGCTCGGTCCAGGCGAGCCCGGTGGTGAGCCCGACCTGATCCTGGTCCTCGGCGGTGCCGTAGCGGTAGCGAGGAGGCCCGAGGTACCGCTGTACCAGCCGCTCGTTCACGAGGTAGGTCTTCCCCTCGACCTGGCCGTTCTTCAGGACGGCCTTGGCGATCTTGCGGCAGATGGAGCCGATCTCCCGTTCGAGCGAGCGGACGCCCGACTCCTTGGTGTACTTGTGGATGAGGGCCCTCAGGGCACTCCGCTTCCAGGTGACGGGCACGTGCTCGAGCCCGTTCACCTCCTTCTGCTTGGGGATGAGGTAGCGCTGGGCGATGGAGAGCTTCTCGAGGTCGGTGTAGCCGGCCAGGCGGATGATCTCCATGCGGTCCTGGAGCGGAAGGGGAATCCCGCCCATGGTGTTGGCGGTGCAGATGAACATGACCTTGGAGAGGTCGTAGTCCAGGTCGAGGTAATGGTCGCTGAAGGCGAAGTTCTGCTCGGGGTCGAGCACCTCGAGTAGCGCCGCCGAGGGGTCCCCGCGGAAATCGGTGGACATCTTGTCCACCTCGTCGAGCAGGAAGACGGGATTGCCGGAGCCGGCCTTCTTCAGGGACTGGATGATCTTGCCGGGCAGGGCGCCGATGTAGGTGCGGCGGTGGCCGCGGATCTCGGCCTCGTCGCGCACGCCGCCCAGGCTGATCCGGACGAAGCGCCGGTTCATGGCCCGGGCGATGGACTTGCCGAGCGAGGTCTTCCCCACCCCCGGCGGCCCGACGAAGCAGAGGATGGGACCGCGGATGCGCTCGACCAGCTTCTGCACCGCCAGGTACTCCAGGATCCTCTCCTTGGGCTTCCTCAGGCCGTAGTGATCCTCGTCGAGGATCCGCTCCGCCTCGGGGATCTCCAGCTTGTCCTCGGTGTAGTCGTACCAGGGCAGGGAGAGGATCCAGTCGATGTAGTTGCGGACCACCGTGGCCTCGGCGCTCATGGGGCTCATCATCTTCAGCTTCTTGAGCTCCTTCTTGGCCTTGAGGGTGGCCTCCTTCGACATCCGCTTGGTCTTGATCTTCTCCTCGAGTTCCTGGATCTCGTTCTTGAACTCGTCGCGCTCACCCAGCTCCTTCTGGATGGCCTGCATCTGCTCGTTGAGGTAGTACTCCTTCTGCGTCTTCTCCATCTGCTTCTTGACCCGGGTGCGGATCTTCTTCTCCACCTGGAGGATCTCGATCTCGCCCTGCATGAGCTCGTAGAGCTTCTCGAGCCGCTTGGCCGGCGACTCGGTCTCCAGGATCGACTGCTTGTCGTTCAGCTTGAGCGAGAGGTGGGCGACGATGGTATCGGCCAGCCGGGCCGGGTCCTCGATGGAGGCCACGCTGGTCAGCATCTCCGGCGGTATGCGCTTGTTGAGCTTGACGTAGGCCTCGAAGGTGGAGTGGACCGAGCGCATCAGAGCCTCCAGCTCCACCGTCCGGTCGCTCTCCTCCTCGATCTCCTCGGCCTCGACCGCCAAAAACTTCTCGTTCTCCAGGAAGCGGCGGGTCCGGGCCCGGCGCTTGCCTTCCACCAGCACCTTGACGGTGCCGTCTGGTAACCGCAGGAGCTGGATGATGGAGCCTACCGTCCCCACCGCGAAGATGTCGTCGGGGGTGGGCTCGTTGGTCTTGGCCTTCTTCTGGGCGCAGAGCAGGACCGCCTTGTCAGCGGCCATCGCCTCCTCCAGGGCGGCGATGGACTTCTGCCGTCCTACGAACAGCGGGACGACCATGTGCGGGAAGACGATGATGTCACGCAGGGGCAGGAGAGGGAGCGTGCGGGTGTGCTTCCCGTCCTTCCTGCCGTCATCGCTTCGGGAGAAGATGGCCACGGTGGAGACGCTCCTTGCAACGGCAAACCAGGCTACCACCTAACAGCGGAGCGAACGCGCTTCTTCGGATCCGCAAGTCCGCCTCGGGAACGATCATCGCGGCCCCGCGGCCGTCCGTCCAGGCCCTCCCCGCGGGTGGGATGGGCGACAGACCTACCTGGCCTCCCCACGCCGGGGTCGCTTGCTCCCGCCCGCGCTCCCCACGCGGGCCGCGCGAGATAGCGCAATCCACCGACTGCGGTCCGGAGACGGGGCGGAACGACCCGTAAAAGGCGCGGGTATGTTTCCGCTTGCACTCCCTCGGCTCTCCCGGATCCACGAGGCGAGCGGCCGTCAGGCGCTCTCCGCCTCCTCCTGCAGCACCACGAGCGGCGGTTCGCTCTTTTCCACGACGTCCTCGGAGATGACGATCTCCCGCACGTTCCGGCGGCTGGGCACGTCGTACATGATGTCCAGCATCGCGCTCTCCAGGATGGCCCGCAGCCCGCGCGCCCCGGCCTTGTTCTTGATGGCCAGCCGGGCCACCGATTCCAGCGCGCCCTCGGTGAACTTCAGGTTTACCCCGTCCATCTCCATCAGCTTCTTGTACTGCTTGACGAGCGCGTTGCGCGGCTTGGTGAGGATGTCGATGAGCGCCTGCTGGTCCAGCTCCTCGAGGCTCGTCACCACCGGGAGTCGGCCCACGAACTCGGGGATGAGCCCGAAGCGGAGCAGGTCGTCGGGCTCCACCAGGGCGAGGAGCTCGCCGGTGTTCCGCTCGGTGTGCGACTTGACGTCGGCGCCGAAGCCCAGGCTCCGGCCGCCCACCCGACGCTCGACGATCGACTCCAGCCCGCAGAAGGCCCCCCCGCAGATGAAGAGGATGTTGGTGGTGTCGACCTGCAAGAACTCCTGCTGGGGGTGCTTGCGGCCGCCCTTGGGCGGCACATTGGCCACGGTGCCCTCGATGATCTTGAGCAGCGCCTGCTGCACCCCCTCGCCGGAGACGTCGCGGGTGATGGACGGGTTCTCCGACTTGCGGGCGATCTTGTCGATCTCGTCGATGTAGACGATCCCCTTTTGCGCCCGCTCGATGTCGTGGTCGGCCGCCTGGAGCAGGTTGACGATGATGTTCTCCACGTCCTCGCCCACGTAGCCGGCCTCGGTCAGGGTGGTGGCGTCGGCGATGGTGAAGGGGACGTTCAAGATCTTGGCCAGCGTCTGGGCGAGGAGCGTCTTGCCCGAGCCGGTGGGGCCCAGCAGCAGGATGTTGGACTTCTGCAACTCCACGTCGTCGATGGAGACGCGGCTCTCGATCCGCTTGTAGTGGTTGTGGACGGCGACGGCCAGGGTCTTCTTGGCGCGCTCCTGCCCGACCACGTACTCGTCGAGGATGGACTTGATCTCGAAGGGTCGAGGGATGCGCAGCTTCTGCTCTCGCTTCTCGTCGCCGGCGATCTCCTCGGCGATGATGTCGTTGCAGAGCCCGATGCACTCGTCGCAGATGTAGACGGTCGGCCCGGCGATGAGCTTCTTCACTTCCTTCTGCGACTTCCCGCAGAAGCTGCAGCTGAGCGTCTCGCGCTTCTCCAAAGCCGACCTCCCGACCGCCCTCTCGGGCGTGCGCCCCGAGGGCCCTCTCCGAGAGTCTACTGCTGCTTTCTCTCTTGTGCCTTCTTGTGGGCAAACACCTCGTCGATGATGCCGTACTCCTTGGCCTCACCTGGGCCCATGAAGTGGTCTCGGTCGGTGTCCTTCTCGATCCGCTCGATCGGCTGCTTCGTGTGCCGGGCCAGAATCTCGTTCAGCCGGGACTTGAGGCGTAACGCCTCCTTGGCCTGGATCTCGATGTCGGATGCCTGCCCCTGGTAGCCACCCGACAGCTGGTGGATCATGATCCGGGCGTTGGGGACGGCGAATCGCTTGCCCGGCGAGCCGGCGGCGAGCAACACGGCACCCATGCTGGCCGCCTGCCCCAGGCAGATGGTGGAGAGGGGCGGCTTGACGTATTGCATCGTGTCATAGATGGCCAGCCCGGCGGTCACCGAGCCACCCGGGCTGTTGATGTAGAGGTTGATGTCCTTGTCCGGGTCCTCGGACTCGAGGAACAGCATCTGGGCGATGATGACGTTGGCGATCTCGTCGTCCACTGCCGACCCGAGGAAGATGATCCGGTCCTTGAGCAGCCGCGAGTAGATGTCGTAGCTCCGCTCGCCGCGGTGCGTCTGCTCGATGACGTAGGGAATGAGGTAGCTCATGTGCGTGCTCCCGCGGCTATTCCGACTGGATGGTGGCCGCAGAGGAGAGGAGCGACAGCGCCTTCTCCTCCCTGATCCGGTTTCTTAGCGCCTCCCGGGCCTCTTTGCCGCGCGTTTGCTGCTGGACCTTGGCCGGGGGCACGCCCAGCTCCCCGGCGATGCGGACCACCTCCGCCTGGAGGTCCTCGTCGGTGACCGTGATCTGCTCGGCGTCGGCGATGGCCTCGAGAAGGAGCGCGGCCCGCACCTGGAGGAGCGCCTGCTCGCGGAGGTCTCCCCGCAGCCGTGCCATGTCCAGCTCCATCTTGCGCAGGTCCACCCCCTGGCGCGCGAACCTCTCGGCCGTGCCCTCGATCATCTGGTCGATGGCCCGCTCCACCAGCGACGTGGGGACCTCGAAGTCGTTCTTGGCCAAGGCGGCCTTGACGAGCGCGTCCTTGAGCTGGGACTCGGCCCGCCGCTTCTCCCGCTTGTCGAGGTCGGTCCGGATGCGGGTCCTCAAGGCCTCCAGGGTTTCCACCCCCTCGATGCCCACCTCCTTGGCGAGGGCGTCGTCCAGCGCCGGGATGCGCTGGCTCTTGAGGGCCTTGAGGGTGGCCTTCATCCGGGCAACCTTGCCCCGCAGGGCCGGCTCGCGGTGATCGGGCGGGAACGGCTCGTCGAACTCGACGCTCTCTCCGAGCTTCGTGCCGGCCAGCTTCTCCAGGTTTCCCTCGCTCACCGGGCCGGGGCCGACCTTCACCGTCACGTTCTCCGCCTGGGACCCCTGGAAGGGCCGGCCCTCCACCGTACCCTGGTGATCGATCACCGCCCAGTCCCCGACCTGCGCCTCGAACCGCCCCTCCACCGGCACCAGCTCGGCGAAGGACTGCTGCAGGCGGGTCAGCTCGGTGGAGACCATCTCCTCCGTCACCTCTGGCGGCTTCCGGGTCACGGTGAGCCCGCGGTAGTCTTTGGGGGCGAGGTACGGCTTCACTTCCACCCGGGCGGTGTAGCGCAGCGGCTTCCCCTCGGCGATCCCCTCGGAAATGGAGACGCTGGGCGCGGCCACCACCGGCAACGCCTCGGCTCGGACCGCCTCGGCGAAGGTGTCGGCGACGATCTTCTCCGCCACGTCGCTTTCCACCTCGGCGCGGAACTGCCGTTCGAGCACCTTGCGGGGTGCCTTGCCGGGGCGGAATCCGCGGAGCCTGACGCGGCGGGAGAGGCCGGAGTAGGCGCGAGCCAACTCGCTGGCCACCCGCTCCGGGTCCACCTCGATGGTGACCTTTCGCTCGACGGGAGAGACCGACTCGACCTGGATCTTCATGTGCGCTTCGTCCCTCAGCAGACCGGGGAGGCGGTACTGCTACGTGGGGGAGGCGCCCCGGTCAAGCGCAGAGTGGGCGGGGAGGGACTCGAACCCTCACGCCTTGCGGCACTGGATCCTAAGTCCAGCGCGTCTGCCAGTTCCGCCACCCGCCCACTGGGTGGAAAGCGCTCGGCTCCCCACCGCTTCACCTGGGGAGCCTCTACTCCCCCGAAACCCCCTGCTCGATCTGCCAGCCCGAACGGCCTGGCCGGTGCTCTCGCGCAGCAACCCCTTCCACTTCCCGGGGAAGCCTTGCGTTCCCCAAGCCGTCTACCACGGCTGCGCGCCGGCCGCCCCTTCCGCGGTACCCGAGCCCGCCGCGGGGCGCTCCCAGTGGGGGCTCAAACGTAGTAAGAGGGGGCGGCGTGGAGGACCCGCACGAACATCCCCCCGACGCGGCCTGCCTGCCCCCGTGCCCGGGCTGGTCCCAGGGCGCGCTCGAGCTGTTCGCGCTCCAGCGCCGTTACGGCGAGATGCTGGAGGCTTGCCAGGCGGCGGCGTTCATCGAGTGCGTCATCGTGGCGCCGTCGGCACCCGGGGTGGTCATCCCCGAATACCTCCACGAGGAGGAGCTCGTCCGGGTGAACCTGGTCGTCGGCCGGGATACGCCGGAGGTGCTGCTCGACGAGTGGGGCATCCGCTGCAACCTGACCTTCCGCGGGCGTCGCTTCGACTGCGCCTTCCCCTGGCCCTCGGTGCTGGCCGGCATCCTCAAGCCCCCGGAGCGAAAGCGTCCCAGGTTCGGCGTCATCCAGGGCGGCAAGAAGGACGAGCCGTAGGCGTGCGCCCCGTCGTCGGTCGCCCCTCCGACCGCTTCATCTCGGTGGCGGGCGTCCGCGCACAGGAGGGGGCCCGGCGCACTCCGGGTCTCCCCCGCTCCTTGTGTCCTCCCCGTGGGCGGGCCAGTCCGGACCCTGGCCTGCAAAGGGCGGCGCGAGCCTCGAATGAGATCCGCGAAGGTCGCCTTCTTCGTCGTGTTTCCGCCCCCCTAGGGGCTCCGGTGCGCGATCTCGAGGACGCCTGGCGCCCTCCGCAGAAGGTCCTCCTCGACCCCGGGTTGAGCGCGGGAGCTCGGGTGCCCGGGGAGATCGTCCGGCTCGGAGCCGCGCGGGAGCGTCGAGGACGGTTTCGAGGCGGGGGATGCCGCTCGCCCGCACCGCGGCGGCCAGGCGAGGGTCCCCGCCGGTGTCCGGCGGTTGACCGGGGCGCTCCTTGCTCATGGCCGGGCGTCGAGACGACGAAGGCCCGCCATCCGGCGGGCCTTCATGAGCGCAGAAGGAATCGAACCTTCAACCTATGGATTAAGAGTCCATTGCTCTGCCAGTTGAGCTATGCGCCCGAGCTTCCCTCGGTTCCCGAGGGTCGCGGGTTGTAGCAGCCGAACGCCGGTGTGTCAACGAACTCCGACCCCGAACGGAGGTGTCTTCACCGCCACTGGCGCGCCCGGAGGGAGTCGAACCCCCGACCTGCGGCTTCGAAGGCCGACGCTCTATCCAGCTGAGCTACGGGCGCATACGGAACGAAGGGTGAGTAAAGGGGCTCGAACCCTTAACCCCCGGATCCACAGTCCAGTGCTCTACCGATTGAGCTATACTCACCGTAAACACTCACCTGCACACACCGGCATCCACCACTCTGCACGCCCGGAGGGACTCGAACCCCCGACCCGCGGCTTAGAAGGCCGCCGCTCTGTCCAGCTGAGCTACGGGCGCAAGCCGCCCAAATCGCGTCCATCTACCTACCTACTTCCCCGCTCGCCCTGGGCGTGGCCCCGCGGAGGCGGGGGGAGTCTTAGGGCGGCGCTTCCTCTCACTGCTCCAATTGCCAAAGAGATCGGGGCGGCGGGATTTGGACCCGCGACCTCCTGCGCCCAAGGCAGGCGCGCTACCAGGCTGCGCTACGCCCCGGAACCCAGGGACACGGGTCCCTTGCCGTTCCCGAGAACGCCCGTCTCTAGCGAACCGACGGCGCCGCGTCAAGGGCTCCGGGCAAGCCCGGCCAGCACGGGAAGAAGCCGGCGGAACGCCTCGCCGCGGTGGGAGAGGGCGTCCTTTTCCTCCGCGTCCAGCTCGGCCATGGTCCGCTCCGCCTCGCCCCGGCCGAAGGCCACCAGGAACAGCGGGTCGTAACCGAACCCGCCCCTCCCCCGCCGGACGTGCCCGATCCGGCCGGGGCACCGCCCGGTGACGCTGGCCAGAACCGATCCGTCGGGCCGGGCCAGGCAGAGCACCGCTTGGTACTCGGCGCCGCGGCTCGCGTCGGGCACCCCCTCGAGCGCCCGCAGGAGCTTGTCGTTGTTCCGCTCGTCGCGAATGCCCCTTCCCGCCTCCGGGCCCAGTTCCGGGGCGGCACCCTGGGCGAGCTCGCACACCGGGCTGGCTGGGCCAGGAGCCGGGTCGAGCTCCGACCAGCGGGCCGAGTGGACGCCGGGCGCCCCGCCCAGCGCCTCGACGCACAGGCCCGAGTCGTCGGCCAGCGTGGGCAGACCCGACCATGCCGCCCAGGCCACCGCCTTCTTCCTCGCGTTCTCGGTAAACGTGGCCCCGTCCTCGACCACCTCCGGGAGCGGGGCGGCGAGGTCGCCGGGCCCGAGCACTCGCAGGCCGAGCCCGGCCACCATCCGGCGTAGCTCGCGGAGCTTGCCCGGATTGGTGGTGGCGAACAGGACCGCCGGCCCGCCTTGCGTCCCTCCCTCGCTCATCTCCAGGTCGCTGCCTGCAG
>Ga0335071_10004084_pt1 | contig 15269 bp, 16 predicted proteins | sample Lox_Sample_15_FD_206724 | JGI IMG/M metagenome (GOLD analysis project Ga0335071, IMG submission 206724) | Soil microbial communities from Loxahatchee National Wildlife Refuge, Florida, United States - Lox_Sample_1.5 | ecosystem: Environmental > Terrestrial > Soil > Wetlands | place: USA... | reverse complement strand
AGCCCGCGCAGGCAGAACCGCACCGCCCGTTGGCGGACTTCCTCGCGGTCCCAATGATTCGTTGCCCACTGCCGCTGCGTGCCGGCCCACACGACGCCATGGATCGATTTCGCCGCGGTGGCCGGAACGATGTCCTTGAATACGCCGAGCTCCAGGCCGCGCCGCAACTGCTCGACGAGTGGCTCGAGAATCGCGCCGTAGGCGGGCGTGACCATCTCGGGGGCGGAGAAGACCTTCGATTGAGCCTCCAAAGACACGTGGCGCAGCTCCGCTTTGATGTCCTCATCGAACGCGAGGTCGAGCCGTCCGTCGATCCAGGCGGCGACCGCCTCGATCGGGTCGGTGGCTGCCGACATTTTCGTCTTCAGCCGCAGCACCTCGCTGCGCGTCATCTCGAGAAAGACCGCCGCGACCAACTGGTCCTTCGAATCAAAGTGCCGATAGAAAGCCCGGGTGCTCAGCCGAGCGCGTTCCAATACCGTGGCGACGCTGAGGCCCCGAACCCCCTGCTCGCGAACCGATTTCGACGCGGCGTCCAGAATGGCGCGGCGTACGTCGGGATCGGGTGGGAGCTTCTTCCGCCGAGGCGTGACGGTATGATTCACATACTGCTGCGGACGTGCTATCGGATCCCCCTGTCCCGTCATAGTTGACAAAAATAATCCGCTGATCGTTCGTATACACCCGCTTTGGTAAAGCCCGCGTCGGCCGAGTCGTCGTCACGAACGCCCGACGGCCGCAACGATGTTCGCGGGCGCGTTATTAGACGAATGCACAATTGTCTTGCTCCGGAGCCATTTTGGAGACTCATCCCTGGTCGCGCAGGTTTTGGCGAGGCGGCTGGCAGGCGGTCAAGGCTGATACGGCAAATGCGTGTCGCAGGAATGCGTTTGCGGAGAGCGACCAACGGGACGTAACTTTCCTGCGCGGGGCCGGCGGATACCCGCTATCGGAAATCACCGATTTCAGTGAACTCTGGTTCACTCGCGAACCGGCCCTACGACTCGTGCCCCGGGCCGATTGGCTCTAGGCTGCGGCCATGTCGATTGATCGGGCCGCACTCCTGGCGGGCGGCATCCGGCTCGCGTCGGGCATTTCGTTTCTCGTCGACCCGCTCCGGGCGAACCGGTGGTGGGGCGATCCGGACGAGCCGGCGCCGACGGCGCGCCTGCTGCTGCGTTCGATGGGGTATCGCGATGCCCTGATCGGTGGGCTGCTCGCTGCCGCGGCGCTGGGCGGCAGGGACACCCGCGGCTGGTTTTTGGCCTCAGGCGGCGCCGACGCGGCCGACCTGCTCGGCGGCATGAGTGTGCATGACGAATTGAAGCCCTCGCAACGGCTGATCGGCCTGGGCGGCGCCGTGGTCGGCATCGGCGTCGGGCTGTGGGGCGCGAGCCGCCGGACCCCGGGCGGGCGGAATCCGTGACGACGATGGGAGCAAGCATGCGGTTCGGAGTCCTGACTTTCGTTACCGACGAGGGAATCGGCCCGGTCGAGCTGGGCCAGGCGCTCGAGCAGCGCGGGTTTTCGTCGCTGTTCCTGGCCGAGCACTCGCACATCCCCGTCAACGCGAAGACCCCCTACCCGGGCGGTGGCCCGATCCCACCGAAGTACTACCGCACGCTCGATCCGTTTGTGGCGCTGACGGCTGCGGCGGTCGCGACCGAGGAACTGCTCCTCGGCACCGGGATCGCGTTGATCCCGCAGCGCGACCCCATCCTCACGGCCAAGGAGGTCGCCTCGCTTGATCTGGTCTCGCAGGGGCGGTTTCGCTTCGGCGTGGGCGTGGGCTGGCTGCGCGAAGAGATCGCCAACCACGGCGTCGACCCCAAGGTGCGCGGACGCGTGGTCGAAGAACGGCTGCGCGCGATGATCGCGATCTGGACTCAGGAGCAGGCCGAATTCCACGGGCAGTTCGTAAATTTCGATCCCATCTACAGCTGGCCCAAGCCGGTGACGCGGCCGTACCCGCCGCTGTACCTGGGCGGAGGGCCGGCGAGTTTCCCGCGCATCGCGCGGCTGAATGCCGGCTGGATTGCCATGACCCCGTCAGCGGAGATGCTATCGGGTCAGCTCGAGGAACTCCGCGCCGTCGCCGACCACGACGTGCCGGTGATCAACTTTCACGGGGGCGCGCCGACACCCAAGGAGCTGGAAGGCTACGTCAGCTTGGGGGTGCAAGAAGTCCTGCTGGACCTGCCCACCGAGCCTCGCGACGAGACGCTTCGCCGCCTCGATGAGTTGAAGGCGGAGTTCGCCAAACTGGCGTAGGGCCGCGCCGTCAGCTCACCGCGCTCTCGACGAGCGACCAGTATTTCGCTTCGCGCCCGGTCAGCTCGTTCGACGTGATCGCACCGAAGGCGGCGGCTTCCCGCGCGAACTGCGCCGGAGCCCGGTCCAGCGCATCGGATCCTTCGAGGCGGAAACAACTGGGTGTGAGGGGCCCGAATAGCAGGGCGCGCAGCATGTCCGGCCAGTTGTCCAGATGTGGCTCTACTCCGGCTGCTCGGGCGAAAGTCATTGCTGCCAGGTTCATTTGGGTTTTCTGTGGCGACCCGCGTCGCGAGCGATAATCATTGATCGACCTCCGCTGGTCGTCCTCCCCGCGGGTGGGGATCGCGCCACCCCACGTGTAAGCGATCCACCTGGCTTGAAGCTCCAGTGGCACGAAGTATCCGCCCGACTGGTCCCACATGCCGATGAAGGCCAGCCCCGGGAGGTCGGGGTGGAAGGTGTAGCGGTCGGCGTCCATGTGCACCGCGTCGAGGTCGAGAATCCGTCGGATGTCGTTGTCAAGGAATGGCAGATGCAGCTTGAATCCGGTGCCGAACACGATCCCGTCGAAGTCCTCGGAGTGCCCGTCGGCGAAGGTCACGCTCGTGCCCGCGATGGCGTTTATCCACGGCCGCACCGTGATCCGGCCCTCGGCGACGAGTGGCAGGTAATGCTGATTGAGGGTGACCCCGGCCGCGAAGAGGGACGGGTCGGGCGGCGGTGCGCCGTACTGCTCGGGGCTTCCGGCCGCCTCGACGACGATCTCCTTGAGCTGCCGGTCGATCTCCGCCGTGGGAAGGCTCTCACTCGCCAGGGCGCCGTATCGCGTGTAGATCCGGTAATCGGTGGGCACCCCGGCGGCGAACTTCGGCAGGACGTACCTTTGCCGCCGCTGGGTAAGCACGACGCGTGCCGCGCAGAGTTGGGCGAGTTCCGCGGCGATCTCGAGGGCGCTGATCGCGCAGCCCGCCACCAGAACGCGTTTGTCGCGGTACGGGCCGGGGCCCCGGTACTGGTAGCTCGAGATTGCTTCGGCCGAGCCGGTGAACGTCTCGAGCCCCGGTACGGCGGGGATGGCGGGGGCGTGGAACCTGCCGCTGGCGACCACCACCCGCGCGAAGCTCTCGTCCCCGCCGGCATGACGCACGAGCCATCCCGCGCCGTGTCGGCTGACGAGTTCGACCTGCGTGCCGAGCAGAATGCGGCGGGTGAGGCCGAAGTTCTCGGCGTAGCGATGCAGGTAGTCGAGGATCTCGCAGTTAGGCGGGTAGACGAGTTCGGTCTCTGGCTCGAGGTCGCCGAAGGCCGTCAGCGTGCGACTGCTGTTGGTGTGCATGGCCGGCCAAACGCCGCTCAGGCCGGGCAGGCCCGTCCACTGCCCGCCCAGCATCGGCGCCTTTTCGAAGATCGTCGGTTCGAAGCCCTGCGACTTCAGCCAGCGTGCCGCGGCCAGCCCGCCCGGGCCCGCCCCGATCACGGCGACGCTTCTCGTCACCCTGGAACTGTAGACGCTTCAGCCCCCGCCGAACACTGTCGGCTCGACGTAGTAACCCGCCGCCAGCTCGCCGCCCAATCTGCCTCCGCCGGTGAGTAATTCGCCCGCCTTGTTGCCGATCGCCTGCCGGTTGCCAAATCGGATTTTGGCCGAGGTCGATTCGGCTTACGCGAGGGACCTCGAACTGATCCTGACGGGCGTGATCTTCGGCTTCCTGGCGCGCTTCACGCGGGGCGAAATCGATGTCACCGAGATCGTGCCGGGACTCGAGCTCGCCGTCGTCCAATAGCGAAACCTCAGGTGCCGCAGAACGTTTGATACTTGCCGAAATCCTCCGGCGCGGGATCGGCGTAGCGCTGCAGGCCCGGTCGTTCGCGATACGGGTCAGTGACGGCGTCGAGGAGCCGCACGAGCGGACCGAGATTCCCGGCCGTCGCCGCGGCCAGGGCCTCCTCGACGAGATGGTTGCGCGGGATGTAGATCGGGTTGGCGCGGTCCATCGAGTCGGCGTCCGGACCCAGGACCCGCCAGCGCGACATCCAGTCATCGAAGCCGGCGAGGTCGAGGAAGAGCCCGCGCGCCGGCTCGGCGTCCCCTCGGGCGGCGTGGCCGAGGCGGCGGAAGAAGGACGTGTAATCGACGCGGCTCTCCTGCAGCAGGGCGAGCACCTCGTCGACCAACGACGTGACCCGTTGCGCCGCAACGTCCGCGGATAAACCGAGTTTGGCGCGCATGCCCGAGTCCCACACGGCGTCGTAGGTGGTTCGGAAAACCCCGAACGACTGCTCCGCGAGCGCCACGGCCTCCTCGGCGTCGTCGGAGAGCAACGGAAGAAGCGCCTCCGCGAACCGGGCGAGGTTCCACCCTGCGACGACCGGCTGGTTGCCGAATGCGTAGCGGCCCCAGAAATCGATCGAGCTGAAGACCGTATCCGGTTCGTAAGCCTCCATGAAGGCGCACGGGCCGTAGTCGATGGTCTCGCCGGAGATCGTCATGTTGTCGGTGTTCATCACGCCGTGGACGAACCCGATCAGCATCCAGCGGGCGATCAGCGATGCCTGGGCGGCGACCACCGCCTCGAACAGGGCAAGGTACGGGCGGGCGGCCCCCGCCGTGCCCGGATGGTGGCGCGCGATCGCATGGTCGGCCAGGCGTCGCAGCAGGCCCAGGTCGCCCAGGGACGCGGCATATTGGAAGCTCCCGACGCGCAGGTGACTGCTCGCGACCCGGGCGAGCACGGCGCCGGGCAGCGACGATTCACGCTGCACCGGGCGACCCGTGGCCACCACGGCCAAAGATCGCGTCGTCGGGACGCCCAGGGCGTGCATCGCTTCGCTGACGACGTATTCGCGCAGCATCGGCCCCACCGCCGCCAGGCCGTCGCCACCGCGCGCGAAGGGAGTGGGCCCGGACCCCTTCAGGTGGATGTCGCGCAGGCGCCCGTCGTCGTCGACGAGTTCGCCGAGTAACAGGGCGCGCCCGTCGCCCAACTGGGGCACATAGCCGCCGAATTGGTGTCCGGCGTAGGCCTGCGCCACCGGAGCGGCCCCCTCGGGCACCAGGTTGCCCACCAGGAAACGCAGGCCGTCGGGACTCCGCAGCCAGGCGCCGTCGAGGCCGAGCTCCGCGGCCAGTCGCCCGTTGACCACGAGCGGCCGCACGTCGGGGGCCGCCTCGGCCTGCCAGGGTACGGCCAGCTCCGGCAACGCGCGGAAGAACCGGTCGTGCAGGGCGACGGTCGTCTCCGGTGTGACGCTCACTCCACCGACACTACGGAAAGCCGGGGCCTAGCCGATAGCTTGCTGGATCAGATCGCGAGCGCGGTCAAGCATCGACGCGAACGGCCCGACGGCGAAATTCAGCTTCGCCGATTCCACGCCCGGGTGCGGGCGGGTCGGCGCGATGGCCTCGGCCGCTCGCACCGCCGACCCCATCCGCTTGAGGTCGTCGGCGCCGACTTCCCGCGCCAGCACGGGGAATTCCTCGTCCTCCTCATGCCGGGCGTGCTCGAGCACGGCGTCGCGCAGCTTGGTGAGTTCGCCGATGAACTGCTGCGAGGTGATGTCGAGTTTCTCGATCTGCGAGAGCAATTCCTTGGCTTCGTGTTCTTCCTGGAGCCGGGCGTCGACGATGCCGTCGCCGCCATCAGCCTCGCGGCGCACCCGCGGATGCACCACCATCTCCTCGGCCGTCTCGTGGACGGCCAGCAGCTGGCGCAACTCGACGAAGGGCTTTTCGCGCGCCTTGGGATCCGACGCGTACAGCACTTCGTCGAACATGTCCTCGATGAGGTTGTGCTGCGCTTTGAGAAACGCGACGACCTCCTCGGGTGATTGGACAATCATCTCGGCCATCGCCGATACCTCCAGTGATAGGGGAATTGAGAGGCGGGCTATGGGCTGTGCACCGCTCGTCGGGAAATACCCGGTGGGGGAACGGGTAAACGCCGCGCGAGCCCCCGCCAGACGCGTGCGGCATCCGACGGGGGCTTGGGCGGGAGCGGCTAGACGCCGCGCCCGGGGGTTGTGGTCGTCCCGATGCCTGTGACGGCGTCGGTGTCCCTGCGGCGCTTCAGCCCCACGAGTCCACCCAACCCAAGCAGGCCGAGCAGCCCCCACAGGCCGTTGTTGTCGCTGTGCTGGTCATTGGTGCCGTTGTTGTTGTCCGCCAACGTCGTTGTGGTCGACGACGGCGCCGGCGCACTCTGGGCGGTGGCGTTGGCGACGCCGGCCCCGCCGAACAGCAGTGCCCCGGTGGCGGAAATGACTGCAATGGTCTTACGCATGTTTGCTCCTTGATTGGTTGTCTCGACCGAGGGGTAACCGAGAACGCGTTGGGGACCAGTCGCCTCTAGCCCTTGCGACAAGCGACGCGAGACGAAAGGTCCCTGGCGTCGCACGGGATGGGCTACCCGGCGCGCCGACGATGAAACCTCGTCCGGGCATGCTCGCCATAGCGGCCCGATGTGACCCCCTTCGCGAAGCGCGATCATTTGCTGATGGATCGTCGACGCGGGTTTGTCACAGCAGCCGTCCAAAGACGCGCTGGTCCCGGGCCGGCTGATCGGCCGTCTGCCATGCCGCTACGGTTTAACAAACACCAGCTAGCACCCACGGAATGAAGATGGCGACAGATCAGAAACATGAACAGGTCGACGGCCAGGCGCCGGATCCCTCCGACATCGGCTGGCGTCTCGATCCCGTTCTCGCCCGCAGTTGGCTGCTGGTCAACGGCGCGCATGCCGACCGGTTTCAGTCCGCGGCGCATTCCCGCGCCGACATCGTCGTTCTCGACATCGAGGACGCGGTCGCGCCCAAAGACAAGCAGGCCGCCCGCGACAACGTCGTGCGCTGGCTCAGCCCCGAAAACACCGACTGGGTCCGGGTCAACGGGTTCGGCACCCCGTGGTGGGCGGACGATTTGGCGGCGCTGGCCGCTACCCCGGTCGGCGGGGTGATGCTGGCGATGGTCGAATCGGTGGACCACGTCACCGAGACCGCCCAACGGCTGCCCAACGTGCCGATCGTGGCGCTTGTCGAAACCGCCCGCGGCCTGGAGCGCATCACCGAGATCGCCGCGGCCAAGGGCACCTTCCGGCTCGCCTTCGGCATCGGCGATTTCCGTCGCGACACTGGTTTCGGGGAAGATCCGACCACCTTGGCGTACGCCCGGTCGCGCTTCACGATCGCCGCCAAGGCGGCCAACCTGCCGAGCGCCATCGACGGGCCGACGATCGGCTCCAACGCGTTGAAGCTCATCGAGGCCACGGCGGTTTCCGTCGAATTCGGCATGACGGGCAAGATCTGCCTTACCCCGGACCAGTGTGCGGTGGTGAACGAGGGGCTGTCGCCGTCGCAGGACGAAATCTCTTGGGCTAAAGAGTTTTTCGCCGAGTTCGAACGCGACGGAGGGGAGATCCGCAACGGCTCCGACCTGCCGCGCATCGCGCGGGCCACTAAGATCCTCGAACTGGCCCGCGCTTACGGCATCGAGGTGTCCGAGTTCGACGACGAAGAACGGGTTCACTCGCCCGCGCCGTCGGACACGTATCACTACTAGGAGCAGGTCCGGGGAGCGCCTGCCGACCTCGAGCTACGCCGCGTGCTTCGCGAGCGCGATGCCGATCCGTAGTTCGACGTCGCTGAATTCGATCGTGGGTGCGCGTGGTGGGGCGGTTGACCGGTAGGTCTGGCCGGTCGGTGTGGTGAATTCGGCTGTGTGCGTGTGCTTTTCGTCGATCGCGGTGCGCACCCGCCAGCCCGCGGCCTCCTTAGTGTAGTTGCAGCGCTCGCAGCAGCCCAGGCCGTTGCCGGCGGTGGTGGAGCCGCCGCCCGCCCACGGCTGCGCGTGATCGCGGTGGCGGATCGGCGCGTCGCAATAGGGGGTGCGACAACGTTGATCCCGCAACTCGATGAAGCCGGCCAGCCCGCGCGGAAAAAGCCGCGCCCGTGACTCCATGGCCACCAGCGCCCCGGCTGCCGGGTGGGCGTAGAGCCTGCGCAGTGTCGCCCGCGAGCGCCGGTCGCTGACTGCGCCTGCGACCAGCGCGCGCGCCACCGCCGCCGGAATCGGCCCGTAGCCGTCGATGTCGCCCGGCGTGTCGGCCCCGCCCAGCAGGGTTTCGTCGGTGAGCACCAGGTTGACCGCGATCGGGGTCGGGACCGCCGCGTCGCGCCCGGTGACCCGCTCGACGAGGGTGTCGGCCATGACCTGGCCGCGTGAGCGCCCGTCGCAGCGGGTGTCGGCCTCGCGGCGCAGCGCCGCATATACCGAAACCCCTTGGGCTACCGGCAACAACGCGGTCACATACGTCATTGTGTCGGGTGCCGGTCGGATGGTGACCGAGCGTTCGTTCTCGGCCTTGGCCGCCCGGTCGACGACGGCGTGCGGGTCCAGTCGGTAGGCGATCGCCTTGGCGGCCGCGGCCACCCGCGCGTCACCCATCCCGTCGAGGCCGGCCGGGTCGGCGCACATCTCGGCATCCAGCCTGCGGCGGTCCTCGACGTCCAAACACGCGCTTTCGCGCACGATCAGGGTGGCGCGCCATTCCGACAGGGCCCCGCATTCCAGCGCGGCCAGCGTGTGCGGCATCTCGTTCACCACGGCCTTGGCGAAGCCCAGGTGCCGCCCACCCCGCGCGGGGGAATCCCGTCGCGCCAGCGCGACCTCGCCGGCCACGCCCCGTCCGCGCCGAGCCGCGGGCACTCCGGCGGCCGCTTCGGCGGCCCGACGCGCCGTGTCCAGCGCGACCGCCAGTCGGGCCTGTTCCGCCGCCGCCGCGGACTTCACCCTCTCCAGCTCGGCGATGCGCTCTACCAGCGCCGATTGGTCTGTATCGAACATGCGTGCGAGTATACGCGGACCCACTGACCGACAAGAAGTCGCTAGCCTGGCCGTGTGGGCGCCAGGGGCCGAATCCGAGTGGAGCGCGTGTACGACGATGCCCATCCTGACGACGGCCACCGCGTGCTGGTTGACCGCATCTGGCCGCGGGGATTCCGCAAGGACGATCCGCGGGTGGGCACCTGGTGCAAGGAGGTCGCGCCCTCTAAGGAACTCCGCGAGTGGTACCACCATGACCCGCAGCGGTTCGACGAATTCGCGGCGCGCTACCGCGACGAGCTGAACGACAACCCGGCGCTGGCCGAGCTGCGAGAGCTGGCGAAGCGGGGCGTCGTGACCCTGGTGACGGCCACCCGCGAAGTGGAGGGCAGTCACGCAGCGGTGCTGGCGAAGCTGCTCAGCAGCCGCTGATCGCCGTGAGACGATCGTGCGGTGCGCCTGGGATTGCACGCATTGGGGATCGGGGCCGGCGCTGATCGGGCCGTGATCGACGCCGTCGCATCGACCGCGGACGGCTGCGGCTTCGCTAACCTGTGGGCGGGTGAACACGTCGTCATGGTGGATCGATCCGGGTCGCGCTACCCGTATTCCGACGACGGCGTCATAGCCGTTCCGGCACAAGCGGATTGGCTCGATCCGATGATCGCGCTGAGCTTCGCCGCCGCCGCGTCCACCCGGATCGGCGTCGCGACCGGCGTGCTCCTGCTGCCCGAGCACAACCCGGTGGTGGTGGCCAAGCAGGCCGCGAGCCTGGATCGGTTGAGCAGGGGGCGGCTGACGCTGGGCGTGGGCGTCGGATGGGCAAAAGAGGAATTCGCCGCGCTCGGGGTGCCGTTCGAGCATCGCGGGGCCCGCACCGCCGAGTACGTGGCGGCAATGCGTGCGTTGTGGCACGACGACGTGGCCTCGTTCGACGGGGATTTCGTCGGCTTCGATGCAATCCGGGTAAACCCCAAGCCGTTGCGCGATCGCCGGATCCCAATCGTGCTCGGAGGCAACAGCGATGCGGCGCTGCGGCGGGTGGTCGTGTGGGGCGACGGCTGGTACGGGTTCAACCTCGACGGGGTAGCCACGGTGCGCGAGAGGATCGGCAGGCTCGAACAGATGTGCGCCGAAACGGGGCGCGACCGTGGCGGGCTGCGAGTATCCGTGGCGCTGCGCAATCCGAGCGTCGGCGACGTCGGCGCGCTCGCCGAGTCGGGTGTCGACGAACTGGTCCTGGTCCAGGCGCCACCGGACCACCCCGAGGCCGCCGCCGGCTGGGTCTCCGCGCTGGCCGACCGATGGATGGCGGCGCTTCGGTAGGCTGGCCGTCGTATGGCCGAACCCGACGTGATCCTGCCGCGGGAACTGACTGATATCAGCGACGAGGTGCGTAACGTACCTCCGCCGCCCAGCGCCGCGGAGGTCCCCGCACCGTACGCTTTCCGGCTCGCCGACCCGGATGCCGACGCGGAAATGGTCGCTGAGTGGATGAGCCGGCCCGCCCTCACCGAAGCGTGGGAGTCCGCCTGGCCGGCCGAGCGTTGGCATCGCTACTTGCGCGCGCAACTCGACGGCAGCTATTCGCGACCGTTCTTTGCCAGCCTCGATGGCCGAGACCACGCCTACATCGAGTTGTACCGAGCCGCAAAAGATTCCATCGCGCAGCGGTACGAAGCGCACCCCTACGACTTGGGGATACACGCCGCCATCGCCGACGAAGAGTTGGTCAACCGGGGAATCGCCGGTCAGGTGCTGCCGCTTTTCGTGGCCAGCGTGCTCGGCCAGGAACTGCGGTGTCGCCGAATCATGTTCGATCCCGACCACCGCAACAAAACGGCACGGCGGTTCTGCGAGCGCGCCGGTTGTGTGTTCCTCGGCGAGCACGACATGTCGAATCGGCGAATGGCGTTGTACGCGTTGGCGTGCGCCCCCGGCGACGTGCCGAAGCGTCGCGAGGCGTGATCACTGCTGGGCGAGCCACTGCCCGAAAACCGCGGCAGCTATGCCGAGCGCGACGCTGACGACGATATTGGCCAGCGCCGTCCAGGTTTGGCGTTCCTCGTTGAGGCGCTGGGTTTCGAGCATCCAGGTGGAAAAGGTCGTGTAGGCGCCGACGAACGCCGTCCCCGCCAGCAGGGCCGCGTCCTTGCTCAACATCAGGCCCCCGAGGAAACCCAGCAGCGCGGCGCCGCTGATGTTCACGACGAGCGTTCCGAACGGAAAGGGCCGGGCCACTCGGCGGGCCACCGCACCGTCGATCACGAAGCGCAGCACCGATCCGATGCCGCCGATGATCGCCACGCCGGTCCAGAGCAAGACGGTCGTCATCGACGCACCCGCACCCGGCGAACCAAAGCGGTGGCCAGATAGACGGCCAGCAATCCCAGCACGATGCTGCTGGTGGTGTATGCCACGGCCTTCACCCAATGGCCGTGCTCGATCATGTTCAGGGTTTCGACCTGCATCGTCGAGAAGGTGGTCAGGCCGCCGCAGAGGCCGGTGCCGAGCAGGGGACGCCGGTAGCTCGACAGCGGCAGCCGCTCCAGCAGCCGGGTGGTGAAATAACCGACCAGGAATGCGCCGACGATGTTGACGGTGAATGTGGACCACGGCCAGTGCTCCGCGTCGCGGATGACAAGGGTGTTCAACGCCGCGCGGGCGAGGGTGCCGAGCGCCCCGCCGACGAAAACCGCGGCCAGCTCGCGATAGTCGCGGTGTGCCACGGTGGGCTTCCCCTTCAGTCTGCGATTGCTGCGCTTAGCAGCGTAGGGGGTCGACTTACCAGAAGGTGAACCCGGGAAGTACCTGAGAAGTCCAAGGCGGCGGGGCGCGCCGGACACGGGCAGAATTGGCAAACATGGCCCACCCGCGCGCCGGCCAGCCGGCCCAGCCCGAAGACCTTGTCGACCTGCCCCACCTGGTCACTGCGTATTACTCGATCCAGCCGGACCCGGACGACGTCGCTCAGCAGGTGGCGTTCGGCACGTCGGGGCACCGCGGGTCGGCGCTCAACGGGGCGTTCAACGAGGCCCACATCCTGGCCATCACCCAGGCCATCGTCGAATACCGCGAGGCCCAGGGCACCACCGGGCCGCTGTTCATCGGCCGTGACACCCATGGCCTCTCGGAGCCTGCCTGGGTGTCGGCGCTGGAGGTGCTGGCCGCCAACGATGTTGTGGCGATGATCGACTCGTACGACCGTTACACGCCGACGCCGGCGGTCAGCCACGCGATCCTGACCTACAACCGTGGTCGCACCGAGGCGCTGGCCGACGGGATCGTCGTCACGCCGTCGCACAACCCGCCGCCCGACGGCGGTTTCAAGTACAACCCGCCCAACGGCGGCCCCGCGGATACCGATGCGACCAACGCAATCGCCAAGCGCGCCAACGAGATTCTGCGCAGCGGGTCGGGCGTGAAGCGGGTGCCGCTGGCCCGCGCGCTGGGGGCCGCCCAGCGCTACGACTATTTGGGCACTTATGTCGACGACCTGCCCAATGTGGTTGAGCTCGATGCGATCCGCGCGGTCGGGGTGCGGATCGGCGCAGACCCGCTCGGCGGCGCCAGCGTGGACTACTGGGGCGAGATCGCCGAGCGGCACGGTTTGGACCTGACCGTGGTCAACCCATTGGTCGACGCGACGTGGCGGTTTATGACGCTCGACCACGACGGCAAGATCCGGATGGATTGCAGTTCGCCGGATGCCATGGCTGGGCTCATCCGAACGATGTCCGGCGACCCCGACCTCTACCAGATCGCCACCGGCAACGACGCCGACTCCGACCGCCACGGCATCGTCACCCCCGATGGGGGGCTGCTGAACCCGAACCACTACCTGGCGGTGGCCATCGACTACCTCTACACCCACCGTTCGTCCTGGGCGGACGGCATCGCCGTCGGCAAGACGGCGGTCAGTTCGTCGATCATCGACCGCGTGGTCGCCGGCATCGGCCGTAAGCTGGTCGAGGTGCCGGTCGGGTTCAAGTGGTTCGTCGACGGCCTGATCGGCGGCACGATCGGCTTTGGTGGCGAGGAGTCGGCGGGGGCGTCGTTCCTGCGGCGCGACGGCTCGGTCTGGACCACCGACAAGGACGGCATCATCCTGGCGCTGCTGGCCTCCGAGATCCTGGCCGTCACCGGTTTGAGTCCGTCGCAGCGCTATCGGGAGCTGACCGACGATTACGGCACGCCGTCCTACGCGCGGGTCGACGCGCCCGCCGACCGCGAGCAGAAGGCGCGGCTTTCTCGGCTGTCGGCCGAGCAGGTGACCGCGACTGAGGTGGCGGGGGAACCTATCACCGCAAAGCTGACCGCCGCGCCGGGCAACGGCGCCCCGCTGGGGGGACTTAAGGTGACGACGGCCAACGCGTGGTTCGCTGCCCGGCCGTCGGGCACCGAGGACGTCTACAAGATCTACGCGGAGTCGTTCAACGGACCCGAGCACCTGGCCGAGGTGCAGAAGGCCGCGCGCGAGGTGGTGAATTCGGTCATCGGGTGAAGCTGGTAGATAGGGAGTCACACCGGTCACTCCAGCCTCTGGGGGAGTGGGCATAGGTGTTCTCCGAATGCGGTGGCGCATGCGGTAGCACGCTGCGCTGACCAGCGACTTTGAACGCTTCCTGCCAGTGGTGTAGCTTCGATTGGCACGACTTGGGGCTATGGCGCAGCTGGTAGCGCACCACACTGGCAGTGTGGGGGTCAGGGGTTCGAGTCCCCTTAGCTCCACTGAAAAACCTCAGGTCAGATGGCTTACGTGGATTCCTCGTCAACACTCCCGTCAACATCGGGCGTATTGTGCCTGCATGGCGACTCTCCGGCTGCGTACCCGTAAGGACGGCAGCGCGTATACATCAGTGTTGTTCCGTGCGGAGGGCAAGCAGTCCTCGATGTCGTTCGACGATCATGCCAAGGCTGTTCAGTTCAAGGACTTGGTCAATCGGGTAGGGCCGGCGAAGGCTATGGACGTTCTGGCGTCTGCGACCAATGCTGCGGCGGCCCTGACGGTTGAGGAGTGGATCACCCATCACCTGGATCACCTGACCGGGGTGGAGGCAGGGACGGTGCAGCGCTATCGGGCATACCTTGCCAACGACATCGCGCCGGTGATGGGTGCGATGCCATTGGTGGCCCTCGGGCGCGACGACATCGCGGCCTGGGTGAACGCGATGGCCGACGATGAGGCTTCGGGCAAGACCATCGCGAACAAACAACGCTTCCTTTCCGGCGCGTTGAACGCTGCGGTGGCTGCAGGGCACCTGGGCACCAATCCGTGCCGTGGACTTCGGTTGCCGCGCTGGCAGCGACGGGAAATGGTCTTCCTCACTGAGGCGGAGTTCGCGACACTCCTCAACGCGGTGACGGGGTACTGGCGCCCCTTCGTGGAATTCCTTGTGGCCTCGGGTGCCCGCTGGAGCGAGGCGACTGCACTGCGGCCCGGCGATGTCGATATCGATCAAGGAACAGTGCGCATCGTGCGTGCCTGGAAGGTCGTCGACGGCGGCGTGAAGCTCGGGCCGCCGAAGTCGAGCAATTCGGTGCGCACGATCAATGTTGCCCACAGTGTGCTCGACAAGCTGGACTACGACGGTGATTGGCTGTTCCGCAACCGCGCCGGTGATTATGTACGGGCACAGGGCTTCTCACGGCGCGTGTGGGCGCCTGCGGTGGCGAGGGCCGAACTGGGAAAGCAGCCGCGGATTCACGATCTGCGTCACACCTGTGCGTCGTGGATGATTGCCGATAACATCCCGTTGGCGGTAGTGCAGCGGCACCTCGGTCACGAGTCGATCGAAACAACGGTCGGCACCTACGGGCACCTGGACCGGCGTAGCGCCCAGGCGGCAGCCGCCGCGATTAGCGCTCGGTTGGCGGCGACCGCTGGGCTTTCCGAAAATCCGTGAAGATTTCCGATGGCGGCTGTAGCGGGGGGACTGGGCTGGGCTTACCGTGAATCATGGCTCGATTGCCGAACGCTGCGGGACATGGCGGCATCTCGACTGTAATAGCAGAATCTGTTGTGTCTGTTGACTATTACTGGATTCCATCGTGGGCGATTCGCTGACCTTTGACCTCACCGAGGCGGCCGAACGCATCGGCGGCGTATCGGAGAAGTGGCTGGCCGCGCAGCTGCGTTCCCGGAAGATACCGGGGCGGAAGGTCGGCCGGAAGTGGC
>Ga0335071_10004082_pt1 | contig 15290 bp, 11 predicted proteins | sample Lox_Sample_15_FD_206724 | JGI IMG/M metagenome (GOLD analysis project Ga0335071, IMG submission 206724) | Soil microbial communities from Loxahatchee National Wildlife Refuge, Florida, United States - Lox_Sample_1.5 | ecosystem: Environmental > Terrestrial > Soil > Wetlands | place: USA... | reverse complement strand
GCTCGAGGAAGCCGCCACGATCGCCGGGATGATCACGGCTCCCAATCGCCATACGCCGCTGCGATATAAGGACCGCGCGCTGGCGCGGCGCAATCTCGTGCTCGATCAAATGGCCGATTACGGCATGATCACGGTAAAGGAACGCGATGCCGCAAAGGCCAAGCCGCTGATAGTCAAACCCGTTTCCTTCCTGAATTATTCGGATGCCCCTTATTTCGTGGATTACGTCCAGAACATCCTGATGGAAAAATACGGCGACGCCTCGCTGGCGCTTTCAAAATTCAGAATCTATACATCCCTGAACACCGACCTGCAGCAGGCAGCGTTCGAATCGGTACAGTCCGGAATGAACGAGCTGGATTCTTATTTTGCAAAGCGCAAACAGCCGATTGCGCCGGGCACTGTGCAGGCGAGCTTGATCGCAGTCGATCCGAAAAATGGCCACATCCTTGCCATGATCGGCGGCAGGAATTACGGCGCCAGCCAGTTCAACCGGATCACCCAGTCCAAGCGCCAGCCTGGGAGCATCTTCAAGCCGTTCGTATATGCGACAGCCCTGGAAACGGCCTATCACAGTACGACGCCGCTGACAGCGGCCTCGGCGATCCTCGACGAGCCTACGCAATTCACGATCGACGATCTTGAATACGAACCCAAGAATTTCAAGGACGAATACCTCGGTCAGGTAACGATGCGCCAGGCGATCACCAAATCCCTGAATAATGCGACCATTAAATTTGCAGAAAAGGTCGGGTATGAAAAAGTTGCCGAACTTGCCCAAAGGTTGGGGCTGAACGAAAAGATCAAGCCCTACCCTGCCATGGCGATTGGCACTTTCGAAATTACTCCCCTCGAAATGGTGCGAGCCTACACGGCCTTCGCGAATGGCGGCTTATTATCAGACCTGACGGCAATGCTCGAGGTATACGACAGCAACTCGAATCCGGTTTTTATATCGCAACCGAAAACCAAACAGGTCATCACTCCCCAGATTGCATTCATGGTCACATCCCTGCTTCAATCGGTCATCGATCACGGGACCGGCTATGGCGCCCGCGAACGCGGATTCACGCTACCGGCTGCCGGCAAGACCGGCACTTCCCATGACGGCTGGTTCGCCGGGTATACTCCCGACTTGCTCTGCATCGTCTGGGTGGGGTTCGACGACAACCGCGAATTGAGTCTGTCCGGATCTCAATCCGCACTCCCCATCTGGGCCGACTTCATGAAAAAAGCAATCGCCCTCAGGCCCTTGAAAGGCGAAACATTTGCGGTTCCCGAGGACGTGGTTCAGGTTGAAATCGATCCGACTACCGGTTTGCTTGCAACGGAGCATTGTCTGCAGCGGGAGATGGAATATTACATCAAGGGCACGGAACCCCTTTTGAAATGCTACGGGAATAATTACGAGCAGTCCATGGGCCGCGGCGGTCCCGTGAGTATTTACGCAACCCCTTCTAAAGAAACGCCATCCGGCGCCGATAACAAGAAAGAACCCAGTGTTCGATGAAGTGACTTGTTATGAAAACCGGCGACCAGTGGACGAATTCGCGTCTTCCCCATCTTAGTCTGTCTGCAGACGATGCAGGGACGCCAGCCCAGTCTTATGTAGGAGAAACCTCTGACCAGAGCCGTGCCCTGCTCTGGGGAGCGCTGATATCGGATCACCCGGAATTAAGAGACCAAAGCCCCGAACACGTCCAGGCAATACTGACCGATTGGTGGGGGCATTCGGTCGAAGGACTATCCAACCATCTGGCGAGTTTCCCGGAGCCGTTCAGGACTACGCGTTTCCGAAGAGAGATCAGGTTCATCGAGAGTCCCCTGGCGGCGCTGAAGCCTGCTTTCGACAGCCTGCGCGCGGGTGAATCCTCATTCTGGGAAACCATGGATCACCTGGGCCGCACTTTCGGCTGGAACCGGGACAAGCTGTTGCGCTGGAAACAGGGATTGAAAAGTCTGGCCGCGCTTATCGAATGGCAGCACGCGTTCATGCAGGCCCGCGATTATCTGACGATGGCCTTTCCGCTCGGCCGCAAAGAGATCGACAGCGTCCGGGAATCTCTTCTGCAATCGCTCGAGGAATCGCATCACTTTCTGGATGAACAAGCGCGCATCGATTTTGACGAAAAGTTTTTAAAGTTCAAAAAGAACTACATGGAGGTCTATTTCTTCCTCCATGAAGACGCGCTGCACATCGGAAGCGGCGCCAATAAGGATGAGCTCAAAATCGATCCCGTGTCGCTGCGCAATCTGGACCTGCTTTCCTCCCTCCAGTATATGGACAAACGCTATTTGAACCGCGTAAAGCTCCTGGCGAAATGGGTGCAACGCAATCAATGCCATCTGCCGCTCCGGCAAATACTGGATACCTATCCGCGCTGCTACTGCAATTACAATCCGTGCAGTCATCAGCAACCGGCAGATGCAGCGGCCCTGGTCAATGGAACAATCCTGGAAGGACTCAAGTCCTTTCGCGCGCATCTGCGTCGCTGCGGGCACCTGATCATGATCGAAGTCCAGGCACAACAGATTGACGACAGCACACTGCAGCCCATCAATGCGCTGCTGGGCGACGGCCCCATGATTCCGCTCAAACCACAATCCATGAAGTTTCTCAGCAGGGTCATCGGCAAATATCCGAATGAATTCCTGGCCGAACTCCGCAAAAAGTAACCCTGGGATCGCCGGCATCATCGATGAACTCCTGATTCCGAATTTGGCCGCAGAGCGGCCGATGTTTCGGAAATCCAGCAATTGCCGCGCAGGATGAAGACTATCGCGAGAGGAGGAAATTGCCAAGGACCAGGGCGTCCATTCTGGTGGTTGCAAAACAGTTCAGCGCATCCTGAGGCGTGCAAACGATCGGTTCGTTTTCGTTAAATGAAGTATTCAGCAGAAGAGGGATTCCAGTGCGCCGCCGGAATGCGTCGATCAGCTTCCAGAACTTCGGATTGACATCCCTGGATACAGATTGGACGCGCCCGGTTTGATCGACGTGCCGGATTGCAGGAATTCTAGGCCGTTGCTCCGGCCGCACCGTAAATACCATCTGCATAAATGGCGACGGAGACGCATTCTCGAAATACTCGTCCACATATTCTTCGAGCACTGAAGGGGCGAAAGGCCGGAAGCTTTCCCTGTGCTTGATGCGCCGGTTCAGGGTATCTTTGATCTCCTCTTGCCTCGGATCGGCGAGGATGCTCCTGTTTCCGAGGGCGCGAGGCCCGAATTCCATCCTGCCCTGAAACCACCCCACGATCTTGCCCGAGGCCAGAAGATCCGCGGCTTTTTCCTCGATATCGTCAAATTTCTGAAATGACGCTCCGAAAGAGCGCAAGGCCTGTTCCAATTCCGCATCGCTGCTCTCCGGTCCGAGATATGTATGTTTCATCTCGAATTCCCGCGGCCGCCCGAGAAGTGTATTCCAGATGTGAAAAGCCACGCCCAGGGCAGTCCCGCTGTCGCCGGCTGCAGGTTGTATAAAGCATTCCCGGAACGGCGTGTTCTTCTGGATCAAACCGTTCGCCACGCTGTTATAGGCCACGCCGCCCGCCATGCAGAGATTGGTCGAACCGGTGCGCTGATGCAGATCGTTGAGGATGCGGAACAGGTGAAACTCCAGGCATTTCTGAAGCGACGCCGCAACGTTCCGATGATGATCCGTGATCTCGGTATTGGGCTGGCGCGGCGGTCCGAAAGCCTCGCAAAACTTGTCTGAATAAATGCGGCCGATGTGAGGAGTCCCTTCATCCCAGCTCATTTCAACGCCGCCAATATGGTGGGTAAAGTAATCGAGATTCAACTCGAACACTCCGGGATCCGCCGGCCGCGCAATCTCCAGCATCTTCTCGAGATAGCGAGGCTCTCCATACGGCGCCAGCCCCATCACCTTTCCTTCATCCCCATACTTTTCGAATCCGAGGTATTGCGACACGGAAGTGTAAAAAAGTCCCAGTGAATGCGGGAACAAGACCGATGCGAGCTTCTCTATTTCAGAGCCCGACCCAAAGCCCAGCATCGTGCTGCAGAAATCCCCGAAACCATCGATCGACAGGACCGCTGCCTGCTGAAACGGCGAAACCAGGAAGGCGCTTGCCATGTGGGCGACATGATGCTCCAGGTTGTGAAACGTCATGCTCAATTCGGCTTCAGCGACATGCAGCAATTCAGCCAGCACGGTTTTGATATTCCGAATTCTTTCGACGCTGCGCAGCCGGTCCAATCCCTGGTGCGAGAACATCAGGCGATTATGCAAAACGAAGGTTATGTCGTTGATCAGGTGCGCGCTGGGTACCTGGGCGATGCCGACATGCGTGACATCCTGGATCCGGATCCCGGCCCGCTGCAGGCAATATTGGATGGCCAGCGCAGGGAAACCCGCCGCATGCTTTAAGCGATTGAAGCGCTCTTCTTCGACCGCGGCCACGATCTCGCCGTCTTTCAAAAGCACGGCGGAGGCATCCGCGTGATACGCGTTAATCCCCAGAATATATGTCGCCATCCGTTTCCTCGAGATTACCGGCAGGCATCCATCAGCCTTTCGGGGTCGGTATCGGAATCGCAATCGGTCTTCCGAAGTTTTAAGTCCGATACCGATTCTAAGCGTAATACTCCAAGCTACTTTCCATAGAACTCCGCAATCGAGTTCACCACGTATTTCCGTTGTTCGTCCGATAGCTCGGGATAGACAGGCAACGCCAGGGTCTCCAGCGAGGCCGCGTGCGATTGCGGCAGATCCGCAGCCGCATATCCCAGGTAGTGGAAGCATTCCTGTTCGTGCAGGGATACGGGATAGTAAATCTCCGTGCCGATCCCCGCGGCCTTCAAAAACTGCAGCAGCTCATCGCGCTTCCGGCAACGAATGACATACTGGTGATAGATGTGCGTCCGGTCCGGGAGGGCTGCCGGCGGAGTCACATAGGAAAGCAGATCTGCGGCTGCGATGTCCTTGCCATATTTCAGCGCGTTCTGTCCGCGGGCTTCTGACCATGTCTGAAGATACGGCAGTTTTACGCGCAGGATCGCGGCCTGCAGCTCATCCAGGCGGCTGTTGAACCCGACGATGGCATGAAAATATTTGGGATGCGCGCCATGCATCCGAAGCAGCCGGACTTGGTCGGCCAGACGGGAATCCGAAGTGACCACCATCCCGCCGTCTCCGGCTCCCCCGAGATTCTTCGAGGGAAAGAAGCTGAAGCAACCGAGATTGCCCATCGCACCGGCCTTCCGGCCCTTGTAAGTCGCTCCAATTGCCTGGCAGGCATCTTCGACCACCGGCAGGTTGTAGCGCCGCGCGATTTCCAGGATCTCGTCCATATCCACGCATTGACCGTAAAGGTGCACGGGCACAATAGCCTTGACGGTTGTGCCGGATGCCTTATGAACCGTTTTCTTGCCGGTCGGCTCGTATGCGCATTCCTGCGCAAGGAATGACAATAGCCTTTCAGGGTCCATTTCGAACCCTGCCGGCTCGATATCCACAAATATCGGTCGGGCGCCGAGATTGACGACAGTGCCCGCTGTTGCAAAGAAGGTAAACGGGACGGTCACGACGGAATCGCCGGGTCCCACTCCCAGCGCTTTCAGGGAAAGCAGCAGAGCGTCGGTGCCCGAGGCAACACCGATGGCGAACGGAACGCCGCAGAGTTTTGCGATTTCTTCCTCCAGGGCGGAAACCTGGGCTCCCAAAACAAATCGCTGGCTGTCCAGAATTCCATCCACGGCTGCCCGAACCCTATCCTTGATCGTTGCATACTGAGCTTGCAGGTCCAATAGCGGTACGTTCATCTATCGCCTCCGGAGATGGATCATATCACAGAATAAAACAAGCCCGGGAAAGACACATGAGATTGAATTCTGGCAGACAAAGCCCTCCGGACCGGGGCACTTGGCAGTCAAAAGTCGTACTCCGCAACCGGCATGGCCGGAATCTGCGAGGCTCCCTTGTTTTTAGCTATTCTGCGTACTTCAGCTTTGCGCGGAAGTAGTCGATGGTGCGGCTCAGGCCTTCCTCCAGAGATATCTTGGGGCTCCAGTCGAGCAATTGGCGTGCGCGGGTGATATCGGGGCGTCGGACCTTCGGGTCGTCTTCCGGCAACGGCTCAAAGATAATCCTGCTGGCCGAGCCGCTGAGCGCCACGATCTTTTCGGCTATTTCGAGCACCGTCAATTCATGCGGATTCCCGATATTTACGGGGCCGTGGATATCCCCCGAATCGGGCGCCAGCATAAGCTTGATCAACCCCTCGATTTCATCCTCCACGAAACAGAAGCTGCGGGTCTGCTTGCCCGAGCCATAGACGGTTAACGGTTCGCCCTTGAGAGCCTGCACAATGAAATTCGACACTACGCGGCCGTCGTGCGGGCGCATGCGCGGCCCGTAGGTATTGAAGATGCGCGCGATGCGCGTGTCGACGCCATGATACCGGTGATAGGCCATCACGAGGGCCTCCGCAAAACGCTTCGCTTCGTCGTAGACGCCGCGGTAGCCGATCGGGTTCACGTTTCCCCAATAGCTCTCGGGCTGCGGATTCACCAACGGATCCCCATACGTTTCCGACGTGCTCGCCATCAGGAAACGAGCCTTCGCCTGTTTTGCCAGGCCGATCGTTTTGTGCGTTCCAAGCGCGCCGACTTTCAAAGTCTGTATCGGCATCTCCAAATAATCGCGCGGACTGGCGGGAGAGGCAAAATGCATGACGGCGTCAACCGTCTGCCCGACAAAGATGTATTCCGTAACGTCGTGCTTGTAGAAATGAAACCGTTCATGTCCGAGGAGATGGGCGATGTTGTCCACGCTTCCTGTCGACAGATTATCGAGGCAGATCACCTCATGTCCCGAACTCAGCAGGCGGTCACATAAATGACTTCCCAGAAATCCGGCTCCACCCGTAATCACGATGCGCATTCTTGCCTCCCGGAAGATTCTCGATTCCTGATTCCAGATTCTTCACTCCCGAGCGGGGATCTGGAATCACAAAACCGTATGCTTTTGCGATCGCAGGCTAAGGGCCTGCCCGGACCGAGACCTTCTTCAACCGTGCCTCGCAGTCGCGCGTCGCGAGTAAACAATCAGAAATCCGGAGCCAGTGGCCGTACCGTGCCCAGGGGGCTGAGCACCGGCTTGAGCGTCGCGGCGGGACCGCGGATCAGGAGCACCTCCCCATCAGGGAACAGGTAATTCTTGGCGGCCTGACTGACCGCGTTCTCATCGCAGCGACGGAGCTGTTCCGGATACATCGATGCATAATTGCTGCCCAGACGATACATTTCGGCATCCAGCATGATGCCGCACAGTCCTTCCGGGGAACTCAATTCATGATTGAATTCCTCGATCATCTTTTTGCGGGCGATATCCAGCTCCTCTTTGGTAACGGGCGCGGCCTTCATTTGATCCGCCGTACTCTCGATCTTGAGGATCTGCTCCACCGCCTGCTCGGCAGCCGCTTGTCCCTGAGCATAAAAGGGGCTAGCCATGCGCCTGCTCGCAGTGCCGACCGTCAGCAGCGAAGTCGGCAGCGCTTTTGTCAGGCGCTCCTGGAAGATGCTCGCCGCCAGCAGGGCGGTTCCATACACAGGATCCTCTCTTGAGGGAAACAAATTTCCTATGACAAACTGGGCGGCCGGAGAGGACGCGTCATCATCCAGAAATATTTGCCGTCCCGCAGGTTTGCGCGGCTGCACAAAGGAGAAAGGGACATCGTCACCGCGGACCCACACGCCCCAGATGCGTGACACGCGCTGAAGCACCTCGCGTGACGACACATCTCCTACAACGATGAGCGAAGCCTGATTCGGCATGATGAATTTTCGATAAAAGTAACGGACGTCTCCCACCGTGATCGCCGAAATGCTCTTGGGAGTACCCTCCAGGGGTCTTCCATGACTCGTTCCATCGAACAACACATTCTCAAATTGTGTATGGATGCGTTGCCGGGGGTCAGGAGTTTTTTGCATTTCGGCCAGGATAGACTGCTTAGCCGCAGCGAAATCCTCGTCTGTGAATTGCGCTTCCCCAACCACCTGGTAGAGCAGAAGGAGCGAAGGCGCGAACTTCGCGCTCTGTCCCCGCAAAATAAAGCGGAATCCATCCCAATCACACCGCACCTCAATGCTTGCATCGAGATACGCCAATTCGTCCTGGATATCTTTAGCGGTTTTTTCGATCGTGGCCTTCAGGAACATCCGCGACAGAATGTTCGCAACTCCGCCTTTTCCGGCCGGATCAAAATAGGCTCCATACCGGATGCCCAGCCCGATCGCCATGTTGCTGCCAAGATAAGGAGTCTTTGCGACCGTCACCTGCAGGTCGTTCATCAGCCGTTTCGTGGCTAGATCCGGCAAAGGCAAAGCCTCCTGGGAAACGGCCGGGATGGAACATAAAAGCGTGAATGTTGTCAAAATCAGAAGATGGCGCATATTAGGTCGTCTCATGTTATATACCTTTGAATTGAAGGCTATCATATTAACCTTGAAGGCTCAAAGATTCAAAGAAGAGCGGCACGGGGGTAAATATACGATATCGCCGCGCTTCGGCTTTTCCCGGATCTGCTATAATTATGTTTTTACGGATTCACATCCAATCGATCGAATTACGAATGTACGTCTTTCAACGGATATTCCAGTGGAGATCCTTTGAAGGACGGACGCGAAACCGAAGGTTGTCACCATGGTAGAGTTTACATCGGAACCGCAAAGGTCCTTTCCTTTAGTCAAACTGTTTGTCGCGCTTGGCGTGTGCATCCTCCTGCCGGCCGCGATCTTGCTGATTCTCCACCATCAGCGCGCGTTTCCAACCCAAACCGGCAACGCAAACGTCGTGGTCCCCGGCCTGCTGCGGCCGGGAAATACCGATTTCGAATATTATAAAAACAGGATTCGAATCGAGGACGTCAAGGCTTCGCTGGGAGTCAGTTTTTCCAATGCGCGCACGGCAATGATTTCGGGGATCATCGTAAACGATGGGAGCCGCAGGCTGGAGGCGGTGGAGATGCACGTGACCCTCTACGACATGTGGGGAAAACTTTCGAAAGAGCGTACGGCTTTTGCGTTGCGTCCTGGAACCGGGTTCAACAAGAACCCGATGGAACCCCTGGAAAAAAGGGGGTTCGTTATCGCGATCGAGTCCGTGGAATATTATTGGAATCCGAAACAAATCGCCTACGAAATAACCGGCCTGAAATATAAATAATTGACGATTGACGATTTTCGATTGACGATTTAAATCATAATCGAGAGGGGATTTTTTATGTCGTTTGCGGTCCAGCGCTTTTTTAATCGCCGATCCGCCATCGCGCATCGTCCATGGTGCCTGCTTCTCCTGCTGATCCTGCCCTTGACCGCCTGCGGCCGCCATAATGCACGCCAGGCTCTCCGCAAAACACAGTTCTTCGCGGAAATCCTGCAGCGTGAGTCCCGGCGAGAGATCGGGGAAGATGGGTTCTTCAGGGACAATCTGGTGGGAAACCGCGATCTGGAGGTCCGCCGCTGGTGCGCGATTGCCCTCGGCCGGATTGCGGATCCACGGGCCCTGCCGATCCTGTACGGCGCGCTTCATGCCGGGGATGCCGAGGTCCGTGCCGCTTCCGCGTTCGCGATCGGGGAAATCGAGGGCAGCGAACCCGTCCATGCGCGCAGTTCCGCCTCTGATCCGCGTGCCGTAGCGGAATTGTTCCGTCTGCTCGACGATCCATCCATTTCAGTGCGCATACGAGCGATCGAAGCGCTGGGGAAAATCGGATCCAGAACGGAGGCGGCCGATATCGTTCGCCGGATGGAACGATTGACTTACGGCGGATCTCCCTTCGAGAAGAACTTCCTTAATGCGGCGATTGTGGCCATCGCGCGATTGGGGAATCCCGTGGCCATCCCATTTCTGGAACAACTGTCCGTGATCCGCGACCCTGAAATTCAGCAGGGCGCCGCGGAAGCCATCCGGCGCATACAAGCCCAAGTGTCCGACCATCCATCGGCGAATCGCCCTCCGCTAACCAACGGCGAGGCCGGGACAGCGGTGACTCCGGAGACGGAATCGGGAATCGTTCGTGTGACGGGTTTAAGGTCCGAAGCGCTCGCGGCGTTTCGGAGAAACAGCACGATCGCTCAGATTGAAACGACTCGCGGCACGATTGAAGTCGAGCTGTTCCGTGAGGACGCCCCGATCACAGCGGAAGCATTCGCAGAAATGGCCCTGCGCGGAATATACAACGACACCGAGCTTTCCGTGACCGCTCCGTCCCAGATCGTTGAAGGGGGGAATCCGGTGGACTGGCCAGGGTTGCGTCGTGCGGTACAAAGCGAGATAAACATGAGACCCTTCGAGCGCGGGCGAATTGGAATGGAGGTTTCCGGAGGCAGCTCTGATGCCGGCAGGTTCTTTATTACACTGGTACCACAACCATACCTGGACGGCCAAAAAACCTGTTTCGGGCATGTGGTCAGCGGGATGCAGATTGCGGACAAACTCAGCCCCGGCGATCGCATCCTCAGGGTCACCATCAAGGAAACCGTCCACTACCACGACTATCAGCGGTATTAGCGTTCTGCGATAAACCAGAATGGAATCATGAAAGAACTTGATTATCTGATTGCGGGATTGGCCGCAGTCGGGGCAGGCATTGTGAACGCCTTGGCCGGTGGCGGCACCCTGATCACATTTCCGACGCTGACCTTCCTGGGCATGCCGTCCATTGAAGCAAACGTGACAAACACGGTGGCTCTCTGCCCCGGCTACGTTGGAGGGATCCTGGCCCAGTTAAAGGACATGCGCGGCCAGAGAAAGCGATTGGAGTTTTTTGCCGGGGCGGGCATCGTCGGCGGGGTCATCGGCGGCATCCTGCTGCTGCACACCGGCGAACGCTTCTTTCGCGCGATCGTTCCTTTTCTGATCCTGCTCGCATCCGGCCTGCTGGCAATTCAGAATCCGGTAAAGCGCTGGCTGACGCGGCGATTGAGTATTTCAACGAAGCCTCACAGGTCCAGAGTATTGTCGACAATCCTGATCGGCCTGGCCGCGATTTATGGCGGCTACTTCGGCGCCGGACTCAGCGTTATCGTCCTCTCCGTCATGGGACTCACGGAAGAAGATACGCTGACGCGGCTGAATGCCTCCAAGCAGGCTGTCTCCCTGGCCGCAAACAGTGCCGTGGCCGTTTACTTCATATTTTCCAGCAAAGTCCTCTGGTCCGTGGCTGTCGTGATGGCCGTGGGAACCCTGATCGGCGGCGCAATCGGGGGCCGTTTCGCCAGCCGAATCCGTCCCGACACTTTGCGTTGGGTCATCGTTTCCATTGGAATCCTCGTCGCTATTATCTATTTCATCCGCTGAGTCTTTCACTGTTTCCATTGGTCTGCCTTTCCGATTCTGATACATTTCCCGGATATGCGGACCGATGCGATTCACAAAATTCACCTGATTGGAATTTGCGGTGCCGGCATGGCGCCTCTTGCGGCCATGCTGCAAACCAGCGGCTATGAGGTAACAGGATCCGATGAGGGGATTTACCCCCCGATGAGCGATTTCCTGGCCGAAAAAAGAATCCCGGTTTTTCAAGGGTACGCCGTTCAAAACCTGGACCCCGCACCCGACCTGGTGGTGGTTGGCAATGCCCTGTCTCGCGGGAATCCCGAGATTGAGCATGTCCTCAACCGCAGGATCCCCTTCCTCTCTTTCCCGGAAACGCTCAAGACATTTTTTCTCCGCGACAAGGTGCCCATCGTGGTGACGGGAACGCACGGCAAAACGACGACGACCTCGATGATCTCCTGGGGTTTGCACGCTGCAGGCCTGCAGCCGAATTTTCTGATCGGGGGAATTGCTGAAAATTTCCGATCCAGCTACGGGATGGAAGGCGGTGCTCTTTTTGTCGTTGAGGGGGACGAATACGATTCGGCTTTCTTCGACAAAGGCCCCAAATTCCTTCACTACCTTCCCTACCTCGCCGTCATCGGCAACGTCGAGTTCGATCATGCCGACATCTATGCGGATCTCGATGCAATCAAGCTTCAATTCCGCCGCCTGGTCAACCTATTGCCCCGGGACGGCTATCTGGCGATCGGAGCGGACAGTCCCGCCGCTCTGGAAGTGAGCGCGAACGGCCTGTGCCGAATGGAGACTTTTGGCACAAGTGAGGCGCACGACTGGAACGCGCGGCGGATTGAGATTGAGGGCGGCCGTCTGGGTTTCGATGTCGTGTACAGGAAGAGTTTGTTCGGGCGCATGCGCCTGAACGTGTATGGCAATTACAATGTGCGCAACGCACTGGCGGCGATCGCTACGCTGAACCACCTAGGTGTCTCCGTACAGAGCATCCGCGAAGGACTGGAGTCGTTCTCGGGCGTTCGGCGCCGACTGCAGCTTCGATCGGTAATCGGCGGGATTCGAATTTACGAAGATTTTGCACATCACCCCACAGCGGTTCGTGAGACACTTCAGACCGTGCGCGAGACGTTTCGTCCGGAGCGCATCTGGGCTATTTACGAACCGCGCTCGGCGACGAGTCGCCGCAACGTTTTCCAGAAAGAGATGGCGGAAGCGCTTGGACTGGCGGATTGCATCGCAATTCCCGATCTATTCAAGCCGGAGAAAGTGCCTGAACAGGAACGCCTGAACGAAACTCAGCTGGTCGAGGACCTGCGACGAATGGGGCGCGACGCCTGGAATCTGGGAAATGTAGACGGTATAATCCAACGGGTATGCGAAGAAGCCCGTGCGGGAGATCTGATCATTGTTCTGTCCAACGGCGGATTCGACGGCATCTATGAGAAACTTCCGGCTGCCCTGAAAAAGCGGTGATCCGGGAGCCGGTTCCCCCGAAAAAGCAAAGGCGCGAGGATGAGAAAGAAATTAAACGTCGGTTTGCTGATCGCCTGTTTCATCCTTGCAGCAGTGTGCTTGCGGGGACAGCAACAGCCCGATCGGTCCAATACGGCGGGAAAAGATCAGGAAGACTTCAAGATCCGCGTCGAAGTGAACACGGTCAATGTGCCGATAACGGTCCGGCATTCTGAAGGCGGCTTCCTGAAGGGTCTCTCGCAGAGTGACTTCCGCATATTCGAGGACGGGGAACCCCAGGAAATCGTCTTCTTCGACCAGGAAGGACTCCCGACTCACATCGCTCTTGTGTTGGACATCAGCGGCAGCGTGGGCTCCGAATGGGGAACGATCAAATATTCCACGATGAGGTTTGTCGAGCACCTTAAACCGGAAGATCAGTTTGCGTTGGTCACCTTCAACACCCAAATCAAGTTGAAGATGGATTGGGGGCGGAAAACCGATCGGGTCGATCCGGTCCTCACTTCCATTTACTGCAAGGACAACACAAAGCTATGGGATGCCATCTATGTTGTCAGCAACGACGTTTTCAAAGGCATCAAAGATAAAAAGGCCATGATTATCATGAGCGACGGTTTGGACAACGACAGCTCCGTATCCTACGACGAGGCATTGCAGGCAGCAGTTCGTTCGGAAGCCGCCGTCTACGTTGTCAGTAAGACGGAAGCCGTACGCCAGATGTACATTGCCGCCAATAAAGGATCCTTTTACGGCAGTGTCCCCAATGGAGCGTTCGTCCAAGCCGATCTAGCCTTACGCAAGCTGGCCTTCGAAACAGGCGGCCGCGTGTTGTACCCCAATACGTTCGGCCAACTGGACAATATTTATGCCCAGGTCGATGAAGAACTGCGCAACCAGTACACGCTCGGTTACGTTTCGACCAATACCGTCAAGGATGGCGGCTACCGCAAAATCGCGGTTACCGTGAACGCAAAAGGCGTCACGGTTTCCGCCCGCCCCGGCTACTACGCTCCTGACGCCCGCGGACGGATCAATGCAAGATGAATGGCATCCGCGCGAAATTATTACTACGCACCAGAAAAATCTTGACACGTGATCCGCGGTGGAATTAGCCTCTGATTGCCTCAGGTGTGCCCTCGAATTCAAATCAATCGAAGCATTTGAATTTGGAGGCCGCCCGTGCGCAATCCCGCCCATACGTACCTGGAATACCCATCCTCTTTCATCTCGGAAAATCCCCCGCTGGAGCCATATGGTTTCAAAACCGGACAATTCGAATGGACGGATGATGAAATCGAGGCAATCCGTGTCGTACTCAAAAAACTCACATCGATCCGGATTATGAATACCACCGATGTCGAAGATCTCGTGCAGGAAACGCTCCTCACCATGATTTCCAAACATCCCGGGGCGGACCTCGCCAAGGGCCCCCTGGTTTGGAGCATGGGGATCCTGCGGAGGAAACTGGGCAACTACTATCGCAAGATCCAGCGATACACTCCTCTCAACGAACACAAGGCGGCGATCCGGCAATTGATGCCCGTTCCGACGCCGGAACGAAAAGTGTTCCACGAAGAACTCAAGACCATCGTGGACGCAGAGCTGTCGGAAATCCCCCCTTTTCAGCGCCAGGCACTGGAGCTCTTGATCGCTGGCCTCAATGCCAGGGAAATTACGGAAGAGCTGCAGCCTGTTCGCTATCAGAATGTGATCAACCGGCTGTATCGCGGGCGCAAAAGACTCGCGGAAGCGCTGACAAAGCATGGATTCGGGCCGGGCACTGTCTCAAATCTGAGGAAGATGAAGGCAAGCCGCGGGAAAAAATGCGGAGAAATAACGGGGAAATCAACGGCCATCCGACCGGAGCGTGCAGCATCATCGGAGAAATAGCGCGCTTTCGAAATCGGCGCTCAATGGAATGCGGCTCCGCCCGGCGGCTTTGTTGTCGAGGTAGAGGGAGGTTGGAGGGTAAAGAGTGGAAAATCAGCCGCCGCCGGGACGATCGAGCCTGTACCCTTAATGTTTCGCGAACGCCGTTTTTATTTCACTGAATTTTCGGAAATCGCAAAATTCCTGCGCGATTTCGGTTTCAGGCTTGAAGGATGACGTTCGTTGCACAGTGCGAAAGGATCCGCTCCGTTGCGCTGCCGAACAGCACTTCCCGGATCGGGCTGTGCCCGTAAGCACCCATGACCACGATATCGAATCCACCCGACGCCGCCAGTTCGCAAATTACATCCGACGGCTTGGAGTGAATGATGACCCTTTTCTGGCAAGTCACGCCATGGTTTGAAAGAAAAGTTTCCGCCGGGGCAAGCACTTCGCGTCCCAGATCGTCCGACTGCGCCACAGTGACCAGGCTGCACTGGACACCCGGACGCATCGCAAGCTCCGCGGCAGCCAGCAGTGCGCGCGAAGCGTGCGGACTGCCGTCATAAGCGACGAGAATGCTCCGAATCTCGCTACCCTCCCGGAATTCCGCACCGGCAACCAG
>Ga0335071_10004081_pt1 | contig 15294 bp, 11 predicted proteins | sample Lox_Sample_15_FD_206724 | JGI IMG/M metagenome (GOLD analysis project Ga0335071, IMG submission 206724) | Soil microbial communities from Loxahatchee National Wildlife Refuge, Florida, United States - Lox_Sample_1.5 | ecosystem: Environmental > Terrestrial > Soil > Wetlands | place: USA... | reverse complement strand
GTCTTCTGAACCGTTCGAGGATTTCGCGTCCGGCTCGCCGCTCTTCGGGATCGAACGACTCCAGTGCAGGTTCTAATTGATTGAGGATCTGCTGCTGCTGTTCGCGCTCGATGGATTTCGGGTTATCGACCTGGTCGAAGAGAGGAGTTAAATACGACAGCGGGGCCGGCGGCTTTTCCGGTATCTGCTCCGGTAACGGGGGAGCTGGCAGTAGATTCATTAGACTGGCCCCAACCTTCAACGCCGCCATAGGACGTTGTGCAAGATCGGAATAATCAATGATTTGGCGTTTTGATATGCGAAGCGGAAGGTTGGTCGTTAGCGGCTCGATCGCGACGGGCAACACCGGCCTATGAAGCGCCTCGGCCCAGTCAAATTCGCGTCTACAGGCCATCGAGTTAATTGAGGCCTCTGAAACAATCGCGATGAACACGTCAGTGTCAGCGATGCGCCGCAGGATTTCCTCCCACCAATCCTGACCGCCGCGAAGAACGACATCTACCCAGGTTTCATAGCCCAGCTCATGCAGGTGCTCAACCAGCTGGTCGACGTCGCGCCTGTTCTCACGGGCGTAGGACATGAAGAGCTTCGTCACAATCACTCCCGGGGGTGTTTGCCGCATTCAGTATATGGTCGAGCTGATCGATTGGGCGGAGTTCGTGAAGTACTTGGACCAGCTGCGCGCCGCCCGGCTGCTCGTCGGTTCCCCATAGCGTTCCCAGCCTCAGTGGGCAGGAGTTGGCAAGCCGCGGTTTACTCGGCGCCTTGTCGTCGTATGCACCACAGTCGAGCCCGGCTAGTTGCCGGTTCGTCTCCAGGGATGAGGTTGCCGCTATGGGATTGCCGGAGTCAGCAGCAGCCGGGAGCCCATTCCGACTGTGCTGCTGAGTGTTTCGGCGAACGCATCGAACAATGGGCTGAGCGATCGTAGGTGCCACAGTGTGTTCGCGGTCAGCCACGCGACGTCACGAGCCTTTGCAATGTCCCACGAGCAGATGATGTGGGTAACGGGCTCGAAGCGGTTGTCGACGGACTTCTCGACTTGGGTCAGGAATGACCGCCGGATGTCGGCTTCGACGCTGGCCAGCACCTCGTTGACTGCGTTGTAGTCCTGGTGCACATCGGGGCTGTCGGGGGTGCATCCTCGCGCGGTGCAGGTGGCGATGACGGCTAGTGGCAGATCGTGTTCGATGTGCGTGTTCATCCCGGCCAGGGCGAACTGTATGGGCAGGATGTCGGTGTTTGCGCGCGCGGCGAATAGGGGAGCCCAGGCCGTGGGTTTGTCGGTAGCGGCGTCGTAGGCGTTGAACCAGTAGTCGGCGAAGCGGACGTCGAGGTCGGTGATGAAGGCAGCGTTGCGAAAGACACCGCCTGTGGTCAGGCGGTCCTGCATCATTTCGGTCACCTTCAGATACATCCCGTTGAACACCGCTGCACCGTCGCTGGGCGGCACCTCGGAGGCGATGTCCTGCATGCGTGTGAGGACTTCGGCCACAGTGGTTGGACTCATCTCTTCTCCACATTGACGCGGGTTAGTTTGGGTGAGGGTTGACTTCTGTCGGGGCGATGCAAATACGACCGAACGACAAAGGCACCCGAGCAAGGGTTCTTGGTGCTGCGCTCGACGCAGGCGGTTGCGGCTCAGGTTCATCGAAGGCGTGAGGCTTTCAAGGCGAACGGTCTGGCGACGAGGCGACCGGTCACTCAGCTTGGCAAGGCGATGCCGGGTCGTCATGCCACCGGCTGGGGTGTGTGTCGGAGGAAGTAATCCCAGGCTGAGGGCGGTCGGTCTGGTGCGAAATGCGCGTTTTGCCAACTGCTATCGAGCTTGAGCTGTCCGCTTGGGTCGCCGCTGGCTTGGCCGTCGGCAAGGGAAGGGGTTGTGCCGCTGGCCAATTTGTCGCGGAGGTTTTCCTCAAGGCGGGCTCGGAATACGTAGTGGTCGTAGAGGTCGAGCACGTGCACAGCATAGGCGATGGCCAGGGCTTGGTTGCCGCGGACGATCACGAGGTTGTCGTCGTTACAGTAGGACGCTTTGTATCCGAGGTTGTGGCTGCCGGTGATGACGGCGCAGTTTTCGGCGTCGCAGGGGTCGATGACGATGATCTTGTCGTGGATGATGGCGTTCCCGGCGCTGAGCAGTTCGGTACGGAAATTCCCGAATGGCACCTGTATCGCCGTGGCGCGAACGATCGCTATCTGGCTCTTGTCCCCGCCGGGCCACCAGATCGCGGGTGGGGGCAGTTTGTGGGTGACGCCTTTGGCGTCGACGTAGGTGGTCGGGCCAGGGCCCGCCGTGGGAGGCGGCATGGCCGCGGGGTCGCTGATCGCGCCGAGGATCAGTTTGTCGGTGTTGGCAGCCAGGTCGGCGGCCTCGCCGATGATGTTGTTCTTCCCCGACACTCCTGGCATGAAAGTCAGGAAGAAGATGGCGTCGTGGGCCCGGTCCATCAGCTGGTACACCTCGTCGAGGTCGGGCGGCCGGATCGGATCCTGCGATGGCACGGTAGTTTTCGCGGTGTTGGGGGAGCGCCACAGGTGCGCGGTGCCACCGCCGTCGAGGCCGCGTTCGGGCAGCCCGGTGGCGTCGGCGTTCCTTAATGTGGCGCCTTGTTTGGCGCTGTTGCCGGCCGCCCCGGCGACCGGTTTGCCGTCGACGGTCACCGTGAGGGGCTCGCGCGGCGGCTGTTGGTCGGCGCGCAGATCTTTCCAGTATTGCCAGTAGTCGCCGGCCAATGCCGAGTCCTCGATCAGGACGGTGTTGTTCGATTGGGTGCACAGGCCGGTTGGTGTCCAGTTGGTGCTGCCGGTCATCACCGCGGCGGGGGTGTCGTCGGCGGCGACGTAGACGGCGAACTTGTTGTGCCCGATGCGGGCGGAGTTGTTGAACATCCGGTCGACCACGTGTGGCGGGGTGTGGGTGTCGGCGGCGTGCAGCCGGGCGCGCGCCGCGTCGTTCTCGGTGTCCCACACGGTGGGCTGACGCTGGTCGGGCGGTGTGTTCTTGGGGTTGGGGTTGAGGCCGCCGGCGCTGGTCAGGATGACGTGAGCGCGGCCGGCGGCAACGGCTTGTTCGAGTCGGTCCACAAGCGGCGCGTCGGCGAGTTCGTACAGCGCCAGATACACGGTGCCGCCGTCGGTTCGGCTGCGGTCGAGCAGGCGGGTGACGAATGCGAAGACGTCACCGTCAAGAAAGGCGCGGATCCTCGAGGCCGGGTCGGCGATTTCGGCTTTGAGTGTCGACAGCAGGTGATCGTCACGCGCTGCGACGGCTTTGGTGCGGATGGCGTGGTCGGCGGCGCGGGTGTCGGCGAGCAGTTGGGCCGGGGGTGCTTTGTGCACTGATTCCAGTTGGCGCACCAGGTTCTGGGTGGACAAGATCCCGTTGGTGAACGCGACCGAAGCCGCACCGTAGTCGTGAGTGACCTGGATGGTGTCGGTGATGGTGGGTTCGCCGATCATGAACAGGGGATGCTGGGGACCTTGGTAGTTGGGTGTGCCGTCGGGGCCTTCGTACTGGGCGGTCGCCGACGCCGGGACGGGGATTCGTCCTTCTCCGGCCGGGCCGACCGGCACGATCTCGTAGTGCACCGCGAAGTCGATGGGTCGCACCGTGGTGGTGTTGCGGCTGCGCCGCAGCGTCAGGTCGCGCCACTGGAAGCCTTGGATCGGCCAGACTGAGGAATCTTGTTCGATCCATTGCGGGTTGCTTTGGTCGCTGAACGCCAACCAGGTCGGCAACACACGGCGTGCGCCGGCCTCTTCGCCGGTTTCGTGCACTCGGGTCACCATGAATCCCAGGCAGTCCGGCAACGGTTGGGCCATGTCCCAGGCCAGGTAGGCGACTTCGCCGTTGCACCAGGCGCCAGCCTGTGTCACGTGTCGCATATCTGCCTCCTCGGCGTCGATGCCATCGGTGCTGAAGCTCAGTGTGGCTGGACAGGCGCGGATCCGCACGAGTAATGCAGTACTCGACTGCACGAATTGTTCGATGCTGCCCTACCCGTCGGCCGGTCCGATTTTGCCAAGAGTCGACGCGACTTCGGGCCAAACTTGGATCACGGGCCGATCCCACACCTACGCAGCTTCCGCAGGTGACGGTCCTTTGGGGGAAATGGCTGGTGAGGGCAGTGATCCTGCATCCGTCATCTCTGCTGAAAGCATCAGCGGCGGCGGTGGTGGCGAACAGCATCGGGCGGTGAGTTGGCGGGCGAAAATAGTGCACGAGAGCCTGTTTGGCTACTCTTAGGCTAAATGCATGGCCGCCAGCGTCCCGCCGGATCGTTTCGACGAGGTGCGTCGAGAATGGATCGCCTTCCACCAGGGGTGGTCGACGATTCAGCGGCGCCGCGCCGAGCAACTGGGCCGAATCGTGCGCAAACGTCAGCGGATTCGCACCGCTGCGGTTCCTGACCCGCATGATGACACCCTGTTGGATCCGTTGTGGCTGCGCGCCAAGAAGTCACGCGCCTCCCAGGTCGAATTCGTCGTAGTGGTGGTGGCCGCGGCCATCGCCCCGGTCGGTTGGCCGGCCGGGCGCGCCCTCAAGAAGATGCTCACCGGGCTCATACCTCAGACGTTGCGCGCCTACCCGATCGCGGCGCTCTCGTGGTCCGGGACGGGGCTGGGTGCGTTGACGGTGGTGGTCTACCAACTCATGTATGACCCGGCCGGATCGTTCGGTCAGATCGCGGTATTACCGTGGGTGTGCCTGCAAGTGGCAACGATCCCCACCGTTGCCGGAATCTACGGCATCGCCGAAGGATGGCTGGGCGTCGACGGGTCAGATCAGTGGTGGCCGCTGACCCCGGTCAGGCAACGGTTGAGCGCTGAGGACGCCGCGGCGGTCCTCGGCGGCTATGACACGACCGGGCCCGCCGTGGTCGACGCGCGTCCCCTCAACGAACCGGGGGAAAGGACCCGGCCGTGAGCGTGGACCGCCGGTACCGTGATGGCGCTCCCGCCGTCTGTGCGCCCTCACCGAAGCATGCGACGCTGATGGTGGCGTGCGGTGCCGACGTCGCCGGAAGCGGCCCAGCCTGCGACCGACAAAGTCTGGCGGCTTCTCTGAACTCGGCTGCCAAGTCTTCGTCGACGGTCAGTTCAGCGGTGAAGCTGTCGTAAATGGTGGTCAGAGAACGAATTCGGGCATCGACCGCGTCAGGATCACCTTCGGCCCAGGCGATCTCGCCGCGCAGCCGGCAGACGCGGCGCCTTACGATCTCGCGCTCGCTCATCGGCAGCAGGGCACGCTTTTTGGGTCGCTGTGCGCCGCGACTGCCGGCGGTCAGGCTCAGCGGCTGCCCGCCGAGCAGAGTGACCGCCGGATCCGGGTTGCCGACCCAGCGCGGCACCAAGGCGCATCAGCGTGCCGACCATCGGGGTCCGTTGATCGCGGCACCGGCGAGTATTGGCCAGCGTGTCGGAGGCGGTCCCGCCGCCACGCGCCACTTCCCCTTGGGGCAGTTTTGGCTGCGCGATCCGCTGGTCGAGGAAGTGGAGCAGCCGGTCGGCGCTGCCAGCTGGAACGGTTCAACACCGGACCCTACCGCAGCCAACACTCCTTATCCGGCAGCATCTTTCGGGCCGGCATACCTGTCACACCGGGCAGTTAGGTTTGCCGCATGCAGCTGCTGATCGCCGTGGTGGTTATGGGATCGATCGGGGTGTTCGCGGTGGTGTTGACGGCGGCCGCGGCGCTGATCCAGGTGTTGCCGGTGTTGGTGGTCGTGCTGATTTTCCTGGGGGCGTTGCGGTGGTGGGAGCTCCGCAGGCGGCCGGCAGCGCCGCGGTCGACGGCGGCGTGCCCCCCGGCCTTTCCTCCAGTTGCGCCGCCGCCTCCACCGGTCCCGCCGCGCCTCGCCGGCTGGATGATGGTTCCGGTATGGGTGGATCTTGGCGCGCGAACACCACGCCGCCCGGCAATTGATGTCGAGGTGCTCAGTGTGGAGGAGCACGATGGCTGACCGAGCTTCGGATGACGGCTTGTCCACCCGGGACTGGATGCTTGAGCAGGTCGCGGGGGATGGGCCGGCGTTGGTCGTCACCAACACCCGCCGCACCGCTGATGACGACGGCGCTGACGAACCGACAGACGACGATGATCGGCGGGACTTGGTTGAGGTGCCAGCGTCGTTGCGCGCCTTGAATTGTGGCCGCAGCCTCCCACATGAACTCGACAGCTCAGCAGAGCCCGACATAGCTGAGGACTCCGGCTCAGACATCAATTCCGGGGCCAAGCGGACGGCAGTGTGGCTGGGCTCGGGTGTGCTGCTGGCGGCCGTGCTGATCGTGCTGGCGTTCGTGATGTGGGGCGGGGGACCCGACCCAGTGAGACCCGCGCAGCACCACGCGACCGCACGGGCCGTGGCCGCGGCGCCTACCACAACCAATCAGATTGCGCCGCAACAGGATCATCCGGTGCCGTTTGCCGCGCGCACCGACAGTTGCATCCCCTCCGGGGGATCCCCTGACCAACTGGCCGCACGGTCCCCGCAGGCGCTGACCGACACGGTTACGGACTCAGCGTGGGTGTGCGGCCGCGGGCCTCAGGAGAGCCTGCTCGATGGCCAGGTCCTGCACGTGCAGTTCACCTGCGATTCAACGCGGCCCGACTCGGCGTGCAGCTACATGCTCAATTCGGTGTCGGTGACACCGGGCTGGGTCGCCAAAACCTCAGACGGCAAAGACGAATGGTCACAGCATCGGGTGGTGACGCGGCTGCAGTTCAACTTCTTCAACGGCACCCAGCTGGTCGCCGATCCGTTGTTCATCGACACGCATAGCATCCACGGCCCGGTGCCGGCCACGCTCCGGCCCGGGATCCTGGCTTCCCGCGTTGATGTGATCATCCTGCACACCGAGCGGCCGCCGGCCGACCCGCTGCCGACGACCGGGCCGAGCCGCGGACCCGATGTCACCGCACTGCAGCCGCCTTCGGGGCTGCTGGACTCGGTTGTGGGCCCCGCCACTTCCGAGCCGACTGCGCCGCCAACCGCCGATCCTGTCGCCGCTGGAGCCAGTGATCGGGTCGACGCCACTTTCGCGATGAGCCAGATGCAATTCTTCGGCCATTCCCCGACCTGAGCGACAGGAAACCGGTTCTTATGAGCGCGATCACGGTGTCGAAGACCTGGCAGCACCGGATCCACCGGGGCCGCCGAGTAATTCGCGCAGCCGCAGGGATGGCCGTCGCGGCTTGCGCGGTGCTCGGATTCGCTGCCGCGATCAAGGTTTTCCTCATCGCCGCCCACCCGGACGGTGCTGATGTGGCCGCGATCGCGCATCGTATCGGCAATCAGCGCGACGCCGTCGGGCAGTTCGCCGCTGATTTCGTCGCGGCGGTGCTGACGACTCCGGCCACCAATCATGCGGTGTTGCAACGGTTCATCACGGTGCCGCAATCCGAGGCGGCGCCCGCTGCGGCCCCGTCCGCGTCGCCGCCACCGGCGGTGATCACCACACCGAAAGTGTGGTCAGTAGTGCCGGCGGGCTCGGCCGGCGACGTGGACCTGTATGCGGCGACGGTGGTGGTCCAGCAGCGCCCCTACGCCTCGGCCGCACCGTCGCGCACGTACTACCGTGTGCCGGTATCGGTGTGGCAGTTTCAGCCGCGGGCGATGGACTGGCCGGTGCCGGTCAGCGACCCCGGCCCGGGCGTCGACGTCAAGCCCGGCTATGACCACCCGCTGAGTCCGAGCAGCCCGGTGTACGCGGTGGTCAACGGTTTCATCAGCACCTATCTGACCGCCACCACCGGCCTGGACCGCTATGTGGTGGCCGACTCGTGGATCAAGCCGATCGGCGGCTACCAGAGCGCGATGCTCAGGACAGCCGACACCGATGCTGACATACCCGCCGTGGCCGAGCCGGGCAGCCGTCTTCACGTGCGAGCGATGGTCATCGCGCAGACGTCACAGTTCGCCACGATCGAGTTCACGTTTCCGCTGACCGTGGAAAACAGCGGTGGCACCTGGATGATCGCCGACATCGATTTCATCCCGAGGGTTTCCAGCAGCGCTGACGTGACCCCGGCCGAAGCCCACCACTGAACAGTAAGGAGAAGATTGTGCATGCAACACCGACTGCCGCTGAGGTCGTCAACACCGCGGTCAGCACACACCTGCAGGTGCGCGCAGCGGGGTTGTTCAGCTCGGGCACCTCGATGGCCTACATGCTCGAGGGGCTGCTGGCCGCGGTCGCGCTCGTGGTGGGCACCGTGGCCACGTTGGGCAAGGCGTCTAAGGAGGGCGCCGGCACCGGGATGACCCATCAGTTTCTGGTCATCGGGCTGTCGGTGACCATCTTCTTGTCGGCGGGCATCGCGGCGCTGATCACCCACGAGTTCCAAAGCCACGGCGTCACCAACCACGTGAATGTCCCCAACCCCTGGGGGCAGTGATGGTCGATGAGACCCCGGCCAAGGTGTGGTCCGATCAGCGTGATCTGCCGATCCATCTCGGTGATTCCGGTGACGGATTCCGGTTGCCGTTCAAGGAGAAATGGCGGCTGCCCGATGCGGTGGCACTGCTGGTCGGGTTCGTCGTCACCGCGTCACTGGTGACCGCCAATCTGGAAAGCGGCGACGCGCTGCTCATCGCCGTGCTCGGGGCCGCGCTCACCGCGGCCGCGGTCGCGGCGCTGTCGAAGCTGCCCGCCACCCGCCCGTCGCTTGGGACGCGGCTGCGCTGGTGGCTGGCCGATCTGCGGCCCCGGGTGTCGTGCTCACATCACCGGTCGTGCCGCGAAGACCCTGCAGCGCAATGAATGCCGTCCCTGGTGACGCTCCTCACGCGGTGATCGGCAATCTGCGCTTGACCGCTGGCGGGGTGTATGCCGACTACCTGCTGTCGGGTCTGCCGTTCATCTTCTTACCCAAAGAATCCCAGGACCGGGTTGCCGACGTGCATGCAGACATGTTGCGCGCCTTGCCCTCCGGGGCGCTGCTCAGCGGGCTGACCGCTCCGGTTGCGACCCGCAACATCACCCGGCGCATGATCTATGCCCACCCCGATCTGCACCCGGACACCGCGGCTGCGGGTGATCCGATGCCCGCCCACACCGAGCTCTGGGTGCAGCACTGCCGGCGCTGGGCGCCCGCGCTGCAGCGCGCCGGGTCGCGGCGGCGGATCCACTGGCTGAGCCTGCCGCTGGATTACGGGCTGGCCGGCGCCACCACCGCGGGGGGATGGCAGCGCCGGCTGGATTCGCTGCGGGGCCGCGATCAGGACAGCCACGCCGCGCTGGTGCACTACCGGCAGCTGGCGGCCGCCATGGTCGCCGAGCTGCCTGCCCCGCTGTACGCCAAACCGGCCAGTGTGGAACAGATTTGGTGGCACTGGAACTACACCGCCAGCCGCCACACCTGGCAGCAGCCGCTGCCCGGCCAGCCGTATGACCCGCACGCCCGCCTGCCCGCCGCGGCATTCACCCCGGGGTGGAAGGACCCCGGCGCGGCCGAGCTGCGCGGGCGCCGGTGGCGCGCCACGCGCACCGACGCCGACATCTTCCTGCGCACCTACCGCCCTCCCGAGGACGGCGTCGCCGACTCCTATCAGGTGATCGTCGCGCTGGAAAAATATCCCGACGCCGGGCTGCGCTGGCCGCACGCCACCATGTTCAAGGTCCTCGATGATCTCACCACTGCCGCGACCACGTTGGACTGGACGATCCACTTCACCTTCGACAGCGCAGACGTCGCGGTCGCCACCGCCCACAACGTCATCACCAACATCAAAGACCAGGCCCGCCAACGGGGCCGCCACGCCGACAGCGACGATGAGCTGTCCCGCAAGCTGATCTCCGGCAAGCAGCTGGCCTCGGCGCTCAAACAGGGCAGCGCCGAGCGCGGCGTCAATGCGACCGTCCTGGTGACCGCGGCCGCGGTGGACCCGACGACGGCCGACACCGCGATCACCGAGGTGATGCGCCGCTACCGCAGCCAACAACTCCAACTGTCCCGCCGCCGCGGCAGTCAGACGACGCTGTGGCGCGCGTTGAACCCGGGCACTGAGAACACCGCGTCGCTGCACGAGTTCCGCAACCCGTCCACCACCAACGCGTTCGCGAAGTTCGTTCCGCTGCTGGCAACCCGGCTGGGTAACAATGTGGGGGTTCCGTTGGGGGAGACCATCACCAGCCCGGGTCTGCGTGAGATCGTCCTCAACGATCTGATCGGGGCGCCGGGCCGCGACAATCCGGGCAACCTGGTCATCGGCGGCTCACCGGGCCGCGGAAAGTCGCAGTGCGCCAAGAACTTGATCCGGTCCTGGCTGGAACTGGGTGCCGGCCTGCATCTGATCGACCCGACCGAAGCGCGCGAGCACCAGACCGCGCTGGCCACCTTCGCCGAGGACAAGAAGACCATCATCGATGCGAAAAAACCGCGCTTCTCCCTGGATGGGTTACGGATCTTTCCGTTCGAGCAGGCCGCCGAGCGGACCGTCGATCATCTGCTGCCCCAACTGGGCTATTCGGCGGTCAGTCCGCAGGCGGCCCGGCTCAAAGCGCTGCTGGCCCCGGCGTCCCGCGACAGCCACGGCATCGGCAGCCTCAGCCAACTGATCGCCTTCTTGGCCGACCGCCGCCCCGATCGCGTCGCCGTCGACGACGATCTGCTGGTCGCGCTGCAAGGGCTGCGGGCCGAGCGGCTGTTGGCGCCGATGTTCGATGACACCCTGCCGCGGCCGGATCTGTCCGCACAGCTGGTCATCTGGAACTTCGGCGGGCTGAAGCTACCCACCATCACCGAGGAATTCCAGGTCCACCTGCACGCGCAGACCACCCCGAGCCAGCGCGCCGCCCAGGCCCTCTACGGTATGGCCGCCGAGCTGGCGCAGTCGCTGTTCTTCTCCCGCGACACCGACCCCGACATCCTGGTGGTCGAGGAGTGCGCGGCATGGACGCATTCCCCGGGCGGGCAGAAGTGCGCCAACACGCTGATCCGGCAGGGCCGCAAAGCGTGGACGCTGTTCGTCGGGATCAGCCAGTCCCCGCGCGCCGACTTCGGTGTCCTCGAGGACGAGTTCATCGAACAGCGAATCTGTCTGGGATTCAAGGAGGCCCGCATCGCCGAGGACACGCTGCGGTGGTGCGGCCGCGACCTGGACCGCCACCCGGCACTGCTGAGCGACTACGTCACCAACACCAGCCCGGCGAGGATGCCCGACTACGGCGACGACACGATCGATCCCCGCCACGGCAAGGTGATCGCCGGGCGCGAAGGGGAGGCGTGGGTCCTCGACGAGTTCGGCGGCTGGGGCAAGGTTCGGCTGTTTTCGGCGCCGACGCGCGAGCTGGCCGAGCGGTATGACACCAACCCGCAGCGCAAACGCGCGCGGCTGGGCCGCCAGCTCATCCCATGACCGCGCGGGCCCACTATTGGTGGCTGCGCCACCCCCGGGTGCGCAGGCCGCTGCTGGTCCTGGGGTGGCTGCATCTGTTGGCCGGCGCCGCGGTGGGCACCACCCCGGCGGCCACGGCGGCCACCAACGCCACGGTGCTCAACTGGACTGGCCTGCATGACAGTTACGGGGTCCCGATCGGTGACTTCTACCTGTCGCTGGCCAGCCTTCACGACCAGCTGATCGAGGGCGGACCCGAGGCCAAAGTGTGGGATCCTGGCACGTGGGCGCCGTGGATGATGCACGGCCTGAAGGTCATGTACACCAACTTCACCGCCGCCAACATCTTGACCGCCGAGGCGGGGATCTTCGTCGGGGTCATCGCACTGTCGCTGTGGGTGATGCGGCTGACCGTCTCCACCTACTGGCTGGCTGTGTTCGGTGAGATCGCCAAAGCCGTCACCACCGCGGTCATCACCGTCACCACCCGGTGGGGGCTGGTCGCGCTCACCGTGCCGCTCGGGGTGTTCGTCGGGGTGCTGGCGGTCCGCCGCGGCGAAGCCGGGCGCGGCGCGACGATGATCCTGTTGGCGATCATGATGCCCGCGCTGGCCGTGACGGTGTTTTCCGATCCAGCGGGCATGATGTACGGGCCCGACGGGCTGCTGATGTTCGGGCGGCGGATGGGTTTCAGCACCGCACAAGCCGTCACCCATAATGGGGCCATCAGCGGCGGGGGGTTCATCGGCCAAGTCGACACCTTGACCTCCAGTCTGATCACACGGGTGGTGCGAGAACCATTGCAGGTTTTCAATTTCGGGCAGGTGATCGACCACGTCGGGGGGTGCGGTTCACAGTACTCCGCTGCGCTGCAGCAGGGGGCGGCCGCGGCGTCCCTGCAAGGCACCTCCGATGCCCCGGTCAAAGCCATGGCCCGCTGCGGTGACCTCGCTGCGGTGCACTACGCCCAAAACCTGGACGGCACCAACGTTTTCGTCGGCCTGGTCCTCATCGTCGCGGCGATGCTGTTCGGCTGGTTCATGGTGTCCTCGGGTGCCTCGGTGTTCATGGTGTCGGTCAAGGCGATCTACACCACCGCCAAGCTGTTGCCCAGCGTGTTCGCTGGCGGAATTTCCGGTGCCGCGCAGGAACACGCCAAGGCCACGGTGTGGCGGTTCTTCAAACACCCGCTGGAAGCCATGGTGCTGATCACCTTTGTCAGCGTCATGGCGCTGGCTGTGGAACGGCTCATCTCCCGTCCCCTGCCCGCCGAACTGGGCGGCGTGAGCCCCTTTGCCCACATCTTGGTCATGGGCGGCGCTTCGGTGACCGGACTGTATCTGCTGCGCCACATCCGCGCCGACCTGAAGGGAGGCGCCCCCGGGCACGGATTGCTCGGCCGCGCAGCCGGTATGGCGCTGGGGCTGGGCATCCACGCCGCGGCAGGCGGCGCGGGACACGCCGTTTCGGGCGGGGCGCGCGGGCTGCACCAGCGGCTCACCGGAGGCGGCACGACACCCTGGGAGCGCCTCGACCAGCGGGTAGCCGCCAACCCGCAGCAGGTCCTCGGCCCGCCGCAGGAGGGGTTTGCTCCCGTATCGACCGGGTCGCACAACGGAGGCTCGGAGCCGGGGCATGCCACCGTCGACCAGCCGGTATCCGGCCTCGGCGCCGGCGGGCACGGCGGGCCGACCGCGGCGAACTCCGCAGCGGCAGCAGTGGATCCGCTCACCGCCGCCGCGGTGACGCCGCGACCACACCGTTCGCGGCGCCGGCCCGCGCCGGCCGCCACGTCCGCGGACCCCGTCCTCGACGAGGATCCCGTGACGCCGGAGCAGCGCGCCGCGGCCGCAGTGCCGCCGATCAGCGCGGGCCCCGCAGCACGCGGAACCGACCGGTCAGACGGGGCGCCGCCGTTGAGCGCCTATGTCGATCACGCCGCCACCGACATCCCGCTCCCTCCCGTGCCGCCCGACCACGACCAGATGCCCCCGCCACCGGCGGACGCCGGCGGGCCAGCGGCTAGCGTCGATCCCATCACCGACCGCTAACGGTGCCCGAGCAGGATTGGATGGCAGGCCCAGGAGCTGCGAGTGACCTCACCCACCGAACAACGCCGCGCGTTCGACGCCGCGATCCACCGCTATAAAAGCGGTGACCCCGCGGGGGCGCAGCAGGCTTTCGCGCACATCACCAGCACCCACCCGGTGATGACCGACGCCTGGCTGGGCCGGCTGGCGTGCGGCGACCACAGCCTGGACGCGCTGGCCGGCGCCTACACCAACTCCCGGGCCCTCTACCGGGAAACGCGGCGCATCGGCCTGCAGGACGGTCAGCTCCAGGCGTCACTGCCCGCGCCGTTATATCTGCCCATCCCGGTATGGTCACGCGGGACTATCGCGGTGGCCTACGCCGGCGGCCTGATTCGCGCCGGCGAGTATGACCAGGCGCTGAACGTGCTCCGCGACCCCGAGCTGACCGCCGACACCCAAACAGCGCTGTGGCGACAGTTCATCCTGGCCTGCCTGTATCACCGCACGCAGCGCTGGACCGACCTGTCCGCAATCACCGACGAGTGTCCACCGGCGGCGGCCACCTACCTGCCCAACGATGTTCTGGCCGCGACCCTAACCCTGCGCGCGATGGCGTTGGCGTCGCTGGGACAGGCCCAGGCCGCGCTGGACCTGATCGCCGAGGTGTCAACGCACAACGTGTATGTCGTGGCCGACCTGGCGTTGACAAAGGGGTGGTGCCTGCGCGAACTGGGGGACTATGACGCCGCCGATGATGCTTTCCGCGGCGCCACCATCAACGGCGCGGTGATCCCGCAGGCCCGCAAGGCCCTCGACGAGCCGGGATACCGCATCGTCACCACCGACGCGGAAACGATCGCCACCCGCACCAACAAGTGGGATCCGGGCACCGAGACCAGCCGCGACGCGCGCGCGGCCGCAGCACTGGCCACCGAACGCCAGGAAGTTCTCACCCGGGCGCAGACGCGCATCGACGAACTGATCGGTTTGCAGGACGCCAAAGAGCAGATCGCGGTGTGGCGCACCGAGATCCAGATCGAGCAGCTGCTGGCCGAGCAGGGCGACGCCGGCACCTCCAGCAACGAGAACCACATGGTTTTCCTCGGACCGCCGGGCACCGCGAAAACGACCTTCGCCCGCGTCGTGGGGGAAGTGCTGTTCGGCCTGGGCAAAATTGAGCGCCCCGACGTCAAAGAGGTCACCGAAGAAGACGTCGTCGTCGGGTATGTGTCGCAGACCGCCGAAAGAATGAAGCAGGTCTGCGAAGAAGCCCGCGGCGGGGTGCTGTTCATCGACGAGGCCTACCGGCTGGTGCCCAAAACCGAAGGGCACTCCTTCGGCGTCGATGCGATCAATACGTTGCTGAAGTACATGGAGGACTACCGTGATGAACTGGTGGTGATCGTGGCCGGCTATCCCGCTGAGATGCAGGACTTCTTGCGGGCGAACGCCGGGCTGGCGTCGCGCTTCCACTTCACCCTCACCTTCGCCAGCTACACCCCGGACCAGATTGTGGCGATCGCACGTCACCTGGCCGGCAAGGAGCGCCTGGTCGTCGACGACGCGGCATGGAACCTGTTGCGCGAGGAGGCATCACAGCTGCGGTCAATTCCCGACGTGAGCGGCACCATGCTCGATATGGCCGGCAATGGGCGCTATGCCCGGAAAGTGACCGTCGCCTGCCGGCGCGAGCGTGCCCGCAGGCTGCACCGGGTCGCGCCCGGCCCGCAGGAGCTGGAGCAGCTGGTGCGCACCGACCCCTCCCTTTTGAAAGTCGACGTCGAAGACATGCGCCGAGCGCTGGCCGAATCACGTCCTAGTGGTGTGTCTCGCAAATAAATAGTCATATGTTCGGTATTCTGTGTGGGTGAGTGCACCACCGGCAGTGGCCTTGTCGATGACGGCGGCCGAGCGTGAGA